>Ga0315912_10000060_pt1 | contig 298221 bp, 294 predicted proteins | sample VfabasoilMG_FD_204469 | JGI IMG/M metagenome (GOLD analysis project Ga0315912, IMG submission 204469) | Garden soil microbial communities collected in Santa Monica, California, United States - V. faba soil | ecosystem: Environmental > Terrestrial > Soil > Garden | place: USA: California... | reverse complement strand
AGGCTCTGCTTCTCCCCACCTTGCATACTGATGATCAATCCCCAGCTTGCACCACCGCTCCTCCTTCAGGCTCATCTTGTGTGAGAATCGCCCGTTCCTTCAGGCTCATGTTGCATGAGACAAGACTCCCCGACCAAAGAAAGGGTTATCCGGCGCCGCGAGTTCGCTCGCTTCTGCCAAGAACACCTTCTCCCGAATTTCTCTGAACTGCTTGACGGATCTCGCTTTAAGGAGTTCTAGCCGGAGTGTGCTGATTTCCCGGGTCAGCCGAGCAGGGCTGCTTTTGTTCTGATGTAATCGGTCGCGCGTCGTTCTGGCACGGCTGGCTTCAAGAACTCGCCATGCACCCTCCATGTCCTTAAGATGCTTGGCGTGCAATAGAAAACTAGCTGCGTGTATCGCGCTCATGGAATGAACGAGGGCCGCCCGGACGCTTGGTACCGATGTCGACGACACGATCACATCAACAACCTCTGTTGCGCGTGCCAAAGTATCCCTCGCGGCAACGAAATCCGCCCGGCCCTCTTGAGCGGCGGCGAGCGACAGGAGGCGGTCCGGAAAAATAAACAAATCACCGCTGGTCTGTGTAAGCTCTGCGGCCCGGATGGCGAAATATTCTGCCCCGTCGCGATCGCCGGATTTCCGCTTCAACAATGCTAGATCGCTGTAGGATCCTGCCTGTAGTCGAGTGAATCCACCGCGCTCGCTCAAATCTGCGGCTTGCCGCAGGAATTCTTCCGCTTTTTTCAGATCGTTCGCCCGGAGCGCCATATTGCCCATTGTGTTGTAGGCCTGCGCTTCCTTCACAAACCGCTTCTTTCGTTGGGCCTCCAGTACAACTTCATTAGCGAGTGCGAACGCTTCAGTGATCCGGTTCATGCCCGCGAGGGCCTGGATCTTTGCCTCGTGCGTTGGGAAGGAATATCCGATCACCGGATTTTTCTCCGCGATAGCGAGCGCTTGGTTTAGCCTTTCGAGCGACTGATCAAAGTTCTTCATCAATCCCAGCGCCGTACCGATAGCGGCTAAATAACGAACTTGCGCTCCCGCGTCACCGGCGATTGTTGCCTCAACGAGCGCTGTCCCGACCAATTTTCGCGCAGCCAGGATGTCCCCCTCCACGAAAGCCGTTAGGCCGAGCTCTCCCTTGGCCCGCCGCTGCCACTTCGCATCTCCAGCTTTCGTCGCAATCGTCAGCACCTCTTGCCAGTCCTGGCTGGCAATGCTGGCGTCTAGTTCGAAGTCAATATCCCCCTTGACTTGCAGCACAAACATTCGTAACGCAGGATCGCTTTGCAAGAGTGCATTCTCCCTGAGTTCGCCATCGAGCAGAAGCGCTGTCTCCGGCAGAACCCGCTGTTCCATGGTCGAGCGGATCGTCCCGATGCGGGCATATAGCTCCGACCGAGCATCGCCAACCGAGACAGCGTACTTCTCAGCCGCAAGGAAATGCGGCCCTGCGTCGTACCAGTTGTAGGCGTCGGCGAACGTGAGCGCCTTCCTTAGCGATTCTTTTGGATCGTCGATGGCGATCGACTGGTTTTGTCCGAAAATCAGAAGTGGGGCAACAATAATTAGGATCGCGCGGTTCGCTGGCATAGATCGTTTCCTCCGAGACTGTTGAAATTGAATGCGCGCACACGGTTAAATCTTGTCGGGCTCACTTTTCCACCAGAATTGGATAGCTCTGCCATCGCAGCCCGGAGGGGCGAATCATTAAGGTCAGATTGGCTCCTGGCAGCGGACCAAGCGGCATTGATACCTCGAGCGTCGTCAAGCCCTCTTCCAGATGAGCCACGGAGTTCGTCGTGACAATCGCGACGTTTTCCTGCGAAACGAGCCTAATGGTGTACTCTCCCGGCTCCGAGCCGACCGGTAGTAAAAGCCGTACGCGAATGAGTCTAGCCGGGAGTGCGATGTGAGGCCGGGTTTTCACGGGCGACTCGCCCCGGGTCGCCGAAAATCTACCAAGGTCGATCGTTACCTTCATCGGTTCGGGCTGTAGAGGACCAGGGAGGACTGGACTCGGGGAGTGCCGTGGCTCCCCGGAAACGCCGGGCAAGTCGTCGACCCGCAGATAGCTGCGAAGCAGCGTAAGGCAAATCGCCAAGAGCAGTCCTGCAGCCATCGAGGCGAGGACGAATCGGAGTGTTCGAGTCTTAATCAGGGTCCGTCGATGCGCCATATACTCGCGAAAGCAGGGAGAACACGAGTTGACGTGACTGATCGGCAGATCGCCTTTGGCGAGCCACGTCGCGCGATGTGCCATCGCCTTTAAGATGGAGTTGTCGGGACAGCCAATACGATCTGGGTTGGGAAACGATGTTTCCGCTTGCTTTCGCCCAAGTTCAACAACTTCTTGAACGAAACCGTCGGCTCGAACCTTTCGCGGGTTATTCATGGCTCCCCCGCCTGAATCCCCGGGTCAGTCCCGGTCCGTGGTGGGCCTGAATGCGCTCCAAAGCCCTGTCGATCTTCTTCCGAAACTGGACTTCGGCGCTGTGCTCGTTGGCATACCCCATCGATTTTGCAATGAAGCGCCAGTCGTACTCGAGGACCCGATATTCGAGCATCTGTCTGCCGGTTGAGTCCAGGGACGCCTTCAAGAGCGCCATCCATCGTTCGTCGTCCAAGGTGCGATCCCAGTCGAGAGCTACGGCGGCCGATAGGCGATCGAGGGTCACCGAATCGCAAAGCGTGATGGGCAGACGTCGACGGCGTCTCCGAATGGCCTCACGTGCGACGGACCGCAAAAGGTAGGCATCCAAGTGGCGGATTGGCTGGTGGCCATTCGGAGATCGCGAGATCGAATCCACGATCGCCTCCAAAATATCTGCTGCGTCCAAGTCGTCGGCGAGATAACGGATTACAACAAAGCGTGCGCGATCCCAGACCCTTTGGGCAGCCTCAAGCAAATTAGGATCCACCTCTTTGCCAAGGCTATCTGGGTTTCGAATCCACAATCGCGCTGTCGCGTCATTCCGCTGAGTCATGGAAGCCGCCGGCGAGCGGAATTCGATTTTCCCGCTCTCTCCTTAAAATATATAGAGTTCGTGTTGGGTACGGACCTCACCTTTTTATTTGCAGGCAACGAATGTCCCGGGGTAATTCACTTTCCGGCTTCGCCATTTCGGCTGCCGCGATCACGGGCTGTCGCCGGAGAAACACCCATAATCGAATATTGACGATGAGGTCCTCCGCTTGTCGACTCTCTTTGAATAGTAGGAGGCCTCCCCCGACTTCCCCGCCAGTCGGATTTCTGGCGGGGACAATCGGGCTGGTGCCGGCTCTATCCGAGCTTCATGCCCACGTGGACGGCCTGTGACCCCACCCAACGGCCCCGGCGTCGGTAACGAGCCTCGGTATCTCACTGGGGGGGAAGGACTCTTGTCAGCATTTCTGGTGACGCGGACAGCCGATTCGGAACGTTTCGACGGTGATCGACATCGCCGCTCAAACGGTTCGAGTTGGACCCGTGGCCGTGCCTGGTCCAGGGAAGAAGCAGAGGATCTTTGCGAGATGGCGTCCGTCCATGCAATCGCGACAATCGCGTCACTGTTGGGCCGGTCCGAAATGGCGGTACGCCTGAAGCTCAAGAGTCTCAACTTCGAACCCCATGATCTTGCCGGTTTCAAGGCAAAAGATCTGGCCGAACTGCTTCACGTGACCATTCGGCAAGTGCGGCGCTGGCGACACAAGGGATACCTGGTCAGCGTGAACGGTCGCATAACCGAGGAGTCCTTCTCCCGATTCTGCAGAACTCACGGTGACAAGATTCCAAAAGCAGATATTGATGACGCATGTCGTCTGTGGCTCCGCAGCTATGGATTTCGAATGGATTGATTGCCAAGCGATGCCCGTTTCGGTGGATATCGATGTTCGACGAGAGTGCGCTTCCCCGACGTCACGGGAGAACAAGGGCCGCCGAAGGTCAGCAAAGCGTTGAACCGTCGCAGGAGTCACCGTTGATTCGGAACCAAGTGTGTACAGTATTGCATCGATGATGACGCGGGCGACGGGTCGATTCCGAACTCAGCGGCCGGGACTAATCGTAGCTCCGCGATGAGCGGACGCGACGTCAACTCCCGCTGATTCCGGCGAACTTGAATGAGGAGGCTGCGGCCCTGCGCGCCCGGGACGTGAGTCATGTTCGGTATCCGGCGCTTCACTGCGACAGATCGGCGCAGCGTCCGTATTGGCCAGAAAAATCCCTGCTGGTTCTACGAACCGGTCTGGTGGGTATAGCACGCCTGCCAATTTCTGTCACGCTCCGCCATTTGCAATCCGTGATCGGACTCGGGCGAAGACGCTTTCGGGAATCCGGAGTGTCCGATACACTCGCTTTCGAACTTGAAACTGATCCTCCCGTCGACCGAAGACCAACACGCCGGGTTCGCGAATGAAGAGGCGACGGACTGAAACGGTACTGAGACCCCACAGTCTGGAGATCTCCTGAACTGTAAGGAAACGTTCTCCAGCGAAGCCGCTGGATCCGGGGGCGGTGATCGTGTTCATCATTATCCTCAGTGGCGCCTTCGTCCGCGCCTAGCTCATGCCCCTTTGTATACGACATCGAATATTTTTCAAAACGACTTGATCTCCGCGCTCGCTTCCGGGGGAGAATTCGGGCCGTGTACGATACGTGTACGATAAACTCGATAATGGCTTCTTTCTGGACTATCTGGAGCTTATTAGAATCAATAAGTTGCAAGCCATCAACAACAGGCGTGGGTTCGAATCCCACCCTCACCGCCATCAAAAGGCTGTACGGCAAAAACGGGGGAGTCCGATAGACAGGGGCTGCCTACATAAGACTTTAACTCGCATTCTGAAGTCGAGGAAATTGCGAAATTGCATGTAAAGCGGACTAGAGCCTGACAAGCCGCCGCACGTAGCGGCTCCGATCTAAAAGCGAGCGCCGGCATGGAAATCTCCTGCCGGCGCAAAGAAAAAGAACAGGACCCGCGCATGTCGCGCGAGTCCGCTAGGGTTTTGCGTCTACGGCATCGGCCAGCCGCCCACCGGTTTCCATGCGCTGGTCTGCGCGCCGTTAGTGGTTTGCGTCGCCGTCCAAATCGCTTTGAAACCGGCGAAAGTCCCCTTGAATGTATAGTTCAAGTTCACCGTCAATTGTCCGCCGCTGGTCGTTACGCTCCAGCCCTGCGCACTGATCCGGCGTAACCAGAAATCCGCGGCCTTCGAAACGGGTAAGCCATTGCTGCTCGAAGCTTCGGGCGACATAGGATGATTCGTCGGGAAACACGCCGTGACGGTGCCGTTCATACTCGGCGCGGATCCGTGCCCAGTCTGCGATGGTAATGCCGGCTGGAAGTTTCGGATGTTCGGAACCCTTCGGTAATTTCCCGAATACGGGAACTGCCAGAAGCAATGCGGCAATTACGGAAAACCGGTTACTCATTCAGTCGATCCTACCCCGAAAGGAAAGCACAACGACTCACGGTCCTCGTCACAATTCCTGAAACAGTTCCGAGTATTGCTGCGCCATCTAACTTCGTTCGCGGCACTTTCCAGAGTACTTATACGATGCCAGGTTTTGTTCTAGCTTAGGGCTTTGGCCCCAAGCCACGTGACAATTCGTTCGCCCGCCGTTCAAACGCCGCCGCTTCTGCCGATTTTTCCCGCCGCAGCAATTTGGCATACTGTGATATCACGCCGATTAGAGCGGGGTGTGTGGGGCCGAGCGTGCGTTCAAGTATCTCGATCGCCCTGCGGTAATGGCCAGAAGCTTCCTTACTGCGGCCGCTGTTAGCCGAGACCTCACCCAATCCGAAATAACAATCTCCCGACGCGGCGTGCCCTCGGGGATAGGCGCGTTCCAAGATACTCAGAGCGTGTTCGAAGAGAGGTTGAGCCTCCTTGTATCTACCCTGGCGCGCCAGCGCCGTCGCCAATCGGGTCTCCGATCGGCTAACAGCCTCGCTGTCCGCCCCATCGGTGCGGTGGAAAATCTCGAGCGCCCGTTTGGCTTCCTGTTCGGCCATCGCGGGCTTGCCCTCCTCGACGAGCAGGGAGCTCAGATCCAGCAGCACTTCGGCCGTAGCGGGAGACGCGATACCGGTTGACCGCTCCTGCATCGCAAGCGCCTTGCGGAGGAGCGGTTCCGCGCGCTCTGCGCTCCCCATCATCCGGTGGAGGCTTGCAGCGGTCATGAGAGTCTCCGCAACATACGGGTGATCCCCGAGTTGACTCGCCGCGTCACTCACACTTCCCAGCAGCGCCTCCGCCTGCTCAAACCGGCGTTGCATGGCGTAAAGCTTGCAGAGCGCGAGCTCAGTACCTATGCGGTCCGGATGTGCCGGAGCCAGTCTTGCGCGGTGAACGCTTGCCGCGGCGCTCCATAGCCGCTCTGCCTCGGCGTACCTGCCCGCCAGGTAACAAATTTTTGCCAGAAGGGTCTTCACGACCGCTGTCTTCTCGTGGGTCTCTCCGAAGGCGCGCGTGAACTCACTCGCGGATTGGAGCAAAATCCTTTCCGCCTCCGCGAGCCGTCCTTGGTTGAACAGTGCGTTTCCCTGACCGAACAGGATTCGTCCGCGAAGCGACGGATGCGCGCCGGCGTTCGGTTCCGTAGCCGAGAGCGCTTCCGACCAAAGCGCGTCGGCCCGGGTGCTCTCCCCCAGTTCGTAATGAACTTCCGCCAGCAAGGTGGCGGCCTCCGTCCGCCGAAGGTGTTGTGAGTCATCGGTGCAATTGGCGAGCGCGCCATCGAGGAAGCGTTTCGCGTCCGGGAGCCGGCTGCTCATCCTAGCCTCATACGCAGATCGCATATCGCGGCCACACCCATCCGCAGCGGCCTGCGCCGAACCGGCCGCACTGTACGACGCAAACACGCCGATCAGCAGAATTCGCATAGGGCAGCTTTGACGCAGGGCACCCGCCCGGCAAAGTAACTTGCCGTAAGACACGTAGCCTTATCAACGACTTAGCGAAGCTGAGCAGTCCACAGCTCCGCGGCGGTTTCTAACACTGTCACCACCAGTGCGTTGCGTGTAACGGCGAGAAACCGATCTAGTTGCCGGGGAAGTTCCCGGTTGCCATCGTGCAGGTGAAGTGCGGGAAACGGCTTTCCAATCGGTGCTCCGGTACGGGGATGGAACCGCTGCGCCCAAATGCAGGGATGCCCGTCTGCGCGGGATTCAAAATAGAGAAGTTCGCCATTTAGTGACCACTGTATGCTCCCAAATCCTAGCGGGAGGCGAAACCATTCGGATTCAGGACCGATGGCGGCTTCACGAAAGGGGACCACGACACGCTCGAAGCCATCCCTCCCCATCTTGCCGCCGACGAGTTCCAATACAAGCCGGTTGCCGTCCGGGGAAAGGGAGATTGGCTTCGATCCTGCCGGCTGGCCACTCGCGCGCTGTACGCTACCCGTGCGAACGTCTGCTAGCGCAACATGAGTTTCTAACCGCTTCGTCACAGAGAGGTCTCCCGCCTGGATAACGATTTGGCTGCCATCCGGCATCCACGCAATCGGAATGCCGCATGGACTACAGACGACATGGGGCGATCCCCCGGACGCGGGCATGATGTTCAGCTTCTGATGATCCGGTCCCTTGAGCAGGAACGCGATAGTGGTTCCATCTGGCGAGAACACGGGAGAATAGATTTTGTCCGCGCTCCGGAGCGCCAGCGTCTCCTGATTCGAATCCAGGTCTCGCAGCCAAAGCTCCCAGTCTCCCGACCGATTGGAAATGTAGGCCAGCTTCCGGCCGTCCGGGCTCGGGGATTGAAAATAGTTTAAGACGGAATTGCGAGTCATCTCCCGCGGCGCGCCGGTAGCCGTTCCGTCTGTCGGGTTCACGGAGTACGAGAAGAGGTTGTTCTTCTGATGATCCGATGCAAAAACCAGCACGCCGCCAGGCGACACTATCGGTCGGAGCTCTTGTCCGGAGCCAAAAGTGACTTGGCGAGGCTGGCCTGCGGCGAGCCAGGAGCGTTCTGAAATCGGGAGCGACCAGATATTGATGTTTTCGCCGATTTGCGCGCTGAAGAGCAGATTGCCCCGGTACCACGCATAGGGCTGAAGCAGGTAGGACCGTTTCACGTCGATCACGTGCTTGCGCAATAGAGCGTAAGCACCGGTCTTAATTACCGGCCCCCCATCGACTGGAGTAACCCACCAGTCGAGCCGATCCAACTCGGGTTCCGTCCCGTACGTGTGGCCTAGAAACAATAAGTGGTTGCTGTCGACCCAAACCATATACTGCGCCCTTTCGAAATCGGTCGCCAAACGCCGCTCTTCGCCACCTGCGGGGGGGATCACAAAGATGCGGCCTGGTCGCGGCCGGAAGAACGCAATCCACTTTCCGTCCGGAGAGCACCTGACCATGCCAACGTCTTCGGCAATTTTCCGTTTTGTCCCACCGAGGGCGGGAAGTACGAATAGGGACGGGATTCGATGATTCTCGCCGGTGCTCTCCACCGGTGGGTCCCGGGTTACGGCGAGCCAGCGTCCGTCCCCGCAAAACGACGCAGACCCTACGTGGCCGTCAATGTCCGGCACTGGCACTGCTGAACCACTGACAGTATCGAGCATCATCACGTCCCATCGCCCTCGGTCACGTTCATTGGATTCGTAGGCCAGGAACCGGCCATCCGGCGAAATGGTGTGGTAACCAAACGAACCCGCGACCGAAGTTAGCCGCCTCAGACTGGTTGCGGTCAATGGCGCGGGGAATAAGCGGCTCCATAGAATGATTCCACCGGCGAGGCCAACGGCAGCAGCCACGGCGCCCAGCAGCCACTTTCGGGCCGTGCTTGGCGCCCTTTGCGGTGCCACACCGGGCAGCGGGTGGGGAGCATCTCCGTTAATGACAGGTGCCTTCCCGTTTTGCTGATCCCTGAAGTGTAGAACCGGAGCGTATCCACCCTTGGGAATTTCGATGCGAGCAGGATCGTCACGGCCTTCCTGGTCGTAGTATTCGAGGAGTTTTAACCGCAGTCGGCCCGCTTGCACCCGCACAATCGGGTCCGTCTTTGGCTCGAACGACGGAGGCCGCTCGAAAACGTCAACCCCGAGCGAATATTCCTTGATTTCATCCTGCCGGCCTTGGGCGGTGAGTTCCGCTACGTACTGAAAGAAGCGCCGCAAGCGGGGCGCGTCCGCAAAGGTACGGCTCGCCAGAATCCGCGCGCAAGCGGATTCGAATCTTTCTGGGTCCAAGGTTGCCGGCACGGCAACGCAAGTTTATCGCACAGCGGTACGGGTACGGGTCAGCGATCAAGCCGTCTGTCAGACGCTGCGGTGTTCCGGATCCGGATCAACGCACGCCGCATTTCCTTCAGCGCACACACGGATCGCGCTCACGGCCCGCCCCGGCTCGACGGCCACAAATCCGCGAATGGTCATCTGGGTTCCGTCGTCCAGCATCAGATAGGTCACCTCGCTGTCGGACAGAACCGCTTCGATCCTTTTGCCAACCAGTAATTCTGCCATCATGCTCATAGTGAAAATATCGGCCTTGGCGTTGCAAACCTGCAGGCCGAAAAACTCCAATGGATTTGGGATTTCGGTTATTGTCGCAGATCGGCAGGACGGGGCCGTGTAAACACTTACGGTTCGGGAATGGCCGCCCCGTCCGCGCGCGGATCGGACGCGGCCGTATTCACTTTCGTATTAGCATTGTGCATGACGGCGTTACCCCTTCCCATACGAGCTGTATACGGCTGAGCGATAGTGACTTGATGTCCCAGCGACGACAGCTCACGCAGTGAATCGAGGCCGATGCGGGACTCAATGATCACATCGCACCCGGTAGCGCGGGATTTCGTGAACCGAGGGGCTTCGAGAGCCGCCTGTAGATTCATACCGTGATCGGCGATATAAGAGGCAAACTGCGCGTGGGCGAGCGGCTGATTGGCGCCGCTCATAATACCGAATCCGATATGTAGATCGTCCTTCTGCATAATCGCCGGGATGATCGTATGGAACGGCCGCTTGCCGGGCACTAGCGCGTTGGCGGCCGTCTTATCGAAGCTAAACCCGCCGCCGCGATTGTGAAGATGGAACCCCATGCCGTCGACGGTGACGCCGGACGCCCAGAGCCCCGAGACACTTTGAATCCACGACGCGATATTTCCTTCCTTATCGACAACCGTGAAGTACGTGGTGTCGCTCGAAGTGGGCGGGTTACCGGGCGCAACAGCGCAATTGGCCGAATCAGCCTTGATTAGCTTGGCTCGCTCGGCGGCGTATGGCTTCGAAATCAATCCGGCCGTCGGCACCTTCACCATGCGGGTATCGGCTACGAACTTCAGATCGGCGTAGGCAAGCTTCATTGCCTCAATCTTCCGGTGGAATTCCGTTGAGCTGTAGGGCGCGGCGGGCTTGAAGTTCTCCAGAATATTGAGCATCGAAAGCGCCGCCAGCCCCTGACCATTCGGCGGCAGTTCATGAACCTGCCATCCGCGATAAGTCGTCGAAATCGGCTTCACCCACTCGGTCTCATAGGCGGCCAGATCTTCCGCCGTCATCAGCCCGCCCAATCTCTTGGACTTGGCGAGAATGGCGTTGGCGACTGGGCCTTTGTAGAACGCGTCGGCGCCGCCCTCGGCGATCAGCCGCATGGCTTTAGCCAGGTCGGGATTCCGGTATATCTCGCCGATCGCCGGCGTCTTACCATTCGGATAGAAAACGCGAACGCCCTCCGCGTCCTTGCGCACGAGTTCGGACTCCCACACGCGGCCCACCATCTCCTGCATCGGGAAACCGTCGCCAGCCAGACGAATGGCGGCGGCGAACAGCTTGCTCCACGGGAGTTTGCCGTACTTTTTGTGCATCGTCTCCCAACCCCGGACGCATCCGGGCACGGTGGCCGAATGGATCCCGGTCCGGTCCATCGTCTTAAGGCCCTTGGCTTGCAGCGCTTCGATCGTCATGCCCCGCGGCGCGGGTCCGCTGGCGTTCAGCCCGGTGATCTCACCGGTTTTGGCATCGCGGTACATTACAAACAAGTCGCCGCCGATCCCGCACATCATCGGTTCGACGACGCCCAATACGGCGTTGGCGGCAATTGCGGCGTCCACGGCGCTGCCGCCTTGGGCAAGGATCATGGCGCCGGCCTGCGACGCCAGCACCTGGCTGGTGGCAACGATGCCGCCCGTGGCGATTACCATCGAGCGCCCGTGGGCGCGGTCGGTCTTCTGAGCGTTCAGGAGCGCGATGCTCATGAGAATGGCGAGCGTTTTGTGAGTCATTGTGTCCAGCCGGAATGGGGAATCCGGTCGGCGGGCAATGACGAGGCGCGCCGGCCAGGCACAATTCTACTACGGCGGCTAGCGGCTGATGGCGGTGACGCGATGGTTGTGCAGACGAATCGCCACAGTGCGTTCCGCTGTTACGTGATAAGTCAGCACTTCGCGGGGACCGTCGTCCAGGCCATCGACCGCCGCTGCGGTGCTCGGCTTACCAAGCGCCGCGATCACCTCTTCCTTGGATTGGCCCTGCTGAATGGCGTTGACCGCATCGGCCGGCACCAGCACAAATCGCGGCTTCGGCTCCGGATGCAGAATGAAGTGTGCCATCAACGGCGTGATCGGCGGCAGCGTCGACTCCACCGGACGCGGCGCCGGCGCCGCGCGCCGCGGGCCGGCTTTGGCCATCTGTTCGGCCCGTTCCCGCGCCTTCTGGCGGCGCTCCAACTCTTCCTGTTGCTCTTTCGGCAGCGTAACCGAGACCGGGCCTTTGCCAGCCGACCGGCGGGAAGTCAGGCTCTTAACCACGCTGGAGATGCCTTCACCCGTCCCCACCGCCAGCAGCGGGTTGGACTTTCGGGCTTCGTCGGCGGTTCCTTTGAAGTGTTCGATGGCCTCGCCGATAACTTTGTCCTGGGCGAAAAGGCCAACCGGGAGCAGTACGCAAGCGAGGGTGAATTGGATGGCGCGCATAGTTAACCCGATTCTACGGGCGTCTTGGTTGATTAGAAGCAGTACTAAGGCGCTTACCTCTTAGAAATAGGACATCCCCGTAGGGGAGTATTTCCCAGTGGACTAATGTTCCCGGCTAGGGCGACCGATTCATAAAACATGCCGCCACCTCAAGTCGCAAAGAACCTGGCCCGAATGATGGGTGTATTGATGATCGTGCTCGCCCTGGTGGGATTCATTCCAAACTCACTGATTGGCGCGGAAGGCTATTTCCGCACCGACGCGATTCTAAACGGAGCTCTGGCCGTGATTGGGCTGTTCCTGCTCGCCTTTACGACGAAGGGAGAAAACACCGCGGCAACCGGACTGTACTTTGGAGCGATGCTGGCGATTGTGCTCGCCGCCGTTGGTTGGGTGGGACTGTCGGACTATCCGGAAGGCGCCGCTGTGAAGTTGTGGGATATGGTTGCCTGCAACATCCAGACGGCTTACCTGCTGGGTGGAATGGGGATTGTGATGGCGATCTGCGGGATGATGAACACCTCGTCGCGGCAGATTATGCGCGATTAGACGCCCGGTCTAAACCAGAACCTGCTTGATCAGCCGGCCGCCCAAATCGGTCAGGCGCCGGTTGCGCCCGGCGAAGTAGTAGGTCAGGCGCATGTCGTTCAGCCCCATTAAATGAAGAATCGTCGCGTGCACATCGTGCATGTGATAGATGTCTTCCACTGCCTTGTGGCCGATGTCGTCGGTGGTGCCGATGATCGAACCTCCCATGGATCCGCCGCCGGCAAACCACATGCTCTGGCAGCGGGTGTTGTGATCGCGTCCCGGCGTTTCCTGGTCGCCCGGCGTGTCAGGCGTCCTGCCGAACTCGCCCATATAAACCACCAGCGTCCGAGCCAGCATCCCGCGCTGTTTCAAATCCTTGATCAGTGCCGCGATGGGCTTGTCGGTCTCGCGGGCGTTCTTCTCGTGATTCTTCTTGATATCCCCATGCGCGTCCCAGCTCTGCGACGGCGTGAAGACTTCGACGAAACGAACCCCGGCTTCGACAAGCTTACGGGCCATTAGGCAGCGGCGGCCGAAGGAGGCCGTAACGGGATCGTTGAGGCCATAGGCCTCTTTCACCGCTTCCGGTTCGGCATCGATGGAAAGGACGCGAGGCACCTCCATTTGCATGCGGTAGGCGAGTTCGTAAGAGTCGATGCGCGCCTGGAGGTCGGCGTTGTCCGGGCGGGCTTGGCCGTAGGAGCCGTTTAGCTCGCGGAGCGCCTGGCGTTCCGCCTCTATGAGTCCCGCGTCGACCGTTGTTGGAGAGGCCAGATCACGAATGGGTTCCGCGGCGGCGCGAAGCACCGTGCCCTGATACTCGGCCGGAAGGTAACCGCTGCCCCACTGCTGGGCACCGCTGAAGGGAATCGAGCGGAAGTCCGGCATCGCGACAAAAGCCGGCAGATTGCGATTGGCGGAGCCGAGCCCGTAGGTCACCCAGGCGCCCATGGAGGGGTTGCCGGGGATGATGAAGCCGGTATTCATCTGAAAAACAGCCGCCGGATGATTGCCGTTATCGGACTGGACGCTGCGGACAATGGCCAGATCGTCGACGCATTCAGCCGTGTGGGGCAGTAGCTCGGAGACGTCACGCCCGCACTTGCCGTACTTCTTAAACGTGAACGGGCTGGCGACGAACTTACGTGGTTTGGCGAAGAGGTTGGGCTGGTCGGTTTTCTTTTCCTTTGACCAGTCCATGATCTTTCCGCTGAGCTCGACGAGCTTGGGCTTGGGGTCGAACGTATCGATCTGGCTGACGCCGCCGAGCATGCCGAGGAAAATACACGCATCGGCCTTCGGCGCATGGTGCGGGCGCTTGCCTTCGATATCGGCCGCGAGCAATTGACCGAGCGCGGCACTGCCCAGGCCGAAGGCCGACTGATAGATCCATTCACGACGGTTCATGGCCGGTTACTCCACATAAAGAAACTCGTTGAGGTTGAAAAGGACAACGCCGAGCGAGGCCAGGCCATCGGGGCCTTTGGCGGCGAGCGGGGCGGCGGTCCGGCGTTCGGTCTCGGTGGGCGGACGGGAAAGAGTGAGCCAGAAGGCGTCGCCGACGGGATCTGCGGACCTTTCGACGCGGGCGGCCAAGTGGCGGGCTTCGGTGCGTGTGAGCGCACCGTTGAGCAAGGTCAGGGCCTGCGGCGCGACGATGGTGCTCTGCCGCCGCGCGCAGGAGGTGCTGAGATTGGGCGCGTCAAAGGTCTCGGCCATCGGCATCAGGACACTGCGCCGTTGGATGAGATAGACGCTGCGGCGGCGCTGTTCTTCTTCTGACGACGGATACCACTTGAAGAACTCGAAACCCTGCGCGACGTCCTGCGGAACGTCGAAGAGCACGGGCGGCCCGCCGGGCGCCGGATTCAATCGGCCGCTCACCGAAAGAATGGAGTCGCGAAGGACTTCGGCGTCCAGGCGCTGCCAGTTCATGCGCCACAAAAGGCGATTGGTGGGATCGATGGCGGCGTACTCTATTTGCAGCGGGTGGCGGCTGGACTGGCGGTAGGCGGCGGAAGTGAGCATCAGCTTGTGCATCGCCTTGATGCTCCACTTGTTCTCGATGAACTGGGTGGCGAGGTAATCGAGCAGTTCGGGATGGGTGGGCGGCTCGCCATTCTTTCCGAAATCGCTGGGAGTGCGGACCAGGCCCTCGCCGAAGTGGCGCTGCCACAGGCGGTTGACGATTACTCGCGCGGTGAAGGGATTGTTGTCGGCGGCGATCCATTCGGCGAGCGCCAGACGACGGCCGTTACTGCCGCCGGCGAAGGGGATTTCCGCGGCGGTGGTTTTGAAGAGGAACCCGGGTTCGACCTTCTCGCCGCGGCCGGCCAGCTCGCCGCCGGCGAGGATGTAGGTGTCGGGTATGTCGGGCGCCGCGGGCGGAGCCACATCGCGGACCGCATAGGCCGACGCCTGGTAGCGCCGCGCGAGCTCCTGTTCCTGCTGCATCCGGTCGCGCGTGTCGAAGTAAGCTTTCAAGGGCTCGCGCCATTCGGGCTCTTTGACCAGCGGGAGATCCTGGTCCAGGAAGAACAGGTTCTTCGTGTTCAGCTTGCCCAGGAACTGCTTGACCTTGGCGTCGTCCTCCTTCACCTGGAACAGTTTCATGTACTTCTGTTTCAGCGCCTCGCGCTGGCGGTCAAGTTCGGCTTGCGCGGCTTCGGACTCGTCCTCATGGAGCCGCATCAGGCGTTTCATTTCCTTGGGTTTTTCGACGGCATCGTAGCCAATCGGGAGGTCGGCGATGGCCGTGCCGGCGAAGAAGGCCTGCAGGCGATAGTAGTCGCGATGTTTGATGGGGTCGTACTTATGGTCGTGGCACTGGGCGCAGCCTGTAGTGAGGCCGAGGAAAACGCTGCCGACGGTGCCGGTAATGTCGTTGAGGAAGTCCTGTCGCAGTTGCTTCTTTGAGTTCGCGTCGGCCTCCCAGGGGGCGAAACGGAGGAAGCCGAGGGCGACGATGCGGTCGGCTTGCGAGCTGGCTCGTTTGCCGCGATACTCGTCGCCGGCGATCTGCTCGAGGACGAACTGGTCGTAGGGCTTGTCGCTGTTGAAGGCGCGGATGACGTAGTCGCGGTAGCGCCAGGCGGTGGGGCGTTCGCCGTCGATGGCGAAGCCGTCGGATTCGGCGTAGCGGACCAGATCGAGCCAGTGGCGGCCCCAGCGTTCGCCGTAGCGCGAATCGGCGAGCAGTTTGTCGATGAGTTTTTCGTAGGCTTGGGGATCGTTGCTGGCGAGGAAAGTTCGCGTTTCCTCGGGCGTGGGCGGAACGCCGATAAGGTCGAAATAGACGCGGCGGAGCAGGGCGCGGCGATCGGCTTCGGGCGCTGGGGTGAGGGACTGCCGTTCCAGCCTTGAGAGGATGAAGGAGTCGATGGGGTTGCGTGCCCAGTTTGCGTCTTTGGTTGGCGGAATGGCGGGTTTGGTTGGGTTTTGGAGGAGCCAGGTCCAGTGTTCGTCGGGCTTCCCGGATTGGGGCTGTTTGGGGAGGCTCGCGAGGGCGGATTTGAACTCGGCGATGACGGCGGGGGCGAGCTCGGCGCCGAGCGGCATGCGGGGCGTTTTTTCGCCGGTGATGTGCGGGAGGATGAGTTCGAGTGCTGACCCGTGTTTGCCGCCTTTTCGCAGCGCATCCAAGGAATTAACGCTTAGGCCGCCCTGCGCCTGCGTGCCGCCGTGGCAGGCACCGCAATGTTGGGATAGCAGCGGAAGCAGGCGATCGTCCGCCCAGGCCAGCGCGGTAATCCCCAATAACAGGCAGATCCTCATAACGGGATCGTATCAAACAATTCGCTAAGACTATTCCCCATCTTCGCGATGAGTAGTTTAGGCCCTCGAGTAGATTACCGCCGCCGGAAGGCGCGGACGACCGGCCGAAAAAGGGGATTGATTTGATGATTAGTCAGATTACGAAATGTCTGGGAATAAGCGCTGCTGTGCTGGCCCTGTTCTGTTCGCGGCCGGTGGCCGCTCAGGAGACGCGATTGCGTTTTTCCGGGTTCGGAGACTTCCAAGCCGGATTTACGAAAGGCGATTACGCCAACAACGGTTCGAGACTGTTATTTAACAGGTTCGGAACCGACAAGGATCCCGTGAATACGGCGCGGGGATTTGGAATTACGGGCACCGATTTCGTGGTGATCGCCGACATGACGGAAAAGTTGACGTTCCTGGGGGAAGTGAACTTTCAAGCCGGGCGAGGCTCGTCGAACGCGTTGGATCTGGATGTGGAGCGGCTGTTGGTGGATTACAAGCTGACCAATCACTTCGCGGTGCAGGGCGGGCTGTTTTTTACGCCGATCGGCTATAACAACCGGTTCCTGTATGCCCGCGCGTGGCTGATGAATTCGATTCAAGTGCCGGACTTTTATGAAGAGGAACTGAACCTGGTGCCGACGCATTCGGTGGGCGTGGTTGGGAACGGGACGGTGATGTTGCGCAATGCGCACCGGCTGAATTACTCGGTCTCGGTGGGCAACGGGCGGTCGAGCACTCCGGAAACGACGGTCTATGCGCGTGACCCGCAGCGTTCGAAAATGGTGACCGGGCTTGTCGAGTGGGTGATTCCGGGCTTTAAAGATAGCCGTGTCGGCATTAGCGGCTGGAACGGGCAAGTGACGCATTTGTCAGTTCCGCAAATGGGCGATGTTGTCAACGCGGCCGACGGCGACCGGGTGCGAATGAACGAAAGCGGAGTGGACGCGTTCTTTGTGCTCGAGCGCCGCTGGTGGAGCTTGAACACGGAGTATGTGAAGTCGTTCCAGAAAGACAAGGCGACGGGCGCGAAATACTCGATGAGCGGAGGAATGGGAGAGTTGGCCGGGCACTTTATGCGGCGGCGTGTCCACCCTTATGTGCGGTATGACCAGACTTCGCTACCCGATGGCGGCGGTCCGTACCTGGGGCTGCGCGACATCGGCGACGATTCCGTGCAGCGGCATTATGTGCCGAATTTCAAGGCGGTGATGACGGGCTCGGCTTATGACCTCAATGGACATATGCGGCTGAAGGGCGAGTTCATCCGGCATCTGGATGGGCCGCGCCGCAAGTACGGCGTGGTGTTCCAGATTGCGTTCGGATTCTAACGGCAAAGGAGACACGACAATGAGAACGAACTTATATACATTGACGGGCCGGCTGCTGTTTGGGGCCGCATTGCTGCTGGCGCCGGAGGCGAAAGCGGGCGAGATGGTGGTGATCGTGAACAAGCAGAATCCGACGCCCGATTTGAACGCCAAACAGGCCAAGAACTACTTCATGCGCGTGATCGGGGAATGGAAAAACGGGGAAAAAGTGCGGTCGGTGGATCAGTCCGGCGGCGGCGCGGTTCGGGATGCGTTCCTGGCGAAACTGGTCGGAATGTCGGCCGGGGAGTTCGAGCGTTATTGGATTGAAAAGCAGTATGCCAGCGCCGAGAACCCGCCGTTGAAGGCGCCCGACGAAGCCACGGTAATCAAGCTGGTGGCCACTATGAAGGGCAGCATCGGATATGTCAGCAGGGATGCTCTTGCCGCCGCCAAGAACGACGCCGTAAAGGCTGTGCTGACGGTAGCTCATTGAAGCGAGGGCGTTATGATCCAGAAAGTACTTGAGGCACTTGAACGGCTTCTTGGCAACACGACCATACGAAGCCGGATGTACGGTTCGGCAGCGGCGATAACGGTGCTGTTGATGTTGTTGGCTGCCATTGCGACGTACCAGTTTCGCCGTTTGGGCGAACAGACGGAGGCGCTGTCGGCGGATACAGCGCTCTTTCTGGGGACGTCGCGGCTGGTGGATAAAGCGTCGGCGGCGATGCGAATTCCGGGCCAGGCGGCGGCGGGCGGCGGCGGCTCGCGGGTCGCCTACTCGGAGCGTTACCAGAATCTGGTGGAGGATGTCCGCCAGCTTACGGAGATGGCCAGCACGCCCGCGCGGCGGGCGCCGCTGGAGGACTGCCTGAAGAAGCTGGAAACGGCGAATGCGGCGGTTTCTCTGGTGTTCGATCACCTGGAGAAGGGGAAGAAGGACGACGCCATGGTGCAGGCGATCGTGGTGGAGGAGTTCGCGTCCGACGTAGTGGGTTCGCTGCGGCGGATGAACATGGATACGACCAAAGCGCTGGAGCAGCGAATGGTGGTAGTGAAGGGGAATCTGAACACGCCCGTCCGCGTGCTGCTGGCGGCGAGCGCGGTGATTATCGTCCTGTCGATTCTGGTGAGCTTCGTGGTGTTACGCAGCATGCGGCCGATGAAGCGCATTGTGGAGGTTCTCGAAGCGGTCAGCGCCGGCGACTACCAGCAAAGGATCGAAATCGAGAGCCGGGACGAAATCGGAGTGATGGCGAACGCCTTCAACGAGATGATCGGTCAGATTGAGGCGGCGCTGGCCGAGGTTCGCGTCAGCGCGGAACGGGTGAACAAGCAGGCGGTCGAGCGCAGCGAACACGAGAAACAGTTGGCCGAGCAGTCGAGACTGCGGCGCGAGGAGCGGAAACGGCGGCTGGAAGGCACGATGCGCGCGGTGACGGCGGCGACGGAGCTCGCGGCGCAATCGAGCGTGGATATGAAGAAGTCGGTGACGAAAGCGGCGGAATCGGTGGCGACGTCGAGCAGGGACATCGGGCAGGTAGTGAGCCTGATGAGCAATATTGCGTTCAAGACGCATCTTCTGGGGTTGAATGCGGCCGTGGAAGCGGCGCGGGCCGGGGAAGCCGGGCGCGGGTTCGAGGTCGTCGCCGGAGAAGTGAAGACGCTGGCGAGCCAGGCGACCGAGGGAGCCGATTCGATTCTGGGTCATCTCACCGCCATTCGCGGCGGGAGCGAGGCAGCGACCGCGGCAGTGGCGAAGATGGACCTGGTGGTGAAACAGGTGAATGCAATCTCCGATGCGATGAAGGCCGCAGTGGCCGAGCAGGCGGCGCTATGAGCCGCTGGTTGGCGATTGCGGCGTGCCTGTCGATAACGGCGGGCACGCCGCCTTCCGCTGAGGAGGCCGAGTTAGGAAAATCTCTCTTTTTTGAGAAGAGGCTCTCTTTTAATGGGACGATGTCTTGCGCGACATGCCACGATCCGGAGCAGGGCATGGGCGATGGAAAGCGGTTCTCAGCGGGTGCGTCGGGTAAGACTCTGAAGCGCCATACGCCGCATTTGTACAATCTGGCGCGGAATGGGTCGTTTTTCTGGGATGGGCGGGCCAAGACACTGGAGGAACAGGCGCTGATGCCAATCGAGTCGGCCGATGAGATGAATTCGCCTTTGCCGGACGTGATTAGGCGGTTGAAAGATGTTCCCTACTACGCGGAGACCTTTGCGCGTGTATTTCCGAAGAAGGGTTTGACAGCGGCGACGCTGGCCAGGGCGATCGCGGCGTTTGAGCGCACGCTGGTGTCGAAGGATTCCGCCTATGACCGGGGGGCATTGAGCGACGAAGCCGCGCGCGGAATGAAGCTGTTCTTCGGGCGGGCGCAGTGCGGGAAGTGTCACAGCGGGCCGAATTTCACCGACGGGCAGTTTCACAACACGGGCGTTCCTGGAACGGATCTGGGGCGGGCGGCGGTGGACCGGGTCGGGGAGTTTCAAATGCGGCCATATCCGTTCTTCCAGATGCAACGCGCATTCAAGACGCCAGGTCTGCGGAATGTGGCGTTGACGGCGCCGTATTTCCACGACGGGTCGGAAGCGACGCTGCTCGATGTGGTCCGGTTTTACGATCAAGGCGGGAAGGACCGGGATGCGGCGGGGTTGTCGCCGGATGTGCGGCCGTTAAAGCTGTCGGAAAGGGAACAGATGGACCTAGTCCGGTTTCTGGAATCGCTGACAGCGCCAGTCAAAGTAGAGAGGCCACCGGAAAGGTAATTGATATGATGGCCCGAATATGAATCGTCGAGCCTTTTTTCGAGCCATGGCGTGCGCTGCCGGCGGAGCGTCGTTAGCAGATCGCGCGGACGCCGCGGGGTTGCCCAAAACAAAGATTACGCGGATCCGCTACTACAAGACGCCAACGGATGCGGCGGGGAGGCCGAATACGCGGCAGCCGTTGTTCAACCAGAGCACGAATGTCGTGCTGGTGGAGACCGATTCCGGGCTGGTGGGCGTTGGGGAGGGAGGGTCCGGTGACACGATGGAGCAGTGTGCCGGGTTGCTGATCGGGGAGGATCCGTTTCGGACGGACCGGCTGTGGCAGTCGATGTTTCGAGCCTATTTTTATCCGGCAGGGCGCGAGAAGGCGCATGCACTGGGTGCATTGGACGTGGCGCTGTGGGACTTGAAGGGGAAGGCTCTGGGAGTGCCCGTGTATCAGTTGTTGGGCGGGCAGTCGCGCGATTACGTGGAGTGTTATTCGACGGGGTTTCCGGCGCGCGGGACACCGAAGGAAGTCGCCAAGGCGTGCGTGGACGCAGGGTTCCGGGCCTACCGGATTTCAACCGATTCGCGGGGGCCCGTGGTGGACCGGTTTGCGAATGTGAAGCGGGTTTTTGAGATGTGCCAGCAGGTGCGCGAAGGCGTAGAGAAGGATGGCGGTTGGTGCATCGATTTCCATACGGAACTCGATATGCCGGATGCGGTGGCGCTGGCGAACATGATTGAGCCGCTGCGGCCGTATTTCGTAGAAGACCTGGTGCGGAGCGAGAATCCGGGGGTTTACCGGACGTTGCGGCATCAGGTTAAGGTCCCGATCGCGGTGGGGGAACAGTTCGGGCCGAAGTGGGAGTGGAATGAGCTGATCGAGAATCATTTGACGGATTACGCGCGGGCGACGATTCCGAACGTCGGCGGGATAACGGAGTTCCAGAAGATCGCGGCGATGTGCGAGACGCATTACGTGGGATTGGTGCCGCACTTCACCGGACCGATCTCGGAGGCGGCGATGGTGCATTGTTCGACCGTGTTTTCGGGCCCGGTGCTGATGGAGATGGTGATGGGCGGGACGCGGCCGTGGCCGTATTTGAACCAGAGCTATGACCTGAAGAATGGGAAGTTGTGGCCGAACGAGCGGCCGGGGCTGGGCGTGGAAGTAGATACGTCGAAACTCCAGCAGATCGGCGATTACAAGGAAGCCTATTCGCTGACGCCGATGTTGAAGCGGCCGGATGGGTCCTACACGAACTGGTAGGTTGTCAGGCGATCAGGAGGTTCGAGGCGGCCAGGCGGGGAAGGGCCGGGTGGTTAGCGGCTTCCGCGCCGCCGTCAAGCGTTTGGAGGAGTTCACGTTCTTCGGGCGTAAGCTGGACTCGTCGGTGGTAGCGGTTCGTAACGGTGGGTCCGGCGGCGGCCTGGTAGCGGGCCAACGGACAGGCGACCGGTTTGGCGGAGATCGCGGCGGGCGGGGGTGGCGGCCCGGCGCGGAGGGACCACAGTCCCTCGCGCCAGCCACTCCAGAGCACGGCGGCGACGAACTCTTGGGGCATGCCGAGGAGGTCGAATTGGCTCGCGGGGGCGGGGCTCTGCTCGAGGACTGCGCGAAACATATCGTCGGCGACGTCGGCGCATTTGCCGGGGTCCGGGACTACGTTCAGCGCGAGGAGGGATTCGGGATGCGGGGTTTCGATGGCGAGGCTGGAATGGCAGAGAAGGCTCTGGCGGAAAAAGCGGCCGACGAGCCAATCGAGGTATTGCTCGCGCGGGAGAAGACCGGGGCCGGCGGCTTCGAGGCGGGATTGGACGTCGTCGGGCTGCGCGAAGGAGTTGGAGAAGAAGTTCGCTTCGGCGGCGAATTGGAGGTTGTGCGTTGCGGTGTGGGCGGCGAACTCGTGGAAGTAGGTAGGGGCGGAGTTTGGGACGAGGTATTCGTGGAGGATGTAGTAGTCGGGTTGTTTGCTGGTTTCGGCCCATTCCGCTTGGAAGTTGCGGGCGTAGAGGGAATCGGGACTGATGAGATTGGCGGTCAGCGTATCGAGGGCTTGGCGTGGATTGGGGAATTGGCGGAGTGCATCGCCGATGGGGCCGCGGAGGTGCCAGCCGGGAAAGACGTTGTAGGAGATGTAGGCGATGCCGTTGGGCGCGAGGGATTGCCGGATGACGTCAAGAATGCAGTCGCGAATGGCGGCGGGAACCCAGGAGTAGATGCCGTGGGCGATGATGTAGTCGAAGCTGTCTGGTTGGGCATGGAAATCGGCGATGGAGGCGCAGCGGAAATCGGCATTGCGGGCGCCGATGGCGGTGGAGACTTCGTTGGCGCGGTTGATGTGGAGGGGGTCGTAGTCGAGACCGGTGCATTGCGCGCCGGGGAGGGACTGGCTCATGGCCAGGAGGTTGAAGCCGGTGCCGCAGCCGATTTCAAGGACGCGTGAGGATTCGACGGTGGGAGGATTGAGGCCAACGAGCGAGGCGATGGCGGCGAGGTTTCCCGGGTGAGTTTCTTCGAAGGTAAAGTCGCCGTAGCAAAGCGAGCCGTTTTCCGTCATAGCAATGGAGTGTATTGTAGCGGGAGATGAAGAATGGATTGACAGTACGCGCGGCGGCGCCTGAAGATTTGGAGTTCCTGGTGGATGGGAATGCGCGAATGGCGTGGGAGACCGAGCGGTTGGAGTTGAACCGGGAGCGGCTGCGGGCTGGGGTGGCGGCGGTGTTCCAGGATGCGGGGCGCGGGTTTTACCTGATTGCCGAGGTGGATGGGGAGCGGGCGGCGCAGATGATGATCACCTACGAGTGGTCGGACTGGCGGAACGGGGAGTTCTGGTGGATTCAGAGTGTCTACACAGTTCCTGAGCTGCGGGGAAGGGGCGCGTTCCGGGCGTTGTATAAGGCAGTGGAATCGATGGCGGAGGAGCGGGGCGGGGTGTGCGGGCTGCGGCTGTATGTAGAGGCGCACAATGAGGCGGCGCAGGCAACGTACAGGCGGTGCGGGATGAGCGAGACGGTCTACCGGATGTTTGAAATAGGGCGTTAGGCGGGATGGGGGTGTTATCCTCAACGTTTCGCCCAAGATATGCCGGAATTCACGCCCCAGCTTTTGATCGATGTATTGACGATCGTATTGATTGACCTTTTGCTGGCTGGGGATAACGCAGTCGTGATTGCGATGGCGGTTAAGACGCTGACTCCGAGAGAGAGGAAGCTTGGGATTGGAATTGGGGCGGCGGTGGCGGTGGTGCTGCGGATCGGGTTGACGTTCGTGGCGTCGCAACTGCTGCAGACGCCGTGGCTGAAGCTGATTGGCGGCCTGTTGATTTTCTGGATCGCGGTCAAACTGCTCACCGATGCGGCGGAGGACCAGGCCGGGGGACACCACGCGCACAGCTTCTGGTCGGCGGTGTGGTTCATTCTGGTTGCCGATGTCACGATGTCGGTGGACAACATCGTGGCGGTAGCGGCGACGTCGAAGGGAAACTTTGCGCTGCTGCTGTTTGGTCTGGGATTGAGTATTCCGTTCGTCGTTTTCACGAGCACGCTGCTGTCCCGAATTATGGACAAGTATCCGATTGTGGTGTGGATTGGCGCGGCGATTCTGGGGCGGGTTGGAGCGGATATGATCATCACGGACCCGGTGGTGCATGGCGCGTTGCATCCGTCGCCTACTCTGGAGATTGCCGTTCAGGTCGCGGGTGCGCTGGTGGTGGTGGCGGCCGGGAAACTGTTGACCCGGCAGCGTACGGGCGCGGTGTGATAAGTTAGCGGCGCATGAATCGCCGCCACTTTTTATCCGTTCCGCTTGCGGGGGCTTTGGGGTTCGCCAAGCCAAAGATTGACGAGTACGATCCGGCCAATATTAAGCTGTCGCACCGGATGGTGATCCGGTCGTTGTCGGATGAGGATTTGCAGTTCCTGCAGCAGTTGGGGATCCGGTGGTGCCGGATCGAGTTCGGGGACTCGGCGCCGTTTGCGTTCATGAAGGCCACGGTGGAGCGGTTGGCGAAGTTCAACATGAAGATCTTCTCGGGCGTTCACTATGCATACCGGCATTTGGACGTGCAGTTGGGGAAGGGCAAGCGCGACGAGGTGATCGAGACCTACTGCCAGTTCCTGCGGGATTGCGGGACGCTGGGGATTCCGGTTTCCAACTACGACTGGCATCCGGCGAACACGTATACGACGGCGGTTATCGATACGCCGCGGGGGTACCGGGCGCGGGAGTTTTCCGAAGAGGATTTCCGGAAGAAGGTGGAGAAGCAAGCTTTCGATAGAGAGTATTCGGCCGAGGAGATTTGGGCGACTTACACGTACTTCATGAAAGCTGTTTTGCCGGTGGCGGAGAAGGCGAATGTGAAGCTGGCGCTGCATCCGGACGATCCGCCGCTGGCGAAGATGAACGGCGTGGCGAAGGTGTTGACCCACTATGACGGGTATGCGCGGGCGGAGAAGATCGCGGGGAACTCGAAGCATTGGGGGCTGACGTTCTGCGTGGGGACGTGGAGCGAGGGCGGCACGCAGATGGGGAAGGACGTGTTCGGGATGATCAAGGATTTCGGCGGCCGGGGGAAGATTGTGGATGTTCATTACCGGAATGTGTCTTCACCGCTGCCCCGGTTCTATGAGACGTTTCCCGAGGACGGCTACATGGATATGTATGCGGTGATGAAGGCGCTGCGGCAGGTGAAGTTTAACGGGACGATTGTGCCGGATCATGTGCCTGAGCTCGCCGGGGACAAGGGGATGCACCGGGCGGGCGTGGCGTACTGTATTGCGCAGATGCGGGGGCTTTTGCGGCGGGCTAACGAGGAGGTGGGTTAGGCGGGATTCCGGCGCGATTCGGGTGGAATTTTGGGTTTCGAACTGGGTTTTCCTGGGTTATCCGCTGGGTTATTCCACTAGCTAAGTCTCTTGTTTTCAGCGTTTGCTGGGTTATTCCCAACACAACTACCCCCCCACCCCCTCTCCCTGGAGTTGCGAGACTAATTGATCGGAGGACGGGTCAGTCCTTCCTAATCTGCTTCGACTCTACCAGTCGCGCAAGGGGTAAGCTGACCCTCGGTTTTGGAAGTTGTTGATTTGGTGGGGAATAAAAATTTCGATCCATCGGCACCGATCGGTACGAGGGCGCCGCTTTTTGCAACGGCGGATGAAAATCAGTGGAAACGAGGAAGACCGGGGGCGTCCTCCTCTTCCGAATGAACCGCGGAATTTACTTCACTACCGGTTGCCCGTCAGTTTGCGGAGCCGAGCCCGTCTTGCCAGACTTGCCGGTGCTCTTGCCGTGCTTTTCTTTATGATGCTTTCCCTGGTGTTTGCCTGCGGTCTGGGATTCAGTGGCGGGATCCTTCGGCGCAGCAAAACCCGCTGTTGCCAGTACAATTGCCAGCGTTCCACAAAGTAGCTTGCTCATTTTCAACTTCTCCATTCCTGACAAGGACCTTGTCCCTGCATACTCAGGATGAGGCGAAAACAGGCGCGAGCCTATCGCCTTGCCAGGGGAGAATTCGGTGTCTGAAGGCCGGATGAAACCGGTGGCGATGCATCGATCCGGCTCCAGCAGATCACGCCAAGCAGGGCGACCGCGGCTCCCACGTACAATCCGGCCGACCAGCCATACCTGCTCGCTATGAGCGGAGTCAAGAATGGAGCGATCGCGCCGCCGAAATTACCTCCCGTGTTCATGAGTCCTCCGGCGGAACCCGCCTGCTCGCCGGCCATGCTGACTACGGCCGCCCAGAAGACGACATCCGCGACGGCGGCGAAGCCGAAAGATAGCGAGAGAAGCGCAACCAGCAAATTCGTTTCGGCAACATTGAGCGCCATCACCAGGCCGGATACCGAGATCAGTAATGACCCAATTGCCACCCAACGCAATCCGCGTTGCACGCCATGACGAGCCGACAGGTAATCAGCCAGCCACCCGCCCAACGGCATCATCACCACCCACGCCAGAAACGGCATCGTGGTGTAGAACGCCGTGTCATCAACAGAGAGCTTGCGCACCTCGCCCAGATAATAGTAGAGCCAATAGAAGAATATGTATTCGTAGTAGTCCAGCGCGGCAAACCCCGCGATGAGCCAGCGCAGATTAGGGTTGGCTAGCAATTCAGCCCATGGCGGCGACTGCGCGACTCGCGTTTCGGCGGGACGATCCGCCACGGAGACGAGCCAAAGCACGCCGAGAGCCATCGATGCCAAACCCGCCATTACGAACGATGGCCGCCAGCCGAAGCGAGCCAGCATCGCCGTGACCAAGATCGGCGCGACAGCGCCGCCGAAACCGGCGCCGGCGTTGACGAAACCCAAAACCCGAGCCCGCTGCAGCGGCGGCATCGAGATCGCGTTCATTCTTGCGGCCGCCGGAAAGATAGGCGCCGTGAAAACACCAAATCCCAGTCGAAGAACGATCAGCCCCGGAATGATGCCGATCAGCGAGCCTAGTCCCGGAATTCCGCCAAGCGGCATCATGGCGGTTAGCAGTCCGGAGCCCAGCGCCATGACCGCCAGCATGTTGCGGGGTCCGAATCTATCCGACCATCGTCCACCCGGCGTCATGAAAATCGTGTAGCTGATCAGGAATGCCGAAAACACGCCGCCCATCGAAGCCGGCGAGAGCGAGAACTCCTTCATCATGGATGGAGCCGCCACCGATAGGATCGTGCGGTCGAAGTAGTTGACTACGCTGAAGGCGAACATCATCGCCGCGATCCAGATCTGCGAAAGCTTCATGAACGATGCGCCACCGTATACTTCTTCATCGCGTCCCAGTTGAGCTCGAAGCCCAAGCCCGGCCGCCGCGGCAACGGGACAACGCCGTCCGCAGTCAATGCCAGCTCCTCGACAACCAACTCCCGTCGAAGAGGCGCTTCCGAGAGAGCGGCGGGAAGGAATTCGATATAGGGACAGTGCGCCGTAACCGCGGAAAGGTGCGCCGTAGCCGCAATGCCAATGCCGGTTTTCCAACAGTGCGGCACGATCAATCGGCCGCGATCGGCAGCCATATCGCAAACACGCCGAGCCTCGGTAAGTCCGCCCACTCTGCCAACATCCGGCTGGGCTACGTCCACCTTGCCACGGTCCATCAAGTCCAGAAACTCGAACCGGCCATTTTGCAGTTCGCCGGCAGCAATGGGAATCGGCGAGTGGCCGTGTAGAAACGCATAGCCATCCAGGTCGTCGAGCTGTAGCGGAGTCTCCATGAAGAACAGGTCGTAGGGTTCCAACTGCTCGAGGACACGAAGAGCTTGCCTGGCGTTGGTCCAACAGTAACAGACGTCCACCATCATGACGAATTCCGTGCCCACGGCTTCGCGGCAGGCGGCGACGATTTCGACGATGGCGCTATCGGGTTCGTCGAGCTGGTTGTGCGCATACGGTCCTTTCACGCACACTTCCATCTTTCCGGCCCGGAATCCGAGCCGCACCGCTTCCTTTGCTTTCGCCGCTAGCGAGTCGCGGTATTCAGCCACGGTGTGGCCGGTGGGAAGGAGAGAGGCGTAGGGGGTTATATGTGGTTTGCGGGCGCCGCCTAGAAGCTTCCAACAGGGGAGGCCCAGCGACTTGCCCTTGATGTCCCATAGCGCCATATCCAGAGCGCCGATTGCACAGATGCCGAGTCCCCGGCGCCCCGTCATCAAGCTGCCAGTATAAAGCTTGTCCCACAACGCTTCCGGCTGCAGCGGATCTTCACCGAGCAGCATCTCTTCCAGACCGAGGCCGAGCACGTGTGTGCCGGGAGCGTGGATCATCGCCTGCGCAACCCAGGGATTGGTGTCGACTTCGCCGATGCCTGTAATGCCTTCATCGGTGTGAATGAGCACGACGATATCGTCCTGTGCAGACGAGCATGCCTGCCGGTCGAAGCCAGGATCGAGAAGCACGTAGGATTCGATTCGTGTGATCTTCAGGTGCTGACTATGATAGCTTGCGTTTTCGGCCGGCTGCGTATTCCGGGCGGAGCGAAGTCAAGCTGAGGGAGAATCGTTGACTTTAGGCCATCAGAGGCGGATCGTCGAAAATCGCGATGGGGTAAGGCTCGTGCTGAAGTATGACGACGTGAAGGATATCTTCATAACCACGGAACTGGTTCTCCTTCAAGCAGTACATCAAGGGATACTCCCTGTCTCAGAAGCCGCAAACATTCAGCGGAGATGTTCTGAACTTGGAGGAGCGCTTCGAGTTGTTCTGGATTGGGCAACATCAGAGGCGGCTGACGGGCGTCGCGCTCGCCACCATCATCAGGCCTCGGCCGCTACACGCGAAGGGGGACATGATAGCGGGAAGTACCAAACGCCTAGGAAAGAGATAGGTGGGTCTATGCGAGTGCGAGTCCAACGGAGGGTCGGACGATATGGCCCGTCGCCTTCGTCAGGACGGGCATCTACAGGGGCGCGGCGAGACTGGACGGACAACCACGTTTGTGTTGCTGTTAGCCTACGCGGATCCGCCGGCTAAGCAGGCCGATGCGCCCTAAGAAAGGAACGTATTTGACGCGCGGCGAGCGGAATCCGCTCCTTAGGCTCCTTCCACGGGTACATGCTGACTTCGGCTTTCGGGGCGAGCATTGCGGCCTCCATGGCTACGGCATATGGATGCGCTGGAATGTCATCCGGCAGGATCAGCACGGGGGTCTGGCAATTGCGCACGAACTCGCGAGTGACAGTGAAGACGAAGTCAGGGTTGGTGCGGTACATCTTCGTGAGGAATTTGTCGACCATTTCCATGGTCATGCCAGGCCGGCGCTTCACAAATTCCGGACCCCACCCTTTCATGTTGTTTTCGTAGAACAGGTCGCGCATCTCCGGACGCGACCCGCTGGGCTGCACCAGCACAGCCGCCGCGATGCGATCGGGAGCCCGCTTCAACAGGTTCCAGATCAGAGGGCCGCCGATACAGAAGCCCATGACCATGAATTTTCCGGCGCCTAAGTGATCCATTAGACCGAGATGGTCATCGGTAAATGAGTCCCAGGGCCGGGCGGCCTCCAGCGGTCCTGAGGAGTGGCCCGCGTTGGCGTTTCGCAAATCGGAAGCGATGCAGCGGTACTCGCCCTTGAACTCATCGATCGGGTTAAACGGACTGCCACTCTTTAAGCCCGCGATCGAGGAATTTAACCCCCCACCCGCTATGAGCAGAAGCGGGAAGCCGGAGCCGGCCTCCTCATATTGAATACGAACGCGGCCTTTTTCGTAAAAGGTCATGGCTGTTTCGCCTTTCCCGGGCTGTTGCGCGAACGCTTGCGTTGCGGTGGCCACCGCTGTCGCTTTGGTGGCCGCTGCCAATATGTTGCGTCTGGTCGAACCCATAATCGGTGCACTCCTTGCTCAATTCGAATGGATCGCGCGGTCTGGCGATGTGAAGCGGACGGCGAGGGCCTTCCTGATTTGAAAGTAGCGGAGGAGGAATGCTCCTTCCTTTAGACGCTTGCGGCGGAGCCAAGCCGTAACTTCATCGCTGCACTTGCTGGTGTTGCAGGAGCCGCAGGCCGGGACGATGTTGTCCAACGTGTAGCGGCCGCCTCGTGAGATTGCCAATACGCAGTCGCGCTGGAGGGGAACGCCGGTGGCTTCGCAGTAGGCACAGCCGCCCCATGCTTCCTGTAACGCTGCCCATTGCTCCGGGCTGAGGTCATGTTCGACCAGTCCCATTCGCCGCTTGCGCCTTCTGGCGGCGCTGGCCTTTCTGGTTCGGCTTACGGCCATATCGCGTATGCCATGATATTACCAATTTGTTTTTTAGAGGCTCCTATGTCCTGGCTGAAAAGGCTCGCTCATAACTTGCGTACGTTTTTCAAAAAGCCCTCCGAGGGATTGGATTCCTTGCTGCGCTTCACCGATCTGTCGGTGCAGTCGCTAAGCGGGGAAGATTGGTTTCACCGGAGGTACCAGATCCGGCGGCACAATATCGACGCGTTCCTATGGCCGTCGATCATCGCCGGAGCGCTGATTGCCGGTATGCCCAGCCTGGGGCCGCGATTACTGGCCGGCCTTGCCGTCGCGGTGGCGGCCTTCTTCTTTTTCCTGCGTGCCCAACGGTGGACCGCGTCGAAGGCGGTGGGTTGGGATCTCTGGGTGCAGGCGCTCTTCGTACTAGCTGTTTGCGCGGTCACGCTGACCGGGGGACGTCAGGTGCCGGATGGCTTCGGGGTTTATCTCCATCTGCTGGTTCCGCTGGCGGGGTTGTCGGCACTTTCTATCAGTGCGGCGGCGTGGCTCGCGCCGGGGTGCTTCAGTGTGTTGGTGAATGGCTCCCAGTACGGTACGTTTCTGCCGAAGACCGAGCTATTTCAGAGTTTCAACAAACGCCTGGAATCGGGCTTCCCGGCGACGGTGCAGGCGGCGATTCTTGTCATAACCCGTCCTCTTCGCCTATTGTGGCCGCCGGCGATCGCGGTGATGGCGGCGCGGCGGGCTATGTGATCCTGGCCGGCGTTATCACGCTTGCCGCGTCGTGGCTGGTTTGGACAATGGCGGGCCTGAATGAGCGATTGGACGAAATCAGCACGCAATTGAGCGCGCGCTTGTTTCGCAATACGGCGCTGGTGATCTCACTCCTCATCATCGCTCTTGGAGTGGGTCGAATTTTCGATGTCACCTATGTAACGACCGTCCTGGATTCCGCCTCCGGATGGCAAATCCTGCTTTACCTGGTATTTGGGTATGCGATCGCGTTTTGGAGCGACTACTGGATCGACCGGATCAGCGGGGAAGAGATGTTGAAAGTGGTTGGCCATAACGAGAGCCATTCCATTCAGCTTGACTATAAGATTGACCTGGAGAAGGATCAACGGACCGATGTCCACGTTGAGGGCCGAGTCCTGCGCCTACACGGGATCGGCCGGTTTCTGGTTGTGCGCGAGAAAGCCGTCGAGCTGACCGACGCGAGCGGATGGACACCGATGTGGGTGAAGAGCCGATGCCCCGCGTTCCACAGTTGGACGTATGCCGATTTCTTCGAGAGGCTGCAGGCTTGCGCCGATTCGCAGGGCCGGGCGCGGCCGCTGGCGCGGCAGATCCAGGCGCGATTGTTGCAGTTTCAGTCGCTCAATGCGCTTGTATTTGCCATTCTGCTTGGGTCCGGGATCTGGCTGCTGAGTAAGGAGACCCAGGTGCCATTGGCCGAGGCAACGGTCCAACAGCCGCCGGAGCTGACGTTGGCGACGCTACTTACCAAGAGTGAGGATCCTGGAAAGCCGCCAATTTTTATCGCCGCGTCGGGTGGCGGAACGAGGGCGGCGTTGTTCACGGCGGCCGTTTTGGAAGGCATTTGGAAGGGCCAGGGCGGGAAGCAGTTGGTGCTGGGAAGCGGTGTTTCCGGCGGAGGAGCGGCGCTGGCTTACTATGGCTCCAACCGGAAAGAGCTTGTTGCGGGCAAGGACTGGGATCTCTACTTCAAGCGGATTTCCGAACCATTTATTCGAGATGTGCTGGACCGGGCAAGCGAGTGGCGGATGATGACCGGGGACCGGCTGGGAACGCTGCTGCAGGAGAGTTTCCGGCGGCGATGGGAGCTAAATTCAAACCGCCAAACCTTGGGGCAAATCGAGGACTTCGGGCTGATTTTCAACACGACGCTGGCGGGTCATTATCGGGACGACGGCAAGGGGCAGGGGTCGCTCGCCGAGAGGGCGTCCGAGCACATGAGAGAGCACCGATCGAGCCTGGCGGGAGGACGGCTGATACTGACAAACCTGAATATGCGGGATGCGTTCAAGGACTCGAATCTTCCGTATCGCCAGCAGATTTTGCTCCCGGTGGTGGTGGATAGTCCCCAAATGGAGCTGGTGAAGGCAGCGGCGTTGAATGCGAATTTTCCGCCGGTGTTTTCGAACGCGCCGGTGGATGTGGACGGGCGGACGCGCTACTGGGTGACCGATGGAGGAGCGGCCGATAACCGGGGCGTGGAGATGCTGATGTACGCCGTGCGGCAGATGCTCGCGGCCAATCCGAAGGCACTGCCGAAGGGGGCGCTGATCGTGGTGGCCGATGCGGGCGCGGAGTCGGATTCGTTCAGCCAGGACCGGGGGATTGGGAGCGCAACCGGGGCGGGATCGGTGTTCGCGATGCACCTATCGGCGGAGATCCTGCGGGACATCAACCGGATAGAACCGAACGTAAAGCTGATTTATGTGCGGATGCCGAAGATATTGCGGGCTTCCGGTTCGTTCGGCACGCACTGGATGCTGCAGCCCAATATTCGCGTGAACGATCCGAATCCGACGGACAAGAGCCTATCGACGATATCGAAGATTAAGGAGTGGTGGGCGGGGAAGAGCATTGAGGGGCCGGAGGCGATTGTGATGCTGCGGGCGCTCTATGGCGGACAGCCGGAAAATGGGTTGGGCACGACCGGCCAGGAGGTGCTGGGATGGCTAAAAGAGTCTGAAGAGTACCGGGGGGATTGGAAAGCCGTGCAGGAGTGGCTGGCGGCGCAGCACTGAAACGGGCAGGATTGGCGACTGGCGTGCATTAGTACCTGCGCTCCCGCAGATATCGCGGAGCGAGGAGAAAATGCATGTCCAAATTCTTACCGATCGCCGCCCTGTTCTGCTGCACCGCATTGCTGCAGGGGGCTGAAGAAAAGTCCGAAAGAGGGATGACCCGGCTGCAACGGCAGGTGCGGCATGAACTCGTCATGCTGCCCTACTACGGCGTGTTTGACAACCTGGTCTATTCCGTTCAACAGGACGGGACCGTGGTGTTGAAGGGTCAGGTGACGCGTCCGACTCTTAAGAGCAGCGCGGAGAACGTAGTGAAAGATATTGAGGGCGTCAGCAAAGTCGTGAATGACATCGAGGTGCTGCCGTTGTCGCCGAATGACGACAACCTGCGGTTCGCGCTCTATCGCGCGATCTACGGACACACCCAATTGAACCGGTATGCGATGCAGGCCGTTCCTTCTATTCACATCATTGTGAGGAATGGGCATGCCACGCTGGAAGGCGTTGCGGCGAACTCCGGCGATCGTAACGTTGCCGAGATTCAGGCCAAGGGCGTATCCGGCGTTTTCAGCGTAACGAACAATCTTCGAGTTGAAGAGAAGCAGTAACTTCTTCAAAGCCCGGTCCATGCACACGGACGTGCATGGACCGGGCCTTTTTTATTTAGAGACGGGAAGAACGGGGCATGGGTTTGTTGGTGGCAGCGTAATCGGCCGAGGCTTCGCCGGAGGAAGAAATATCCTCGGCGCCGGCGATTTCGAGTACTTTCTTCGCACGGCTGGCCCAGTCGCTGTTGTCACAATGGACGGAGATGAGAATGCCGCCGGCCTTGACCCGGCCTTCATAACGCTGGGCCTCGTATTCGGGCATTCCGAGGCCGATAAGGCCGCCGCTGATGCCGCCGAGGGCGGCTCCGGCCCCGATGCCAGCCAGGGCGGCCATTATGGGTCCGGCAGCGATAAACGGGCCTACGCCGGGAATGGCGAGGGCTCCGATGCCGGCCAGCCATCCGAGGACACCTCCGGCTACCGCGCCTGCCGCGCCGCCAGTTGTCGCGCCTTCGGGCGACTTGGTGGAGCGTTCGACTCCGATATCCTTAGTGCCGAGGTTCTCGGGAAGAAGAACAGAGACGTCTTCCGCGCGGAAGCCGTTGTTGCGAAGCCGGGTGATGCCGTCGTCTAATTGCAAGCGGCTGTTGAATAGTCCGTAGACTGAGATGTTTGAGCTCATGATAGTGTTTCCTTCTTATTTGGGCGGGGCGATTTCGATATGGCTTTCGACTTTGCCATCGCCTGCGACACGTTTGGCGATCGCTTCGACCGCTTCCTTCTCTTCCTGGGACTTGACGGGTCCGCGGAGCGTGGTCATGCCGTCCCGGGTGATAATTTTGATGTTTTTGGCGTAGGTGGAGAGATTCTTCTCCTTGGTTATCTCTTTACGGATGTTGCGCACCAGATCGAGGTCAGCCTTGTTGTTGGATTGCTGATCGGCGGTGACGGGGTTCTTTACGTCGTCCCGCTTGTTCACTTTGGTATTGTCGGGTGCTTGCGCCAGGGCCGAGGAGATGGCCAGGAGCGCGATGGAAACGAATCTTAGTTTCATTGGGGTTTCCTTTTTTCCTTAGTCGTTGCGTCCTGTTGACGCAACATGACATGGAGCATTTGGAGTGCCAATGATGGGGATTAGTCGAGGCTGAATACGAGCAGAGTATGTCGGGCGGCGATGGCCACATATTGGCGGCCGTCAGAGAGATAAGTAACGGGATTCGCGGAGATTCCGCCACCGGCTTCGAAGCGCCAGAGGAGGGCGCCAGACTTGGCGTCGAGGGCGAAAAACGATGTCGTGTTGGAACCGAAGACCAGACCACCCGCGGTGGCCATGAGACCGGCGTGGGAGGGCGAATGCAGGCGGAACTCCCATTTCCGTTCGCCAGTGGCGATATCGAGGGCGCGGACGGCGCCGTAAGGGACTTCGCCGTCATAGCGGCGCTGGCCGCCGCCGTTAAAGAACGCGCCGGCCTTGAACTCAGCGGAGCCTTTAATGTAGAGGGCGCCCTGCTCCTTGACGTTCACGTAGTAGTAAGTGGTCTGGGGGCTGTAGGTGGAGCTGTACCAGTTGGACCCGCCGCCGAGGCTGGGCCAGAGGAGATTCCCCTCAGAGGTGGGAGTTGTATTGGGCAGGCGCATGGGCCGGCCGGCTTCATCGAGGCCGCTGGCCCAGGTCTGCTTGACGAATGGCTGGCCGGCGATGAACTTGCCGGTCTCGCGGTCGAGGGAGTAATAGAAGCCGTTGCGATTGGCGAGCGTAACCATCTTGCGTGGTTGGCCCTGGAAGAGGCCGTCGGCGAGGATGGGAGTTTGGGTGGAGTCCCAGTCGTTGACGTCGTGGGGCGTGTATTGGAAGTGCCACTTTTTGCGGCCGGTGTCTGGGTCGAGGGCGAGGAGAGAGTCGGAGTAGAGATTGTCGCCGGCACGGCCGTCGCCGTTCCAATCGGGGCCGGGATTGCCGGTGCCCCAGAAGAGGGTGTTGGAGGCGGGGTCATACACGCCGGTGATCCAGGTGGTGGCGGAGCCGGTTTTCCAGCTTTCGCCGGCCCAGGATTCGTTGCCGGGTTCGCCTTTGTCGGGGACGGTGTTGAAGCGCCAGACGCGTTTACCGGTCTTGGCGTCGTAGGCGTCGATGAAACCGCGGACGCCGAACTCACCGCCGGCGATACCGGCGATGATCTTGTCCTTGACGGCGAGAGGCGCGCCGGTGCCGGAGTAGCCGAGTTTGGGATCGGCCATGGTGACGTCCCAGCGGACGGCACCGGTGCGCGCGTCGAGAGCGACGAGATGGGCATCGATGGAGCCGTAGTAGATGGTGTCGCCGAGGATGGCGACGCCGCGATTCGGTTTGCCGCAGCAGCCGCGGAAGTCGTTGGGGTTGGGGATGTCGCGGCGGTAAGTCCAGAGGGAACGGCCAGTGCGGGCGTCGAGAGCTTCGACGATGTTGGGGGGCTTGGTGATGAACATGACGCCGTCGACGACGATAGGGGAGGTTTGCACGGTGTCCATTTCGTCGGCCTGGGACATCCAGGCGAGGCGGAGGCGCCCGACGTTGGTGCTGTTAATTTGATCGAGCGGCGAGTAGCGCTGGCCGGAGTAGTTGCGGGAGTAGCTGAGCCAGTTCCCGGGCTCTTTGTCGGCGTTGAGGATTCGATCGTAGGGGACGTTGATCTGGGCGAGGAGGAGGGGTGTTATGAACGGCAGCAGGAGTTTCACTTGTCCTCCTTGAGGGAGGCGAGATAGCTGACGAGATCGGTAAGTTCGGCGTCCGAGAAGGCTGCTTTGTAAGAGGGCATGGGGGACTTTCGGGGTTGTTTTGTGAGGTCGGCCAGTTCAGATTTCCAGAAGGAGTGGACGCGGCCTTTGTTATCGAGAAGTTGGATGGAGAAGGAGTCTTCGTTGATGCGGCGGCCGGTGGTGGGAGGACCGGATTTGGGCGCGGCGGTAACGAGGAGGTAGTTATCGGGGACGGCGGACTCGGGGGTGACCAGCGCGGCGCGGAGATAGGCGGCGCTGCGCCGGGCGCCGATGCTGGTGAGGGCCGGGCCGGAGACACCGCCCTCGCCATTGATGGCATGGCACGAGGTGCAGCCGCCTTTGCCGCGATATAGCTCGGCGCCGAGAGCGGGGTTGCCGGGCACGGCTTCGGGAGTGGCCTTGCCGAGGGAGCGAACGTAGGCGGCGGTTTGACGGACTTCCTTGTCCGACATGGAGTCCGCACCGGGCATTTCGGTGCCGCGGATTCCCCCGGAGATGATGTTGATGAGGGCGTTGTCATCGGGGGCCCGGCCGAGACGGGACTTGGCGAGGACGGGACCCTTGCCGCCTTCACCGGCGGGACCGTGGCAGAGGCCGCACTGGTTCTCGAAGAGCTTTTTTCCGGCAGCGAGGTCGGCGCGGCCGGCGGGGAGTTTTTTCTTGTCTTCGGCGTGAACGCAGAGCGCGAAGAGGGTAAGTAATAGGGCGCGCTTCATACGCGCCCTATTGTATAAGCAACTACGACTTAACGGTGTGGAACTCCCAGCCTTTGCGGAAAGCGGGCTTGAGGAGTTTATTCGCTTCGGCGTTATTGGTGATGCGCATCTTATCGGGGTCGTATTCGAGCTTGCCTTCGTGGCGGAGCGCGATGACGCCGAGGAGCATCCATTCAACAAACGGCGAGGAGACTTCGAAGTTAGAGCAGGCCGCGTCGCCACCCTTGCAGGCGCGGATAAAGTCACGCATGTGGCCGGGGGAACGGGTGAGCAGCGGGGGCGGCAACTTATAGTCCTTCATTTTCTCGACCGGTAACAGACGGGTGTTTTCGCCATAGGTGCCGGTTGTGAGGATACCCTTGTCGCCGAGGAAGACGCTGCCGTTGGGCGTTGGGAAGCGGAGTTCGACGCCGGGGGCTCGGAGCGCTTCGAATTCCTTGGCGTTGTAAACCCGGCCGGGGGAGCGGAAATCGAAACCGGCTTGCATGGGCGCGGGGCCGCGGCGAGGACCGTCCTGGCCGGCGGGCGGGCGGACGGACGGAGGATCACCGACCCATTCGCCGGTGGGAACGCCAGGGACTTTGGGGCTTTCCTTCAGGCCGTCATACCAGTAGACCTTGAGCGGCGGCATGTCGCCGTGGGCGGCGAAATCGAAGCGGATGGTGCAGGACTTGGGGAACTGGATGTTGCTGACGCCTTCCTTCTTGATGCACTCGACGCCGATGATTTTGCGCTGGGAAAGGTGGAGGGCCATGTTGGGCGCACCGAGGATGTGGCACGCCATGTCGCCGAGGGCGCCGGCGCCGAAATCGTAGAAGCCGCGCCAACTGAAGGGCAGATAGAAGTAGCCGCCCCAGCGGTCGGGTTCGGTGCGGCCGCCGGCCGTGAAGGGACGCTTCTCGGCGACGCCGAGCCAGAGGTCCCAATCGAGGGTGGAAGGAATCGGTTCTTCCTTAGGGATTTCGGTAATGCCTTGCGGCCAGAGAGGGCGATCGCTCCAGGCGTGGACTTCGGTGACGCTGCCGATGTCGCCGTTCCAGACGATTTCGGCGCATTGGCGAGTGCCTTCGTTGGAGTAGCCCTGGTTGCCCATCTGCGTAGCGACCTTGTATTTTGCGGCGGCTTCGCGCATCTGGCGGGCTTCCCATACGGTGCGGACGAGGGGTTTCTGGACGTAGACGTGTTTGCCCCGTTCCATGCACCACATGGCGGCTGTGGCGTGCATGTGGTCGGGTGTGGCGACGATCACCGCGTCTATGTTTTTGCCTTCCTTGTCGAGCATCTGGCGGAAGTCGCGGTAGGTGGGGGCTTTGGGGTGGGCTTTGAATGTTTCGGCGGCGCGGCGGTCATCGACGTCGCAGAGGGCGACGATATTTTCGGTGGGGGCGGCGGCGCGAATGTTACTGGCGCCCTGGCCGCCCGAGCCGATGGCGGCGAAATTCAGCTTTTCATTGGGCGAACGGTAGCCCATGGACTTGAGGGTGGCAGCGGCGCCGGCGGCCGGAACCGCACCGGCGAGCAGGCTGCCGTAGAAAAAGTAGCGTCTGGAAAGTGCCATTCGGTTCTCCTTGGAACTGCGAGCAATCCTATTCTATAGCGTGTTGGCGAGGACACCGCCATCGATGAGGAGCGTGGCGCCGGTGATGTAGCTGCCGGCATCGGTACCGAGCATGAGGGCGAGGCCGGCGATCTCCTCAGGACGGCCCCAACGCTTGAGCGCGGTGCGGTTGGTGAACTCCTGCTTCTGTTCGTCGTTGAGGAGGCCGAGGGGGAGTTCGGTGAGGAATGGGCCGGGGGCGATGCAGTTGACGGTGATGCCGTAGGGGCCCATGTCGAGAGCCGTGGAGCGTGCCATGCCGACGAGGGCGGACTTGGTGGCGCTATAGACGTTGCGGCCGAGTTTGCCGCCGAGTCCGAGGACGGAGGAGATATGGATGACGCGGCCCCATTTGCGCTCCATCATTTGCGGCAGGAGGGCGCGGGTGAGGCGCATGATGCCGGAGAGATTGAGTTCGATGATGTTGTCCCAGGCTTCGTCGGTGATCTGGTCGGCGCGTTGGGGCGTGTTGCCGCCGGCGTTGTTGACGAGAACGTCGACACGGCCGAGGCGGGCGACGGTTTCATCGGCAACGCGCTGGGCTTCGGCGCGGTTGGCGAGGTCGGCGGTCATGAATTCCACGCGGACGGAGAGGCCTTCGCCGATTTCTTTCGCCGCGGCTTCGAGTTCGGCGGCGTTGCGGCTGCAGATCATGATGTTGGCGCCGTGCTCGGCGTAGATGCGGGCCATGGATTTGCCCAAACCCCGGCTGCCTCCGGTGACGAGCGCAACGCGCCCGGTCAAATCAAACAGTTTTTCGTACATAGGGACCCATGATACTTGAACTGTTTGATCTGACAGGGAGAGGGCTGCGAATGGTCAGTTCAACTGCAGGCGCAGGATCTGGCCGCGCAGTTCGAGGATGAAGAGTTCGTTTGTTGCCTGGTCCAGCACCATGTTGACAGGGGTGATGAGGCCGGCGGCGGCAACGGCGGGTTCCGGGGAATCGTAGCGGAGGAGGCGCCCGGGCGGCGCGGGCGTGGCGCTTTGGTTGGAGCTGAACTCGAGGACGAAGAACTGGGCGCGGCCATTTGGGCGATCGCGCCAGAGGATATCGGTCACCGAGGTGAGGTTTCCGATGAACGGAGTGGCCACGCCGGTTTTCGGGTTCAGGATCATGACATGTGTGTTGCCCGGAACGAACGGGAAACCGGAGAGAAAACTCACCAGCAGTTCATCGCCATAGATGCGGATGTTCGTCGGCACTGGATCGATCATTGGCGCGCCGACGGGCGAGGGATTGGCAATCGGACCGAAGCGAGCGATCTTCTGCCAGCGGCCGGTGCCGATGTCGACGCGCGCGACGGTGTTCTGCGAGGCGTCGCTGACGAACAGCGATTTTCCATCCTCGGCCATTGCCATTCCCCAGGGGTTCGAGAAACGGTAGAGAGCGATGCGGTCCGGTTCGGAGATTGGAAACCGGGCCAAGAGAGATGCCTGGGACTTTCCGCCCGCGCCGTCGTCGAGGTCGAGGGTGTTGCCGTCGGCCAGTGCCTGCTGTTGCGCGGGGGTCAGGCGGAAGGTGCCGGAGACGGTGTCGATGTCGGCGCTGAACCGGAACTCAAGAATGGTACAGAAGATGGGAGAGGAGGCGCCGGCGGGATTGTGGATGGAGGTACCGGCAGCGGTGCCGCGCCGTTCGGAGTCGCCGGGACCGATGGCGAAGTAAAGCGTCCGGCCGCTCAGTACCATTGCGCTTGGGCCGCTGCCGCCCGCCAATGTCACTTCGGTTCCGGAGGGCAGGCCTTCAATGAGACTGCGGCGGCTGCCGGAGCGGGTGACGAACGAGATGCGGCCCAGGTTGGGCGCCATATTGGTTTCCGACACCAGGAAGTTGCCCTGCGGGGTTAGGAGGAGTTTGGTGGCGCCGGGGAGGCCGGTTGCGATGACTTGGGCTTGCGGCCACGCTGAGGCGGCGACGAAAGCAATTAGCAGGATTGGTTTCAGTTGCATGCACTGAAGCGTAAGGGAGGGACGAGCGATCTTTTCCTTGTTTTTGGATTGTCTTGACCTTGCGCCGCAAGTGGTTCAGACTACACTTGTTACTCGACGGCATTGCTTGTTCTGGCAGCGACCTTCTCCGGAGCTTAATGGGACCTAACCCAGCACCTTACGCGAAAGTCGCTTTCGGACCCTTTGAATTCGAAACAGTGACGGGGGATCTGCGGAAGTTCGGCACACGGATTCGTTTGCAGGGAAAACCGCTACAGATTCTGACTCTGTTGCTGGAGCGGCCGGGCGAGATTGTCGGCCGCGAGGAGCTGCAGAATCATCTGTGGCACGGAACGACGTTCGTGGATTTTGAGCAGGGATTGAACTCCGCGGTGAACAAGTTGCGGCAAGCGCTGAACGATTCGCCGGATCAACCGCGGTACATCGAGACGCTGCCCGGAAAGGGCTACCGGTTCGTGGCGCCGCTGCAGAATCAGGCGAACCGGGCTGTGCTGGAGATGGCGCCGCCGGCGCCGCCGGCGGCGGCCAGACCTGTTTTGACCTGGGTTCCGTGGGTACTAGCGTTTGCCATTGGGATGGGCGGAAGCTTCTGGGCGGGCTCGCGCCGGGCGGCATCGAATATTCCAGCCGCCACGCTGCGATTCGCGATCCACGCGCCGGACGGCTATTTTCTGGAGGGTTCATCGACGCGGCAGACGTTCGCGCTGTCGCCGGACGGGACGCGGCTAGTCTTTTCCGCGGTGGATAGCAGCGGAGCGTCCCAACTGTTTGTTCGTGATCTGCGAAGCCTGGAGACGCGCGCGATTCCGAACACTCGCGGTGTTCACACGCTTTTTTGGCATCCCGAAAGCGACGCCGTTTACGTCTCGATCGGGCCTGCGATCCGGCGAGTTCCGATTGAGGGCGAAGGGTTCGTGGCGATCTCCCGTACGCCGGCTTTCACACGACACGGACTGCTGACGAGCCCTTCGAGCCTTCTGCTTGATACGAACACCGACAGCTATACCGTAGCGCCGAACGGCGGCACGCCGGAGCCGATCAAGAATGAAGTGCACTGGCCTAATGCGCTTCCAGGGACAAGCGACCTGCTTTATACTATCTGGGATTCCGAGGCCAAACGGCATCGTGCGGTCATCGGCCCTCAAGATCAAAGCGGTGTGAGGCCACTTCCCCTGTTGAGCAATTCCCGTGTATTGTTCGCCCCGTCCGTCCTCACCCCCGGCGGCTCCTTTTTGGTTTATGTGAGCGGCGGAAACCTGGTGGCGCACCCGTTCGATCTTTCAAATCGCCAGCTTCGCGGTGAGGCGATTCCCGTTGCGGATCAAGTCAGTTCCTTTCTGCCGGTCGGCAGCGCCGGGATCTCGGTCTCGAGCAACGGTCTGCTGGCCTACCTCAAGGGTGGAAGCCGCGCGCAGTTGAACTGGGTGGATCGCAGCGGCAAACGGGTCGCCGCAGTTGGACCGTCGAACGTTAGCTTAAAATCGGCCCGGCTCTCGCGGGACGGAACGAAGATCGTCACCTCCATTTTCGATACCGAAAAAGGCATGCAGAACCTGTGGATGATTGACGCGGAGTCGGGCGCCGCTAAGCAGTTGACCACGGAGTTCGGGCTTCGGGATTCTCCTGTCTGGTCGCCAGACGGCAGCAAGCTTGCCTATTTGCACACGCCGGGCGGCCGCCGGCCAAGGATCGGAATGCGCGGGTTGAGCGAGAACGATCCCGAGCATGTCGAAGCGGAAGGCGAGTTCCAATTGCCCACCGACTGGTCGCCGGACGGACGATTCATTGTCTTCTCCAACAACGGAAACCCGCGGATGGAGAGCGAGGTGCAGGGAGACGTTCAACTGATGGACCTGCAGCGTAATCACCGCCGCATTCCGCTGCTGCATTCTACTTTCCATGAGGCTAATGCGGTATTCTCGCCGGACGGGCACTGGCTGGCGTTCACTTCCAACGAATCCGGGCGAACTGAGCTCTATCTGCAGGCATTTCATGGCGGCGACAATCCCACTGTTTCGGGCGAGCGATTTGCGGTTTCGCGTTCCGGGGCGATTGTGGTCAGGTGGCGGCGCGACGGCAAGGAGCTTTTTTATCTGGCGTACGACGGCAAGGTTTATTCAGTCCCGGTGAAACTTGGGGCGCGGCCCGCTTTCGGTGCGGCGACGGCCCTTTTTGGAATGAGCGGTGAGCTGCGCGCGGCCGTTCATGCGAACGCGGGGTTCGATGTTTCGGCCGACGGCCAACGGTTCATTGTTCCCTCTTTGACGGGCAGCGAACTGCCATCCATTGTTGTGGTGCAGAACTGGGAGACGGGCCTGAAGCAGAAGCGTTAAACGCTCTTCGGGTCCGGGTGTTTCCAGGGGGCGCGGTAGGGTCGGGTGAGCAGGCGGTTGGCCTCTTCGTCGCCGATCACGCGCTGTTTGGCGGCGTCCCATTTCAGGGAGCGGCCGAGCTTCTGCGAGATGTTGGCGAGGATGCAGGAGGCGGTGGAAATGTGGCCCTGCTCGATGTCGGCGACGGGCTTCCCACGCCTCTCGATGGCGGCGAGGAGATCGCGCATGTGGCCGCGGATGGCGGGGGCGACGTGTTTTTCGAGCTCGGCTTCGGTCTTGTCTTCCGGGTATTCGTCGAACTCGTACTTGACGTCTTTGTGGATGGTCTCGCCTTTGGGGAGGGGCGTGAAGTCGTAGCTCATGACGCTGGCTTTAAGCGTGCCCTTGTCGCCGTAGAAGGTCGCTCCCCACGGGTATTTGGGATCTGGCGGGCTGCCCCAACTGCGGTGGGTCCAGACGACTTTGACGTCGCCGAAATCGAAGGTCGCTTCTTGCGTATCGGTGATGTTGGCTTTGCTGGCTCTGTCGATGAGGATGCCACCGGTCGATGTGATGGTCAGGGGCCAGCCGAGGTTCATCATCCAGCGAACCATGTCGAGCATGTGGACGCACATGTCGCCGACGATGCCGTTACCGTACTCCATGAAGGCGCGCCAGCGGCGGGGATGGACGAGGGCGTTGTAGGGACGCATCGGCGCGGGACCGGTCCACATATCGTAGTCGAGGTTGGCGGGTGGGGTGGAGTCCGGCGGATTCTCGCGGGCGCGCATGTGGTAGTAGCAGTAGGTCTCGACGTAGGCGATTTTGCCGAGCATGCCGGTGTCGATGAATTTTTGCTTGGCTTCGATGAGGTGAGGCGTGCTGCGGCGCTGGGTGCCGATCTGGACGACGCGGCCGTATTTGCGGGCGGCGGCGAGCATGGCCTGGCCTTCGACGATGTCGACGCTGATAGGTTTCTGGACATACATGTCGCAGCCGGCCTTGGCGGCTTCGATCATGGGGAGGGCGTGCCAGTGATCGGGCGTGGCGATGAGGCAGATGTCGAGATCCTTCTGGCGGAGCATCTCACGGTAGTCGGAGTAGAGGCGGGGTTTCTTCCTGGAAGCTTGGCGCTGGGAGACGATCTCGGCGGCGGCTTCGAGCATGTTCTTGTCGACGTCGCAGAGCGAGACCACTTCAACCGGGGCGACCTGGATGAGGCGAAGAAGATCCGATTTCCCGTACCAGCCAGTGCCGATGAGGCCCACACGTTTGGGCTTGCCGCCGGCCTGGGCAAAGAGGCTCGCGCCTGTGGAGGAGAGGAAGAGTCGGCGATCCATCGACAATAAGTCTATGTTAACGGCGGTTGTAAAGCGCCGCCAGGCCGCCAGCGATCATCAGCAGCGGCCAGAGCTTGTCAAAGCCGATTTCCGGAACGAATTGATGGACTAGGAATATGACGCCGACGAGGATCATCATCAGCGGGCCGGTGAGGCCGCGTTCGTGCCGGATCTGCTGCATGGTCATACCAGGGTTTACGTAAACGGCGCGGGAAAAGTTCCGTTACCGAAAAGCTTCGTCGAGCGGGACGCGGTAGCCCGTGACGAGGCGGTTGGTTTCGTTGGCCATACCGGTGACGGCCATCATTTCATTGAACATTTCGGGGGTCATGCCTTTTTTGGCGGCGGCGGCGGTGTGGGAGGCGATACAGTACTCACAGCCGTTGGTGACGCTGACGGCGATGTAGATGAGTTCCTTGACTACGGGGTCGAGTGCGCCGCCCGTCATGATTTGCTGGATGCTTTCCCAGGTGCGGAGGAGGGTGGCGGGATCGTTGGCGAGGTACTTCCAGAAGTTGTTGACGGAGTCGACTTTGCGGACGGTCATTATTTCATCGAAGACGGCGCGGACCTCGGGCGAGGCGTCGGCGTATTCGATGGGCTGTGCGTATGGCATGGCCGCCATTATGGCGCAGAAAGGACTTCGCGGTACCAGGCGGAGAGGAAGCGGGCGGCCTGGTTTTTGTGGGGCTGGACGTAGTGATGGAAGAGCTCGTTGGAGCCGAGTATGTGCAGGAGACCGGCCCAGAAGAGGTTCCAGTCGAGCGTGTCGCCGGGTTCGAGGAGGCGATTGTTGATGGCGCGGAGGAAGGCGTCGTTGACCGAAGTGGTGCCGACGCCCCGGGTGGCGATCATTTGAGCGCGGCGGCAGCGGGTGACGACATCTTCGACGTTGGCCATCCCGTGGCAGCTTCCGAGGTAGACGAGACGGGCATCGCTAGTAAGGAATCTGCGGGTGACTTCGAAGTGGTGGTCGTGGCCGCGGTGGACGATTACGGTGGGGGCGGATTTGAGGGCGCGGGTGACTTCGGTTTGCCGGTTCTGGACTTGCTGCATGATGGGGTAGTTGGCGGGGAGTTGGAGATCTATGGGGATATTGGCGTAGATTTCGATGCGTCTATCCGAGGAGGGCGTGCGGCCGGTGAGATGGACGTAGGCATCGGTGCGGCGGATGGTCCAATTGGGGTCGTTGGCGTAGTGGCGGAGGAAGCTGTCGTAGGATTCGACGCCGTCGTCGTCGTTGTGAAAAATGTAGCGCTGGAGGCAGAGATTGTCGGGGAAGAGATCGGGGATGGAGAGAGTGGGGGGAGTGGGCTGACGCTGGGCGCGGAGCAGGCGACCCACGGCGGAGGGGGGCAGGGCGTCTTCGACGATGGGCGGGGAGACGGCGAGTATCAGTGCGGCCTTGACGGCTTCGGCCAGGGGATCTTCGGCTTCGTCAATGCCGGAGAGAGCGCGGCGGATGGCATCGGGCGGTGCGGTGAGAGGGGCGCCGGTTTCTGATTGAAGAGCGAGGGCGCCGCGGAGAATGGCGGGGTCGGCGGAGGCATCCCATGCGACTGATTTCAGGAGTTGGAGGGCGGTGTCGCGCTCGTCTTCGGTGCGGGCGGCGGCGGCGAGGCGGAGGATCTCGGCGGTTGGGAGAGATTCGGCGACGGATGGGTTCTGGCGAATCTTGAGGAGAAGAAGATCGGGCTCAGGAATTGCCGCGGCCGCGGTGGCGGCTTGTTTGATGGCGGGGCCGTAGGGCAGCTCGATGTATTGGCGGTATTCGCGGAGGGCGGCGTAAGGGTGGCGGGAAGCGGTAGCGAGGAGGAGTTGTTTGCTGAGGCCGGGGTGGTCGCGGACGGTGTAAAAGGCGACGTCGAGGGCTTGCATGAAGTGAACGGAGGGGAGCCAGCGGGCGGAGATGACTTGCGGGAGGAGGGCGGCGGCTTCTTTAGGGTTGAGGCGCGTGAGAGCGAGAAATGCGTCGCGCTGGAGGCGTTCGCGGAGAAGGGGATCGCGGAGGAGAGCAGCCTTATCATAAGCCAGGCGCGGGGCGATCTCCATGAGTTGCTGCGCCTGTTCGAGGAGAGTGCCCTGATCGGCGACAGCCGGCGCGGGAGGCGGATACGGCATACCTACTCTATTGTGTGATACCTTCAGCATCGTCGTGCTGAACAAAAAGACGTTAGATAAATTTCTAGTTACACCGGGCAAGAAGTTTCGATTGAAGGATATCGATCCGGACTGGCGCAGCGATGAGTTGAAGGAACTTTCCAAAGAAGAGTTGAAGGCTTCGGCGGCGAAGGTCCTGGAAGAGAATCTGCAGGAGCTTTCCGAACAACAGAACCGGTTGTATGCCCATGACCGGTGGAGCGTGCTGGTAGTGCTGCAGGCGATGGACGCGGCCGGCAAGGACGGGATGGTGAAGCATGTGACGTCGGGCCTGAATCCGCAGGGCTGCGATGTGTACAGCTTCAAGTCGCCGTCGGCCGAGGAGTTGGATCATTCGTATTTATGGCGGATCATGCGGGTGAGCCCGGCGCGCGGGAAGATCACGATTTTCAACCGCTCGCACTACGAAGAAGTGCTGGTGGTGAAGGTGCATCCGGAGTACCTGCATCGCCAGAAACTGCCGACGGAGTTGGTGACGAAGAAGATCTGGGATGAGCGGTACGAGGATATTAATTCCTTTGAGCGGCACCTGGCGCGGAATGGGACGATCATTCTGAAGTTCTTCCTGTATGTGTCCAAGGATGAGCAGAAGAAGCGATTCATGGAGCGCCTGGAGGAGCCGGACAAGCATTGGAAGTTTTCGTTGGGCGATTTGAACGAGCGGCAGTTCTGGAACGACTATATGCGCTGCTATGAAGACGCGTTGTCGGCGACGAGCACGAAGTGGGCGCCGTGGTACGTGATTCCCTCGGATAACAAGGCGGTGGCGCGCGTCCTGGTTTCGAATATTCTGACGAGGGCGATGGAGAAACTGAACCTGAAGTATCCGGAGGTCTCGAAGGAAGAAAAGCTGGGGCTGGTGGAGGCGCTGAAGCGGCTGCAGGCCGAATAGGCTTATTCGGGCTGAGGAATCCCGAGGAGGCAGCGAAGGGTGTCGCGGGCGATGAGGAGTTCTTCGTTGGTCGGGATGACCCAGATTTGAACGGGTGCGCCGGCGGGGCTAATGCAGGCCTCCTTGCCGATCGCTTCGTTGTTGGCGGGCTCATCGAGCTTAATGCCGAGCCGGTCGAGGCCCGCGCAGATCTGCTGGCGGATGGAGGCGGAGTTTTCGCCGATGCCGCCGGTGAAGACGATGGAGTGCGCGCCATTGAGAGCGGCCAAGTAGGAGCCGACGTACTTCTTAATGCGATAGCAGAATACGTCGACGGCCATGGCGGCGCGGGTGTCGCCTTTGGCGCGGTATTCCAGGAGCAGGCGCATATCGGCGGATAGGCCGGAGAGGCCGAACAGGCCGCTTTTCTTGGTGAGCAGGGCCTCCATTTCCGATGGGCCTTCGCCGGTCATGCCCATCATGTGGAGCACGAGGGAGGGATCGATGTCGCCGCAGCGCGTTCCCATGACGAGGCCTTCGAGGGGCGTGAAGCCCATGGAGGTGTCGATGGAGTGACCGCCCTGAATTGCGCACATGGAGGAGCCGTTGCCGAGGTGGCAACTAATGATGTTGAACTCGCCTTTCGGCCTGCCCTGGATTTGCGCGTGGCGCCAGGCGATATATCGATGAGAGACGCCGTGGAAGCCGTAGCGGCGGTAGTGGTCCTGGGCGTAGTAGCTGTAGGGGATGCCGTAGAGATAGGCCCGTTGCGGCAGGGTTTGATGGAAGGACGTATCGAAGACCGCGACGTGGCGGGCGTCAGGAAGCAGATTGCGGGCGGCACGGTAACCGCGAATGTTGTGGGGATTGTGGAGGGGCGCGAGATCGTAGAGGTCTTCAATTTTCTCGATGACTTCATCGTTGAATTCGACGGGTTCGTGGAAGGATTCACCGCCATGGACGACACGGTGTCCGACGGCTTCGATGGGTCCGTGCTGAACGACGGCCTCCATTACGGATTGGAGAGCTTCCTCCATGTTTGCCACGGGATGAGTATGGCGGGCGCGCCGGCCATCGGCGGTGACGGAGACGATGGCATCGCGAGTGCCGATTCGTTCGACGACCGCTTTTGCAAGCACGCGGTCCTGCATGGCGGCGAGTTGTTCGGGGCTGGATTCAAAGACCTGGGCTTTGAGAGACGAACTGCCGCAGTTCAGGACGAGGATCTTCATGACACAATCTCAGTTTACGATGCGAATTTTCCCGGTTGTCCTATTGATGGCGGCGGCGTGGGCGGAGCCCGTGACCGAGGATCTGTTCACGGCGGGCGAACACGGTTACGTTACTTATCGCATTCCGGGAATACTGGCGCACGGCGATACGGTGCTCGCGTACGCGGAGGCGCGGCGGGACGGCTTTGGAGACTGGGCGGATATCGATGTGGTGATGCGCCGGTCGACCAATGGCGGGAAAACCTGGGAGCCGATGCGGGTGTTAGTCGATTCGGGGAAAGACACGGTCAACAACCCGGTGATGATTGCGGGGAAGAAGGCGGGCGAGGTTCATTTTCTCTACTGCGTGAACTATGCGAAGGCTTATTACCGGCGATCGGAGGACGGCGGCCGGACGTTCGGAGAGGCGAAGGAGATCACGGGTGCTTTTGAAACCCTGCGGCGGCATTATGACTGGAACGTAATCGCGACCGGGCCGGGGCATGGGATTCGGCTGCGGAACGGGCGATTGCTGGTAGCGGTTTGGCTATCGACGGGTGGGAAGAGGCACCGGCCATCGCGGGTGAGCACGATCTACAGCGACGACAACGGCGGTACGTGGCAGGCGGGGGAGTTGTTGGCGGATACGCTGCCGAACCCGAGCGAGACGTATGCGATTGAGCGGCGGGACGGGAGTGTGTTGTTGAATATTCGGAATGAGGCGACAGAGCACCGGCGGGCGATCAGTGTGAGTGCGAATGGGGCTACCGGGTGGTCGACTCCGCGATTCGATTCTCAGCTTGTGGAGCCGGTTTGCATGGCTTCGTTGATAAAACATCCGAAGGGCGGGTGGCTGTTTTCGAACCCGGACAACCTGGAGGCGACGTATGTGGATGCGGCGAAGACGGTGAATCGGGACCGGAAGAATTTGACAGTGCAGTGGTCGGGGGATGAAGGCAAGACGTGGACGGCGAAGAAAGTGTTGGAAGCGGGGCTTTCGGGATATTCGGACCTGGCGGTGACGAAGGACGGTTCGATCCTCTGCCTTTATGAGCGCGGCGGATTGGACAAGAATATTTTTCGCACGGGCCGTTTGACCGTGGCGCGTTTTTCGTTGGACTGGGTACGGGCGACCACCCGCTGAAGGGCGGCGAGCTCGGCTGGTTTGAGGCGGCGTGATTCCCCAGGGGCGAGGCCGGCGAGGGTGAGGTTCTCGATGGACCAGCGAATGAGGCGGAGCGTGGGGAGGCCGGCCGCGGCAGTCATGCGGCGGACCTGCCGGTTGCGGCCTTCGGTGAGGGTGAGTTCGAGCCAGGCGGTGGGAATGGCGGCGCGAAAGCGGATGGGGGGAGTGCGGTCAGGGACATCGGGGGTGGGAATGATGCGGGCTTCGGCGGGGCGGGTGAGTTCGCCTTGGATGACAACGCCGTTACGGAGCGAATCGAGAGCGGCTTCGGTGGGAGTGCCTTCGACCTGTACCCAATAGGTGCGGCGGTGGGCAAAGTCGGGGAGAAGGAGAGCGAATTTCAGGGGCCCGTCGTCGGTGAGAAGCAGGAGGCCTTCGCTATCGGCGTCGAGGCGGCCGGCGGCGTAGATGCCGGGGGTGCGGATGTAATCGGCGAGGGTCGGGCGGGGCGGAACGGTCCGATCCGTGAACTGGGTGAGGACTCCGTAGGGTTTGTTAAAGATTAAGTAACGCACAAAAAGTAGCGGCGGCTTGGTTGAGGGGCCGCCGCTCCATTGTCAGGGTAACCGATTACTAGTTGGGGATGACGAGAACATCTCCCGGGTGGATGACGGTCTTTTCGTCCTTGAGTTTGCCCGGATTCGCGGCGATGATTTCCGGGTAGCGGGCGCCATTGCCGAGTTGGTTCTGGGCGATCTTCCAAAGGGAGTCGCCGGCGACGACGGTATATTGCTTCGCGTCCGGGGCGGGGGCGGGCAGGCTGCTGTCGATCGAGATATCGAGAGTTAAGTCGGCGTGGACGGGGTCGATTTCCTTGGCTACATTCCAGACCTCGTTCTTAACGTCCTCATTGGGCGCGTCGCCTTTGATGAGCAGTTTGTCGTTCTCAATGTGCACATTGTGCAGCTTGCAGTTTCGGCCCTTTGCCTTATCGATGACCGCCTGGTACTTCGCTTTTACAACTTCCAATTCCATTTGTCTGTTTCTCCTCACAATCTACTTGGAGTCGCGAAACCCCACGCCGTAGAGTCTCGCAACAGGTGGTGCGTTGCAAGTGATGCGATAAAGTTCTCCCGGGCGGATTTTATTAAGAACCGCTAGATTGGTAGTGGCATTGTGAACTGAAGGAGTTTACCTATGAGCTTGTTGGACGCATTGATGAGTGCCGGCGGGGGATCCGCGGTTGGACAGTTGGGCAGCCGTTTCGGCTTGGATGAGAACCAGACGATGGCGGCGCTGCAGCAATTGCTGCCAGCGCTGGGCGGCGGTTTGCAGAGGAATGTTTCGGCGGAAGGGGGCCTGGAGAATCTGCTGGGGGCGCTTTCGTCGGGGAATCACAGCCAGTATTTGGACAATCCGGAGTTGTTGAATGCCGATGAGGCGACGACGGAAGGGAACGGAATCCTCAGCCATCTGCTGGGAAGCAAGGATGTTAGCCGGGAAGTGGCGGCGAACGCGAGCGAGCAGACGGGGATTGGGGCGGACGTGCTGAAGCAGATGCTGCCCTTGGTGGCGACCATGGTGATGGGATCGCTGAGTAAACGGTCGGACGCTTCGGGCTATTTGGAGCGTCCGGATTCGCCGGCGCAGCCGCTGGGTTTCCTGGAGATGTTGACGCCGATGCTGGATTCCAACCGCGATGGGAGTGTGGCAGACGACGTGCTGGGAATGATTGGGCGCTACATGCGTAATCGATAGGAGGCGAGTATGGGACCTTCCGCCGGCGGTGGACGAAGAACGGGGTTCAAGATTCTCCCGCTGATCCTTTTTGCGATTTACGGAGTTTACTACTACTTTTCCAATCAGCAGACGGTTCCCGAGACGGGGCGGACGCAGTTGGTGGACATCAGCCGGGACCAGGAGGCGGCGCTGGGGCTGCAGTCCTACCAGCAAATTCTGCGGCAGGAGAAGGTAATTCGAACCGGGGAGGCGGCGGAAGCAATTAAGGAGATTGGGCGGCGGATCGCAGCGGTTACAAACAGCGAAGGATTTCAGTGGGAGTACAATCTGATCGATTCGCCGCAGGTGAACGCGTTCTGCCTTCCAGGCGGGAAGGTAGCGGTTTATACAGGGATTGTACCGGTGGCCAAGAATGCCAACGGGCTGGCAGTGATTATGGGCCACGAGATTGCCCATGCGATTGCGCGGCACGGCGCGGAAAGGATGGCGCATCAGAAGCTGGTGCAGATCGGGACGATGGCGACGGGAGTGGCGGTGAGCGACATGGACCCGGCGCAGCAGCGGGCGGTGATGGGAGCGTTGGGCGCGGGGGCGCAGTACGGCTTGCTGCTGCCGTTTTCGCGGGAGCACGAGTCGGAGGCGGATTACATGGGACTGCTGTATGTCGCCCGGGCGTGCTTCGATCCCACCGAAGCACCCAAGTTATGGGAGAGAATGGGGCAGGCGTCCGGCGGGCGCGGACCGGCGGAGTTTACTTCGACGCATCCAAGCCACGAGACGCGGATCCGGCAGTTTGAGCAGTGGATGCCGGAGGCGTTGAAAATCCGTGCGGAGAAGTGTGGAGGGAAGTAAGCATGCTTAAACTCGGACTGGCGTTGATATTGTTCGGCGTACTCTCGGCGGCGCAGGAGCCGAAGTCGGCGATTCCCCGGAATGACGAAGCGCTACGGAATGCTATTAAAGGGATTGGAAAGAAGCCAATGCCATTTGCGCTGCAACGGCAACGATCGGTCCGCCCGGCCCAGCCCGCTACGGGCGTCTGTTCCGTGCCGTTGAAGGGGGTACAGTTGCCGAAGGACCGAGAGTTCACATTTAAGGACGCACCGATGTCTGCAGCGACAGCGCCAATGCCGCAAGTTGCCCTTCCGGCACCGCCCTGCGAAGCGCCGGCACGCTAACGAAGATCACCCGGCAGCCATTTGCCGCCGCCAGCTTCGACGGGTTCGGCGAGTCTGCTGAAGACCTCTTCCAGGCTTCGGGCTTCGCGCATCAGCGCCCGGTGTTGTGGGCGGAGGAGTCCGGCGGTTACTATTCCGTCGAGGAATTTGAAGAGTGGATTGTAAAAGCCACTGATATTCCAAAGGACCACGGGCTTGGCGTGCAGGCCGAGTTGGGACCAGGTGACGATTTCGAAGGTTTCGTCGAGCGTGCCGTAGCCGCCGGGGAGAGAGACGAAGCCCTCCGCGAGATCGGCCATGAGCATTTTTCGCTCGTGCATGGAGTCGACGGTCCGGAGATCGGATAATCCCCGGTGGGCGGCCTCCTTTTCGACGAGCAGGCGTGGCATGACGCCGGTGACCTGGCCGCCGGCGGCGAGAACCGAGTCGGCTAAGAGGCCCATCATTCCCAGGTGGCTGCCGCCGTATATGAGACGCTGCCCGCGGCGCCCGATTTCGGTGCCCAATTCGATGGCGGCGGCGCGGAAGGCCGGGTCAAACCCCGGGTTGGAACCGCAGTAAACACAGATGCTATCGGGCATGAATCGTAAGTGTATCCTGGACTGCATGATGCTGCGCCGCACGTTTCTTTCCGCCGCCCTGCAGGCTGGTTCCCGACAAACGGAACTGGCTATCGACGGCGACCGGTTCCTGATTAACAACAGGCCAACGTATGCGGGGCGCGAGTGGCGCGGGCACAAGATTGAAGGCCTGTTGATGAACACGCGCATGGTGGTGGGTTTCTTCGACGACCGGAATCCGGAGACGGTTCCGAATTGGCAGTACCCGGACACAAAACAGTGGGACCCCGCGCGGAACACTAAGGAGTTTCTGGCGGCGATGCCTTTATGGCGTCAGCACGGCGTTTTGAGTTTTACGCTCAACATGCAGGGCGGGAATCCGCGCGGTTATGCGGGGCAGCAGCCGTGGGTTACCGGCGCGTTTACGCCTCGCGGCGATATCATCCCGGAGTATTTGAACCGGCTGCGGTTGATCCTGGACAAGGCCGATGAGTTGGGGATGTCGCCGATGCTGGGAGTGTTCTACTTCGGGCAGGACCAGGTGTTGGAGGATGACAAGGCGATCCGGCGTGCGTTAAAGAACACGGTGGAGTTTGTGCTTTCGCGCGAGTACCGCAACGTGACGATCGAAGTGGCCAATGAGTGCAACAACAAGAAGTACGACCATGATTTGCTGCGGCCGGACCTGATTCCGCTGCTCATTCGCGACGCGCAGGAGATCCGGTTCCGCCAGCGGCGGCTCCTGGTGGGCACGAGTTTCAACGGCAATACGCTGCCGCCGCCGGAAGTGACACAGATCTCCGATTTCGTGCTGCTGCATGGGAATGGCGTTAAGGATCCGGCGCGGATCGGGGAAATGGTGCGCTCGGTTCGCAAACAGCCGGGGTATAAGCCGAAGCCCATTTTGTTCAACGAAGACGACCACTTCGATTTCGACAAGCCGGTGAGCAACTGCACGGCGGCGGTGGCGGAGTACGCCTCGTGGGGGCTGCTCGATGTTGAGGGTTATCAGACGCCGCCGGTGAACTGGGGCATCGACACGGAGCGCAAGAAGGGGTTCTTCCGCCTGGTGAAGGAAATCACCGCCAGTTGAGGATGATCTTGCCGGAAGCGCCGCTGGCCATAAGCTCGAAGCCTTCGAGGAACTGTGTGTACGGGAAGCGGTGCGTGATGACAGGCGCGATGTCGAGCCCGGACTGCAGCATCACGGTCATCTTGTACCAGGTCTCATACATTTCGCGGCCGTAGATGCCCTTGATGGTGAGCATGTTGAATATCACCGTGTTCCAGTTGATGGCCATCTCCCCACCGGCGGGGATTCCGAGCATGGCGACTTTGGCGCCGTGGGCGAGGTTGGCTAGCATGTCCCGGAAGGCGTGTGGATTTCCGGACATCTCCAGGCCGACATCGAACCCTTCTTTCATGCCGAGCCCCTTCTGTACATCGGCGAGCGAGCGCCGGTTGACATCGACGGCGAGGGTTACTCCGAGTTTGCGGGCGAGATCGAGACGGTAGGGGTTCACGTCGGTAATGACGGTGTAGCGGGCGCCGGCGTGGACGGCGACGGCGGCGGCCATGATACCGATGGGTCCGGCGCCGGTGACGAGGACGTCTTCGCCGAGAACAGGGAAGGAAAGTGCGGTGTGAACGGCATTGCCGAAGGGATCAAAAATGCAGGCAACGTCTCGGTCCATTGCCTCGTCGTGGTGCCAGACGTTGGTCATGGGGAGGACGATGTAGTCGGCGAAGCAGCCGGTGCGGTTGACGCCGACGCCGCTGGTGTGGGCGCAGAGATGGCGGCGTCCGGCGAGACAGTTGCGGCAGAGTCCGCAGGTGACATGCCCTTCCCCGCTAACGAGCATGCCCGGGGTGAAGTCATGAACGTTGCTTCCCACTTCGACGATTTCACCAACGAACTCATGGCCGATGACCATCGGCACGGGGATGGTTTTGGCGGCCCATTCGTCCCACTTGTAGATGTGCACGTCGGTGCCGCAGATGGAGGCGCGGTCGACGCGGATTTTCACATCGTTAATGCCCATTTCGGGCGCGGGAACTTCTTCGAGCCATAGTCCGGGCTTGGCCTCGCGCTTGACGAGAGCTTTCATGGTCGCCATTTGCCTATGGTAGCTGGCGGAACTTCATGTCGCCCAAATGGGGCAGAGGCGCGGTGTGCTGCGCGCGCATGGCTTCGGCGAGTTGGGCGGCCATGGGAGCGGAGGCGCCGAGGTCGTTGGTTTCGCCGGGGTCGGTCTTAAGGTTGAAGACTTGGAGGGGCGCGCCAGGTTTGTCGCGGACGCCTTTCCAGTCACCGATGCGGACGGCCATGCCGTAATCGGGACGGAGTTCCCTGGTAGCCGCGGTCCAGCGGTGGTCTTCCCATACGAGGGTTCGTTGGACTGGTTTCCGCAGGAGTTGGAGAATGGACTGGCCGTCGCCATAGGACTTGGTTTTTCCATCGACGGCGTTCATGACAGTGGCGAAGATATCGGCGAAGTGGACGGGAATGTTCGATTCGGCGTTGGCCTGAATGCGACCGGGCCAGCGGAGGATAAGTGGCACGCGAATGCCGCCTTCGTAAAGGGTTCCTTTCTGGCCGCGGAGCGTCGCGCCGGAGGGGAGTTTCATGGTGTCGAAGGTGCTGAGTTCGTGCCCTTCGCCGCGGACGCCGCCATTGTCACTGGCGAAGATGACGAGGGTATTTTTCTCCAGTCTGAATTCGCGAAGCATTGTGAGCAGTTTGCCCGTATAGGTATCGCCTTGCGTGACCATGGCGGCGTATTTCTTTTCGCCTTCGGGCCAGGGGCGGTCTTCGTAAGGGCTTACATTGGGCGTTTCGAAGCGGCCATGCGGGACCGTGTAGCAGGCGTAGAGAAAGAAGGGCTTGTCCTTGTTGGCGCGAAGGAAATCGAATGATTTACTGGCGATGAGATCCGCGCTGTATTGCTTGCCGTTTAAGGGAACCTGCTTGTCGTTTTCCCAAAGGAATTCGGGAAAGTAAGTGTGTGCGTGAACCTGGTGGAGGTAGCCGAAAAAGGTGTTAAAGCCGTGCTTCCAGGGGACGCCTTCGGAACCGGCGTCACCGAGACCCCACTTGCCGAAGCCGCCGCATGTGTAGCCCTGGGATTGCAGCCAGGCTGGGAAAGTTTTATCGGCGGGGCCGATTGGCGCGGTGCCGGCATTGGAACGGATGCGGGCGTGGCCGCCGTGGAGGCCGGTCATCAGGACGCAGCGGGAGGGTGCGCAGACGGGCCCGCCGGCGTAGGCCTGGGTAAAGCGGGTGCCCTGGAGGGCGAGCGAGTCAATGTTGAATGTATGGATCTGCTTCTGGCCGTAGCAGCCGACGTCGGCGAGACCGAGATCGTCCATGAGGATAAAGACGATGTTGGGACGTTGGGGCTGAGCGGAAGCGGCCGCCGCGGCTGACAGGGACAGAAAGGAACGGCGATTCATGGCCACCAGAGTATCGAAAACGACGAAAGGCGCCCTGACTCCTGGCGCCTTTCAATCCCCATCACAACAGGCGGCGCAGAGAATTCTTTGCCGCGAATATGGCTATTTTCGCAGGTCCGGCCGAGGGGTGCAACCGGTTTCCATGGAGCTACCCGTTAACTTTGCCGATCCGGAGAACCACACTGCCGTGCTGCGCGGGCTGGCGGCGATTCACCCCACGCTTGTCCATTTCGCCACATACTTGCATGCCGGAAGGCGTGGGCTGGCGGAAACTGGGGACAATTGTACCCTGACGCTCCTCACAGAGACCCTTTCCCCAACAGACATACTTTGTGGGGAGCGTTTAACAGGTAAGTTGGGACGCCGCCATGAATCAATCCGCCAATCGTGCCACTATTGCATTTAGGCACTGGAATGGATCTTGCGGCAGCGAACTGGTGGCGGAGCGATAGCGTGGGGAAGCGTTTTTGGATTGTCCTGGCGATCTGGTCCGTTTACGGAGTATTCAATACGATCGTTGTGCATTACCGGTCCGAGCTGCAGGGCAAGCCGATGGACTGGTACTTGTGCGCCCTGTACGAGTTCCCGTATGTGTGGATCTGGGCGGCAATTACTCCGCTGGTGCTGGCGCTTAGCCGCAGGTTCCCGCTGGGTATTGATCATTCGCGCCGGAATGTGTTCGTTCACCTCTTTGGGGCGTTTTTAGCGGCCGTCCTGACTAAATCGATTTGGGATTTCACAGCGCTGCCCTTCATTGCGCCTTCGCTGGTCCCAACGAACTTCCGCAGCTTTCAAAAATCGATAATTCAGGCGATGGATTTCGGCGTGCTGCATTACCTGATCGTGATTATCTGTCATCATGCCGTGGAGTTTTACCGGAAGTATGAAGACGGGCGCCTGCGGGCGTCGCAACTAGAAGCCAAACTGGCTACGGCGCAACTGCATGCATTGAAAATGCAACTGCATCCGCACTTTTTGTTCAATACACTGCACTCGATCTCGGAGTTAGTGCACGATAATCCGGCGCGAGCCGAATCGATGATCGTGAAGTTAAGCGATTTTCTGCGCCTGACGCTGGAGCATGTGGGGATTCCGGAGGTTCCGGTGGCCGAGGAAGTGGACTTTTTGAGGCGGTATCTGGAGATTGAACAGATGCGCTTTGAGGACCGGCTGAGCGTGGAGTGGGACGTGGACCCGGCCGTGGAAGGGGTACGCGTGCCGAACCTGATTCTCCAGCCGCTGGTGGAAAATGCGCTGAAGCATGGACTTTCGCGGAACTCCGAGCACGGCATTTTGCGTATCTCCTGCAAACAGGAAGAGGGGAGATTAGCGATGAAGGTTTACGACAACGGGCCCGGGCCGAAGCGGGCGACAGCTAACCTTCTGGAACCGGTGCGCGAAGGCGTGGGGCTGAACAATACGCGAAGCCGGTTGGAGCGTCTGTACGGCGGGGATCACCATATTGCGTTCCGGCAAGTACCGGAAGGGGGATTTGAGGTGACAATTCGCATTCCAATGCGTCCGGGTGTTGTGGCTCCTACCCTATCCTCCTCAATGCCGCTTTCAGCGGCGGCCAGTTAAGAAAATGTCAAGCATTCGGACCGTAATCATTGACGACGAACGGCTGGCGCGGCAGCGGATCCGGCGCATGCTTTCAGACGCACCGGGGTTTGAAGTTTCGGCTGAGTTCGAGAACTCCGAACAGGGATTGCAGTATCTTTCGTCGAACCCGGCGGAGCTGCTTTTCCTTGATATACAGATGCCCGGGATGGATGGATTTGCGCTCCTGGAAGCGCTTCCGCCGGAGCACACGCCGCTCGTGATTTTCGTGACCGCCTATGACGAGTACGCCCTGCGCGCCTTTGAAGTGCATGCGTTTGATTACCTGCTGAAGCCGTTCGATCAGGCGCGGTTTGAGAAGACTATTGACCGGGCGCGGAAGCAGTTGGCAACGGAGGATACGCAGAGCGAGAAGCTGATTCATCTGCTGAAGGAGTTCCGGCAGCGGAACCAGGAACCGGCGCGTTTTGCGATCAAGACGCCGGGGCGATTGTATTTCGTGCGGCAGGAAGACATCGATTGGATGGAGGCGGCCGATAACTACGTGAATCTGCATGTGGGCGCGGATACGCATTTGATTCGCGAGACGATGAACGCGCTGGAACAGCGGCTGGATTCGCACCGTTTCCTGCGTATTCACCGGTCGACGATCGTGAATGCGGACCGGATTAAAGAGTTGCGGCCGTGGTTCCACGGGGAGTACATCGTGCTGCTGAAAGATGGCACGGAACTGACGTTGAGCCGGACGTACCGGGAGAAGATATTGAGTTTGCTGGGGAGTTAGACGGGCCTACGGCAGCAGTGTCCGGAACTTGCGGAGAAAGAGAGCGGGGTCGGCGGCTACGGCGATGGTGGCGTTGGGACGGGTGCCTTCGACGCGCACCAAACGCCCGCGCTGGCTGGGGCGTTTGCGAACGGCCACGGCAGCCATGCGGTGGGAGGCGATTTTGCCGTCGGTGAGGGTCATGGCGGCCAGGACATCCCAGGCGTAGTAGCGGCCCTGGCGGATGGATTCGGCTTCGGTGCGGAGGAGGCGGAGGACAACAGTGGCTGCCCATTCGCGGGCCTGCTCTTCGAAGAGTTGCAGGATGGGAGGGCCTATCGGGACGCGATTGGTGGCGTCAAGCGGGACGATGCGGACTTTCCATTCGCCGCGGAGAACTCTTTCGGCAGCTTCGGGGTCCACCCAAGCGTTCCACTCGGCGGTGGGGGCATCGGGGACGTTGCCCGGGACGTCGAGCGCGCCGCCCATCCATACGAGTTCCTGTAGACCGGCGCCGGTGCGGGGTTCAAGCGCGACAGCGTGGCCCAGATTCGTGAGCGGACCGAGGGCAAGAATTCTGACGGGGCGACGGGGGTCCATAAGGCGGTCGGCGAGGAATTTCGCGGCGTCTCGGGTTTCGGGGCGTCGGCGTGCGGCGGGGAATTCGTCGCGGAGGAGTTTTCCAGTGCCGGCGCGCCAATCGGCGGGGAAGGCGCCGGTTCCTTGCACGGGGCGGTCCATGCCGATGTAGACGGGGATAGTAGTAAGGCCGCCGGCTTCGAGCAGGCGGAGGACGGATTCGGCGCCTTCGGCAGGGTGGGCGAGTCCTTGGCCGACCGTGACCGCCTCAATGCGGACCTCAGGCTGGCGCATGAGCCAGAGGAGGGCGATGAGATCGTCGGCGCCGGCATCTGTGTCGACAATGACAGGGATTTGGCCCGGCGGTTGGGCGGGCGAGAGGAAAGGCAAAATCAGCAGCAGGGCAAGAATTCGCATCCGGATCTCTCAAGTTTTTCGCGGCAGGTGCCGATGGAGGAATGACCGGTTGGCTGCGTTCACAAAAACAGTATGCGCTTCTTTTGTAATTTTTTGCTCCTGGTTTTGTTGCTCTTGGGGCCGTTGGCGTCGAGGGCTAAGGCCGATGGAAAACGGCCGCAGGGTAAGACGTCGAGTTTGTCTTCAGTGCGAAAGACGCAGAAGTACAATCGAAAGCCGAACGTTTACAACGCAAAGCGGAACCGGCCTTTGACGTTCAAGAAACCGCACTGGTGGCAACGCCGGTAAAATAGCGGGGAACATTTGGAGAATGGGCATCGTTAAACAGTCGATGCTACAAGATCTTCGCTACGCCCTCCGCATCATCCGTCAGCAGCCGTGGTTCTCAACGGCGATCATCGGAACACTGGCGCTTGGCATTGGCGTGAATACGACAATTTTCACGCTGGTGAACGCCGTGCTGTTCAAGCCGCTTTCTTTCCCGGGCGGAGAGCGAATCGTGATGGTTTCCGGCACGATCCCGGCGCAGGGCAGGGAGGGCGTGAACGTTTCCTATCCGGATCTGCGCGACTACCGCGCGGCGGCGACCTCGTTTGAGCGCCTTGAGGCGTTTTCAGGGTTTGCGGCGAATGTGAGCGAGAACGGCAATCCTCCGGAGCGCTACCGGGCGGCGCGGATTACAAGCGGCCTGTTCGAGATGCTGCATATGCAGCCGCCAGTTGGGCGCGGGTTGACCGCAGCCGATGAAAAGCCGGGTGCGGAACAGGTAGCAATCATCAGCGATGGGATCTGGAAAGACCGTTATGGGAGGCGGCCCGAGGTGATCGGGCGGACGATTCGGATCAACGAAAAGCCGGCGGTGATCATCGGAGTCACACCGGAAGGGTTCAAGTTTCCGAGCAATGAGGAAATTTGGACTAACCTGGCGCCCGATGAGCAGTGGGAGAAGCGGGACAATCAGGGGCTGATGATGACGGGCATGCTGAAACCGGGACGGACCCGGCCGGCGGCACAAGCGGAGCTGGCCGTGGTTGCACAGCGGTTGGAACAGCAGTTCCCCGATTCTCATAAAGGCCATGGCATCGCTGTACAAACCTTCCACGAAGCCATGAACGGCGGGCCGATCAAATTGATGTTTACCCTGTTGATGGGAGCCGTGGGACTGGTTCTATTGATTGCGTGCGCCAATGTCGCCAACATGCTGCTGGGGCGTGCGTTGACGAGGCGGCGGGAAATTTCGATTCGCGTGGCGATGGGCGCCAGCCGCGCGCGTATTCTGCGGCAATTACTCGTGGAAAGCGTACTGTTGGCTTTGATCGGCGGATTGATCGGGCTGGCACTGTCGCAGTTCGGGGTTGAGGCGTTTTCCAAAGCTGTTGAGAATGTCGGAAAACCGGGCTGGATTCGATTCGAAATGGACTATGTGGTGTTTGCCTACTTCGGCTCGGTGAGCGTCTTTGCCGGGATTCTGTTCGGGCTGATGCCGGCGATTCAGGCAACGCGGGTTGATTTGAACGAAGCTTTGAAGGAAGGGGCGAAGAGTTCCGGGGGACGGAGGACCGGCCTTTTTTCTTCGGCGTTGGTGGTGTTCCAGTTCACGCTCGCGGTCATTTTGCTGTCCGCGGCCGGATTAATGATCCGCAGCTTTCTGGCAGCTCAGGAGGAGTTCGCCGGCCTGCGGACGGAACAGGTGCTTCATGCGCGGGTCAACCTGCCTACCCGCCGGTATACGACGCCCGATGCGCGCCGTCAATTCTTTGACACGTTAATGCCCCGGATGGCCAGTTTGCCGGGTGCGCAGAGTGTGGCGCTGGTTAGTGTTCCTCCGGGCGCGGGCTCTTCTACGGAACGGTTCGAGATTTCCGGCCAGTCGATTCCCGAGCATGAACGCCGCCCCGTGGCCAGTGTTATTTCGGCCTCTCCGGGGTATTTTGGGTTACTTGGCGTGAGTCTGACCCAGGGGCGGGACTTCAAGGAAGACGACGGGCTTCCGGGTAAGGAGTCGATTATTATCAGTCAGGAGTTCGCCCGGAAGTATTTTCCCGGCGCCGATCCGATTGGCCGGCAGGTTCGCTTCTTCGACCAGGCGAGAAAGCCGCGGGCATGGCTGACGATCGTGGCCCTTTCCCCCGATATTCGTCAAAACAATCCGGGCGGGCGGCAACAGGGCGCGGTGGTGTTTACTCCCTACCGCTGGGACGGACACGGGAGTATGGGCATGCTGATACGGACGGCGGGGAACGCCACGTCGCTTGCCGGGGCGCTTCGGCAAGAAGTGCAGAGGATTGACGGGGAACTTCCGTTGTCCGACGTGGAGACTTTAGATGCGAACATGGCGAGGAATCGCTGGCATCTGCGCGTTTTCGGTACGCTGTTCCTGATCTTTGCGCTAATTGCGCTGGGAATGGCGGCGGTGGGAATTTACGCCGTGATTGCGCATGCGACCGGGCAGCGGACGCGGGAGATAGGTGTCCGTCTGGCGCTCGGTGCGAGGGGCGGGACCATTGTGCGCATGGTGCTGAATCGCGGACTCATTCAGATTGCGATCGGTATGGCGATCGGCATGGGTGCGGCCCTGTATATTTGCCGCCTGATGGAGAGCGTGCTCTTAAAAGTTTCGCCCTCGGACCCCGTCACATTCGGCATTGTTGGATTTACTCTGTTTTCAGCGGGGCTGGCGGCGTGCCTGGTTCCGGCACGCCGCGCTGCCCGGCTGGATCCACTGGTTGCCTTGCGGCATGAGTGATTACCAGCGATAGTTTTCGCGGTCGCGCATCTGGCGCGAGATCTCGCGGTCAAGCTGGGCGCTCATGCGATTGATCCGGTCGCGTTCCCCGGGAGACATGCCGAATCCGCTACGGTAGGAACGGTCGATTTCCCGGCGCAGATTGCGCTCCATGGACCAGAGTTTGGCGGATTCCTTCCTTGTAATAAGGCCCGCGCGTTCGCCTCTGGCAATGCGCTCGGAGAAGTTGTTTACGTTGTAACCGTACCCGTTTCCGTATCCATTGCCATAAGCTCCGCGATTGTCCCCGGGACGCGCGCCATACGGCTGCGCTGCCAGAACCAGTCCAAATACCAGGCCAATCAATGCTTTTTTCATGGAATTACCCTCCTTTGGGATACTGCGTTGACTACGCACTCATTGAGGGCAATCGGTTTGCCAAATCAGATGTTGTTTATAATCAATCACTTGGTGCGGTGAGCCGGAATTTGCATTGGTTGCTTTCCACCACCGGGATGGTTCAATTCAACGGCGCAGCAGGACTCCAGCCACTGGAAGGGCCACCGCGAGGTTGCCCACCAGACCGAGAATCGATAGCCAGGGCCGCGATTCGCCCTTTGCAAGTGCCACTATCGCGGCAACCGCGCCGCATCCGCACACGACGCCCATTGCGAGAACAAAGAGGATGCCTGCGGCCATCCGCTCGTAGCCTTGGGTGTTGACGCCGGATACCAACAGCCATCCAATGAGCGTTCCGGCCAACGGAACAGCGACGGAGAGAATATTCCAGAAGGAGGGTTGCGCTGTAGTCATTCTGTAGATTCATGCGCGATCAGCGCGCGCGAAAGGTCATCGCCGATTAAGATAGTCACATGGCCGTTCCGCTCATTTTGCGCTGGCCGAATCGCGAAACCGCCCATGAGCCGCTGTTGGCCCAGCTCGGGGCGGATCAGGTGATTGGCGATGAACCCGTGGCCAATGCGGGTTCGGGCAGCCTGTGGCCAGGAATTCGCAGCCCCGCGAAACGGGGGGATGCCGACGTTTCAAGCGCCAGCCGGGAGCCATGGGTTGACGCCAATGGGTATCGGTACGCCGTGCAGAAGGCGCTGGGCCTGACCACGCTGCTGGCGCACGAGTATAAAGATGCCGATCGCGGCGTGCCGTTCGACACGCTGGAGTTGGCGCTGATTGAGGCGCGTGTCAATGGAGGAAATTTTGCGCTGTCGGTCGAGCCGCGTTACCGCGCCGCGCTGTTAGCCAATGACGCCAAGGCAATGGAAGCGTGGCGGTCGCTGGCGCGGACGGCGGCCTGGCTGCGGTCGAACGAGGCACTGTTCAACCATCCCACCCTGCCGATCCTGACGGCGATCGTGGAACCGGGGTACGCGACGGCTGAGATCGCTAATCTGTTGTTCCGCCGCGGGGCGAGCCCTCGGCTTAGCGCCAAGGTGCCCGCGCCCGATCCGGCGCGGATTCAGGTGCTGGTGGCGGCGGGACTGAAAGCGGTTCCCGCGAGCGTGTATGAACACGCAGCGGCCGGGGCGATCGTAGTGACGGATACGGCGCCATCGAAAGCCTGGAAGACGGTCAAGGAAGATACGGATCGCACCATCTTCAGCCACGGCAAGGGGCAGGTGGTTGCCTACCATAAACGCATACAGGACCCGAGCGAATTCGCCCTCGATTGCATCGATTTGCTGACCCACCGCCGCCGCGCGGCGCGCCTTTGGAATGCGCCTTCGGCGATTCCTTTGGCGACCGAGGGCAAGTTGCTGCACATCATTCAATACGGCGGTCCGGTGACGAACGAGATCCAGGCGCGCGTGCAGGGCCGGTATCAATCCGCCACGCTGCTGCGGCCGGAGGCGCCGCCGATGCCCTTGAAAGTTTTTTACCGGGGAACGACGACCGAGGTCTTTCCGCCGGCCGTTCAACGCGTAGCTGTTGTACAGTTCGGATAAGGAGAATCGCGTCATGAAAATCTGCCGCCGCCAGTTCCTCGCCGCTGCCGCCGCCCTGACACCCTATCGATTGATTGGCGCGCCATCCCGGCAACCGCAGTCTCACTTTGCCGTTCATCCGTTCGTCGAGGCCAATCCCAAGGCCGTCTTCATCAAGCGCACCCGCGTGCCGCACAAGATGGACGATGCCGCCAAGTTGAAGGAAGGAATCGCGTTCGCGCGCGAGGTTTTCGTCCCGGCCGGCAGCGGCGTCTCGGTATCCCATCGCATTATCCTGAAACCCAATTTCACCAGCGTCCGCAATAAACGTCCGCATGAGGAGAATTGGGGCACGGGCACCGATCCCCAGTTCTACGAGGGGATCATCATCGGATTGAAGGAGCTGGGGCTGAAGAAGTTCCACTTCCTGGAAGCCAACAATTTCCATACGTGGAACTATCGAGGCATGGCCGATATCAACGACCGCCACGGCGTGGAAGTGAATGAGCCGGAGCGCCGCGCGCGGAACTTCCGCGACAGCTACGAAATGAATTGGACGAAGGTGCCGGACCCGGTGGTCTACAGCCAAATTCCGCATTACGCTCCGGTCAACGAGCCCGACACGTGGCTGCTGAACATCGCCAAATGGAAATCGCATGGCATGTGCATGACGCTTTCGACAAAGAACGAGCAGGGACTGGTGGTGAAGCCCTACGTTCGCTTCTGCCCCGGCTGGCAGATGGTGACCGGCGTGCCCGATTTCATGAAGGAGAACATTCATCCGGAAGTCGAGCGGCGCGTCAACAGCTTCTTCGACCGCCATGTGCGGATGAACTACGCCCGGTACCAGAGCAAGGACTCCCTCGGGCCGATTCATCAGGAGATCTGGGCGCACAAGACCTGCGATAACGCGCAGACGCTCCGCACCGGCCTGGCCGTGATTGAAGGCATTTACGGGCGCGACGGCGACGGTTTCGGCGTAGGAACGGACTATTTGACCAACCTGGTGATGTTCGGCAAGGATAAGCTGCGGCTGGACCTGATCGGCATGTATCTGGGCGGACATGAACCGGGGAACGTCAACCTGTTCCGCATTGCGAAAGAACGCGGATTATTGAACACGTTCAATCCGCACGAAGTTCCCGTCTATGAATGGGAAGACGGCAAGCCGGTGCGCCGGGAACTTACCAGTTTCCAGCGGACGCCGCTGCCGACCTACTATCTGTCCCGCGACGGCGAACCGAAGTATCACCTGGTGAACGAGCCGTTTGACTACGACCGGATCAAGGCTTAACTTCTCAACCGGATCTATGCCCGCCGTCCGTCGAATTCTATTTTCGCTAGCCGCCGTGGCCTTCGTTTACGCGGCGCCCGGCTACCGAATCTCCACGGTCTCCACACGTGCGGATAAAGTATCCGGCGGCGACGTGCTGGTGCGCGTGGAAGTGCCGGAGGGCGCGCCGTTGACGGGCCTGACCATTCGGCGGAATTCGCAGGACATTTCCAGCGTATTCAAGCCGGAGCCGGGACAGCGCTCGCTGATCGGCCTGGTGCGCGGACTGCGTCCGGGGCAGAATACGCTGGAACTTTTCTCGGGCTCCACGCAGGCGGCGGCCACCCTTTCGGTGATCAACTACCCGAGTTCCGGGCCCATTTTCTCGGGTCCGCAGGAGCAGCCGTTTATCTGCCAGACGCAGGCGTTTCGCCTTCCCGATGGCACAACTCTCGGCGCCCCGTTGGATGCCGACTGCTCCGTCCGCACGGTGACCACCTACGTCTATAAACCCACCGGCGGGAACGAGTTCAAGCCCTGGCCGGGCACGCGGCCGGCTGATCTTGCCTTCACGACCACCACCACCGGGCAGCGCGTGCCCTATGTCGTTCGCGTGGAAACAGGCACCGTCAACCGCGCTATTTATCAGTTCGCCGTGCTGCAGGAGCCGTCGTCGCCGTCGCCATCCTGGAACCGGCGTCTGCTTTATACGTTCGGGGGCGGCTGCACCGGCGGCTGGTTCCGGCAGGGTGGCAATCTGCCCAGCGTTCTGAATGACGCCATCGTCGGAAAGGGCTACGCAGAGGCGTCTTCGTCGCTGAACGTTTTCGGCAACAATTGCCAGGATGTCGTGGCCGCGGAGACGATGATGATGGTCAAGGAGCGGTTTATCGATGTCCATGGCGCTCCGGCGTTTACGTTTGGACGCGGGGGGTCGGGCGGGTCGTATCAGCAACTGCAGATTGCCGATGGCTACCCCGGGCTGCTGGACGGAATCATTCCGAGCGCGACGTTTCCCGATGTGCTGGAGACGACGCAGTTCCTGGTGGATGCGCTTTTGCTGGAGAACTACTTCACGCGCGCGGGCCGAACGCTGACGGAGGCGCAGCAGCGCGCGATCGCCGGCGTCGGTACGATGGCGAATATTTTCGGCCCTTCCACCGGCGCCGGGCGCATTCATCCCACTAAATTCTGCCCGCCGGAGCTGCCGGTTGAGCTGCGCTACCATCCGACGCTAAATCGCGCCGGGGCGCGCTGCGATATTTTCGATCACACCATCAACGTCTATGGCCGCGATCCGGCCACGGGGTTTGCGCGCCGCGCCATTGACAACACGGGCGTGCAGTATGGGCTGGCGGCGTTGAACTCGGGCGCTATAACCGTCGCGCAGTTCCTGGACTTGAATGAGAAGATCGGCGGCTACGACAACGATGGCAATCCTTCCGTGTATCGTGCGGTTGCCGATCCCCAGGCGCTGCGGGCGGCTTATCAGACGGGCCGTGTGACGAACGGAAGCTTCGGTCTCTCTCGCGTTCCCATCATTGATGTGCGGGGCTATACGGACCTGACGGAGAAGGGGGACGTTCACCAAAAGTATCACTCGTTCTCATTGCGCGAGCGGCTCCGGGCGGCCAACGGCAGCGTGGCGAACCTCGTGATGGTCACCGCACCCGGCGGGCAACGGGGTTTGCCGATTAACCTGATGGCGGTTGCGAAGATGGACGAGTGGCTGACCAATCTCGCGAAGGACACGACTTCGGCGCCGGGAATGGAAAAGATTGCACGGGCCAAACCGGCCGATCTTGTCGATGCTTGTTACTCGGCCAATCTGGAGCGTATCGTGGAACCGCAAACGTTTTCCGGCGGCGAGTGCAACAAGCTCTATCCGACGTTCGCCGCGCCGAGGATGATCGCCGGCGGGCCGATTACGAATAACGTGTTGAAGTGCCAGTTGAAGCCCATCGAAAACGCCGATTATGCGGTCAAGTTCAGCCATGCGGACCGCGAGCGGCTGAAGGCTATTTTCCCAACCGGGGTCTGCGATTGGAAGAGGCCCGGCGTGGAGCAGCAACGGCCGTTGGGCACGTGGCTGCAGTACTGAACCGTGTTGACGAACGAATCCACGTAACGATACGATCCGTATCCTACACAGCCCCATGGAAATTCCAGCCCTTGCGTTGCATCAGTTCGTCATGGAACATTGGCCGCGCTATGGCGACAAGCCGGCGTTGATCGATTCGGCCAATGGCCGAACATTGACCTATACGCAGCTCGGCGAAGGAGTGCGATCCGTCGCCGCAAACCTGGCGGCGCGGGGAATGTCCAAGGGCGAGACGTTTGGCATCTATGCGCCGAATATTCCGGAATTTCCCATCGTCTACTACGGCATTCAAATGGCCGGCGGCGTTCCCTCGGCGGCTAATCCGCTGTATACAACCGAGGAACTCGCCAAGCAGCTCCGCGACAGCGGGGCGACCCGGCTGATCACGGTTCCGGCTTGTCTGGAAAAGGCCATTGCCGCGGCGGCCGATTCCAAGGTCAGAGAGATATTCGTCTTCGGGGAGGCCGAAGGCGCCACTCCGTTTCAGGCACTGTTGGAACCGGCGGGGCGACCGCCGGCCATTGATCACGATTTCCACGAAGACCTGGCCGCGCTGCCCTACTCCAGCGGCACGACCGGCACGGCCAAGGGCGTCATGCTGACGCACCGCAACATGGTGGCCGGCTGCTGCCAGACGCTGCAAATTGAACAGACCAGTTGCGACGACGTCACCATCGCCTTCCTCCCCTTCTTCCACATCTACGGCCAACAGATTATTCTCAATTCCGGGTTGCGGCAGGGTTCGACGCTGATCGTGATGACCCGCTTCGATTTCGAGGGATTCCTGCAGGCGATACCGAAATACGGGATCACGCGCCTATACCTTGTGCCGCCTGTGGTACTCGCATTGAGCAAGTCGCCGCTGGTTGCCGATTATGATCTTTCTTCTGTCCGCAATATCGTGGCCGGAGCCGCTCCCCTGGGCGCCGACCTCTGCCGCGTCTGCGAGGAGCGAACCGGCGTTCCCGTTCGCCAGGGATATGGAATGACCGAGACTTCCTGCATCATTTCGCTCACGGCGCCCGGGGAGACGCCTCCTGCCGCCGACGCAGTGGGAAGGGCTGTACTCGAGTGCGAGACCAGGCTGGTGGATGGCGAACTTCTCGTTCGAGGGCCGCAGATCATGAAGGGATATTTGAACCGGCCCGCGGAGACGGCCGAGATGCTGTACGCCGATGGCTGGATGCGCACCGGCGATATCGCCGAGATCGATGAGAACGGCTGGATCCGCATCGTCGATCGCTGCAAGGAGCTCATCAAGTTCAAAGGACTGCAGGTCGCGCCGGCGGAACTCGAAGCGCTGCTGGTAAGTCACCCCGCCGTTACTGATGCCGCCGTCATCGGCATTCCCGACGAAGAAGCCGGCGAGATCCCGAAGGCTTTCGTCGTGCGCCGCGGCGAGATTTCCGCGGCGGCGCTCACAGAATTCGTCAACAGCCGCGTGGCGCCGCACAAAAAGATTCGCGAGTGGGAGTTTGTGGAATCGATCCCCAAATCTCCCTCCGGCAAGATTCTGCGCCGCGTGCTCCGCGGCTGATTATTTCTTCGGCTTGTAACCCTGCCAGATGTATTCCAGCGCCTGGGGAAGAGTCTGCGCCTTCACGGTGCGGTCCGTGTGGCCGGCGTTTTTCACGAAAGAGAACTGATAGTGATAGCCCTTGGCGGCGAGCACATGCGCCATCCGCTCATTGGCCAGCACCCAGTCGTGATAGGCGTCGCGCGTGTTGAGATTGTCTCGGTCGCTGACCTCCATCCAGATGCGAAGCGGCTTCTTCGGGCTGTTCGGGATCAACGTTTCGTGAAAGTCCCAGGCGCCGTGCGGAGTTTCCGGATTGTACGGCCACTGCTGGTAGACATAGGTGCCGGAGTACGTTAGCACGCGATGATAAAGCTCCGGGTGATACCAGGCCATGATCATCGCCGCCGAACCGCCCGAACTGCCGCCCATGGTCGCGCGGCCGTCGGGGTCCTTGGTTAATTTCACGTTCGCCTTCTGCTCGACCAGCGGAAGGACCTCGGCTTCCACGAACTCGGCGTACTTGCCGGACATGGTGTCGTATTCCAAGCCGCGCTGGCTGCCCTGCGCATCGCCGCTGCCGTTGCCGATGGAGATGGCGACCATCGCGGGAACGCGCTTTTCGTGGATCAGGTTATCGAGCGCAATGAAGAGCGCGCGGTCCGGCCCATCGGCGCCGACAATGAACGGCGCAGCCGTTCCGGACACGTACTGCTTCGGCACGTAGACGGCGACCTTCCGCGTATAAGGCGCCGGATAGCTATTGACGAGTAGCTTGGTGGGGTCGTTGGGGTCCGGGCGGCCGAACGTGCCGGGTTCGCGCTTGATGCCGGGGTAGAACTTGCTTTCGGTCGACTCCATCGTGAATTCGATGACCGTGCCCTGAGGGACGCCTTCTTTGACGGTCATCTCCGGGGCAGGATTGTGCGTGGGTCCGATGATGTAATTACCGTCCTTGTTGATGGGGGGCACAGCGCCATCGGGGAGTTCCGTGGCCTTTACGTAGCCGGGGGTGTGTGGGTCGCGGGTGGGCGGAGGAGTGCGCTTAACAGCGGCGGGCGGCGGGGCCGCGGGCGGAGTCTGGGCAAAAAGGGCAGCGGTCAGCAGGGACGCGGCGCATAGCAGGCGAGTCATGCAACGATCTTATATCAGGCGCGGCCGGCGAATTCTCCGTTTTCGGTCGCGACTTTTACCTTCTCTCCCGCTTTGATGAAAAGCGGGACGCGGATCTCCAGGCCGGTTTCCAACTTGGCCGGTTTGGTGACGCTGCCGCTGGAAGTGTCACCTCGCACGCCCGGCTCCGTATAGGCGACGGAGAGTTCCACGAACATCGGCAATTCCAGTCCGATGGGATTCCCGTTGTATTTGTGCAGATCGATGATCGCGCCTTCGATGAGAAAGTCCAGCGCTTTTCCCACCATCTGTTCGTTCAGCGTCAACGTCTCGAAGCTTTCCTGGTCCAGGAAGTGGGAGCCGTCGTTATCGGTGTACAAATACGACGCGGCCACGACTTGTAAATCCGGCTCCTTGAACTTCTCGCCGGCTTTGAAAGTCCTTTCGAAAACGGCGCTGGTGAGAAGGTTCCGCATCTTCAGGCGAACCAGAGTTTGACCGCCGCGGGCGGTGGGAGTGCTGACATCGGAATCCAGGCAGCAGTAGGGGACGTTGTCAAGCTCAAACAGGGTCCTTCGCTTGACGTCCAATGCATCGATAAGAGCAGCCATGACTACTTTCAGTATAAGTTTTCAGGCCGCTTTTACGTGATAACACCACAGGCAGCCCAAGTCCCGGATGTACATCCGGCCATTGGCAACCACGGGGTAGGACCACGCCCGCTCGCGCGAATCGCGCCGTTTCGGGGGATCGGGCGGAGTGAACCGGCCGAGTTCGCGATAGGCGGCGGAGGTGGCCTCCACCAGCGCGACGTCACCCTTCTCGGCGTGGAAGTAAAGGCGATCCTCGGCGTGCAGAACGGCCGCGGGTCCAAATGCCGCCTCCTGCCAATGGATCTTCCCGGTAGCGAAATCGGCGCAGACCGGCCCCTGCGGATTGGTGCCATAGAGCACATCGCCGACCAGCACCTGCCCGCCCAGTGAGTTCGGAAGATCGCGGTTCAAATAGACCTGCTCAGCCGATATGCCGTCAGCAGTCGCGGTCAATTGGATCAGCCCACCATTGAACCGCCGCGCGTTCGTGCTGTAGACGAAATTTCCCTTCGCAATCGGAGAGGCGATATTGGCCGGTCCGCCTGCCGTCCCGGTGTATCGCCACAGGAAAGCCCCCGTCTTCGCATCGACACCGACTACTCCCTTGTCCAGGAACTGGACGTACTGCTTGCGGCCCGTCGCGGTCGTTGCGATGGCGGTTGCATAAGCAGCCTTGTCGCCGCCCGGCACGGCCGACTTCCACAGCGTAGCGCCCGTCATCTTATTCAACGCCACGATCGTCGCCGCAGCGCCGCCGGGCGTCACCACGACTGCGTCGCCATCCAGCAGCGGCGACTCCCCGTATCCCCAGGTGCCCGGCACGCCACTGAACTCCTTGCGCACGCTCTTCTGCCACACGAGTTCGCCCGTTGCGGCCTTCAAACAAGCCAACTCCCCGTCCGACGAAAACACGTAAAGCCGGTCCCCATCCAGTGCCGGTGTCGACCGCGCCATCGGGTACGGAGGCTGTTGATCCGGATTGCCTACGCCGCCCAGCCGTGCCGACCATACCGGTTCGCCCTTGGCTACCGACAGCGCTTGTACAAACTCATCGTCCATCCCGTGGTTGCTGACCGCATAGATATGGGCTCCGGAGACGGCGACCGTCCCATAACCGTCGCCGATATCCGTTTGATGCCACAGCAGCTTGGGCCCTTCTTTTGGCCACACTTTCAAAAGGCCTTTCTCGGACGAAATGCCGGTCCCGGCCGGCCCGCGAAACCGGGGCCAGTCCAGTCCGAAAGCGCCGATGGAAGTACCTAGAAAAAGACGGCGTCGCATCGTCACTCCTTCTTACTTGCCGGCCGTGCCCAGGGCGCCGGTCCCTTACGAGGCGGAACGGGCGCGATCTTCGCCCGTATTTGAGCCAGCGCCTTCAACTGTATATCAACTCCACGCTCGAAGATGCCCCCTTCCTCAAGCAGGATTCGCTGCAATTCTTCCACTGGTACGGACTGCACATTGACGTTTTTCTGTACCGCCAGCGAAGCGGCAACCCCCGCGGCATGACCCAGAATCATGTACTGCGGCTCCATGCGCAAGCTGGAGTAGGCCACGTGGCTGGCGGAAAAGCAGACGGGCACCAGCAGGTTCTCCGCCTCGCCCGCTTTGGGCACCAGCACGCGGTAAGGAATCTGATAGGGCTGCACCGGTACTTCCATGTTCCCTTCGTTCAATACAATCCCCTCCGGGGTAATATGCCGCTGCACGTTGTGCGAATCGGAGTTGTAGCTCCCCATTCCGATGACGTCGGACTTCTTGAGATCCGTTTGCAGATCCTTCTGAGTCGCCACGAAGCCGCCGGTCATCCGCCGCGCTTCGCGGACATAGAGTTGATTGGGCCAATTGCCCGTATCGGTGAACTCGTCTTTCGCAAGCCCCCATTCTTTCGCCTCTGCTTGCAAGACGGGAGGAACGCGAGGATCGTTGGCGAGGAAGTAATAGAACCCCTGTTGATAGTCGATGTGCTCCTGCCAGATCCGCGCGCGCACCGCGTAGCTGCCCTCCGGATACTCGTAGTTCCTGCCGATGAAGTCCGTTGAAAAGCCGCCGCGATTGTTTAGGTCCACTTTCCCATTGGGAATCACGCGAATCAGGCTGATTTCATTAAACGTCGGCGCACGGCCGAGATAGTTCGTCAGCGCGACCAGATATCGCGCCAGCAACTCGTACCGCTTCGGGTCGTACCCGGCGGGTTTAGGCCAGGGAACGCGATTGGCTTGAACCTTGGTCGCGATCACGCGGAAGTTGTAAGCCTGGATTCGTTTATCGGCCGTTCCCGGCTGCCCGCGCGGCGCGGTCGAAATTTCCGGCAGCAGTTCGCCCTTTTCGTCCCTCGCCCGAATATCCACGGCGAACTGGTGATTCTCCGTGTGTGCCTGGACTCCTGCCAGCGACTCCCCATATGTGTCCTTTCCCTCCCGGCCATAGGTGTAGGAGACGCCCGCCTGCGCCATCAAGTCGCCCTCATAGCTGCAATCGGCGAAGATCTTGCCCGTAAACCGGCTGCCGTTCTCCATTACCACTTCGGTGATTCGCCCTCCCTGCTTCACTACGCCGCGGCGTTCCACCAGCCTGTGCCCCGTCAGCACCGTTACCTTCGCCTCCGCCAGCATTTCGCGCATGATCCTCTCGCCCACGCCCGGCTCCGGCATCCACGCCAGTTGCTGCAAATGCCGCTCAACTTGATAATGCCGCCCGGTGCGCCAGTAGAACTCCAGCGCCATGCCTCCGATTACCTCGATCTTCCCAACATCGGTACCGGACAGGCCGCCGGTCACCATCCCTCCCAAATGTTGACCAGGTTCCAGAAGCACCGTCGATAAACCGTGCCGCGCGCCGGCCACCGCCGTCATCACGCCGCCCGCCGTGCCGCCGTATACCACCAGGTCATAACCCCAGCCCGCACAGGCCAGGCCCAGAAAAAGAAAAGTTCGCATGTCAGCCTACTTCTTCTTTAACGCCGATTTCGGGATCAACAGCGCCATCGAACCCCGGGCCGTCACCACCTCGTACTTCCCCTGAAAAGCGATCAACAAGTGCGCAGCCCACTCCTCCAATCCATGCTCGGTCATCAGGTACTGCACCATGTCGGTTGTCGCCATTTCCAGCCCGCGATCGAGCGAGCTTTGGAACTCCGCCTGCGATCCGATGCTGATGATGTACTCCGCTGTCTCCACGCGCGGGCCGGTCAATTTCATTCCTTTCCTCACCGTTACCGAGAACTCGACATCCATCGAAGTCTCCACCCCGTTCCCTGTCGGCTCGCCATCGCCCTGAAGAGCATGGCCGTCCCCCATGAATAGCAGCGCCCCTGGATGGTAGACGGGAAGGATGACTGTCGATCCCTCACCGATCCGGTTGTAATCCATATTGCCGCCATAAGACCCCGCCGGGCCGGAGGTAGGCGCCGAGTCGCCTTCCGCCGCGACGCCAACACAGCCCAGCATCGGCTTCGCCGCGAACTCCATAGCAATTGCCTTGCTCCCCGGCTCCCGCAGCCGCACCAGGCCCTTCTCCCGGTCCAAGTCCCACGGCACATAGTGGGCGTACCCTCTCCTCACCAAATCCCGCTTGTACACCGGGGGATAGGTTTTTTCAATGTATTCCGGCGTCATCGCAAAGAGTCCCAGCCGGTATCCCGAATACCCCCAATCGCGGTTCAAACGCATCTTGCGAAATTGAATCACCAGCGCATCGCCCGGCTCGGCGCCCTCCACGTAGAAGGGTCCGGTAAGCGGATTCCCCGGTTCACCCACCTCTTTGCTCTCGTAATCCTTGCCGCTCGAATCCAGCGTTCGAGTGGTTACCACTTCGCCCGGTTTGATCCTCTGTTTCACCGGATGCTTGTGAAAAAAGGTCCGGTAGTAGGTCTCCGCTTGCAATAGCGATGCAAATAGGGGCACGAACAAAAGGAGAAATCGCATATCGGGAGTATACCTCCGCGGGCAACCACGTTTTTTGTAGAATTTCTGTTGACACTGATTTGCATCTTAGTTAATCTAAGACTCAATCGGTCGTATATGAGCGGCGGTGCCCGAAAGAACTCTGGATTTCGATATTTCGCCCGATAATTTGAGAGGAACTGAACAGGATGCGCGTAAGGATCAGGATCGCGAGGAACCGCCGAAAGCTGGAAATGGTGCGGAGGTCAAGCAAATGGCTTGCCGTAGGCACTATGGCCGCTATTTCGGCGGCCGGCGGAGGCGGGGCATTGCTAACGGCACAGTCCGCTCCGGAGTGCGGTGATCAGGCGGCGCTTAGCCAAACAGTTCTCCGTTACTCGATCGCCGCCGGCGCTTTGGGCGATACGATCGCCGAGTTCCAGCGCGTGAGCGGTTGGAAGATCCAATTACCAGATGCCCGAATGAATACATTGCCATCGCGGGGCGTTTCCGGGGCGTTGACCCAGACCGAAGCGCTGCGTCAACTTCTGCTTGGAACCGGTCTGACTTTCACCGTTACCGGCGCTTCCAGTGCGCGCCTTGAGGTTCAGAGTGTCCACGGATCGGTAGACGTTATCGATTTGGCGCCGGTCTCCAGCCCCCGCTACACGGAACCGCTGCGCAACATTCCGCAAACCATTAGCATCATCCCCAAAGAGATCATGCAACAACAGGGGGCTACCAGCCTCGCCGAAGTACTCCGCAATGTGCCTGGCATGACGATGACCGCCGGAGAAGGCGGTGTAGCCGCGGGCGACAACCTGACACTGCGCGGCAACAGCGCCCGGAACGACATTTTTGTCGATGGCGTTCGCGACCTCAGCCCGCAGTCCCGCGATCCATTCAATCTCGAATCCGTGGAAATCACGAAAGGCCCCACATCCGCCGTCACAGGCCGCGGTTCGGCCGGTGGCGCGATCAACCTGGTCAGCAAGAGCCCTAATGTCAATCGCTACATCAGCGGTTCGGTCGCTCTCGGCAACGCCGATATGCGCCGCGCAAGCTTCGACATCAATACGCCGCTCAAGAAAATCGGTCTCGGTGAGCGCGCGGCCTTCCGCATGAACGGTCTGATGCATTCCTCTGACGTCGCCGGACGCAATGCGGTGGAGAACGAACGATGGGGAATAGCGCCGACGCTTGCTTTCGGGCTCGGCACGCCCACGCGCGTGACACTCGGTTACTACAAGCTGAAGCAGGACAACCTCTCCGATTACGGTATTCCGTGGGTGACCGCGACCCACAATGTTCTGGCCGCCTACCGCGATAAACCGGCCCCGGTGCCGCGGGAAACTTTCTACGGTTACAGCCACCGCGACTCCGAGCGGCTGAATCAGGATACTGCCACCGTCAAGTTCGAACACGATTTTTCAGACAATTACAATCTGCGCAGCCAGTTCCGCTACGGCCTGGCAAAACGCAATTCGATGGCAACGCCGCCCCGTTTCGCCAGCAACGATAACACCGTTATCAACCGCGAAATGCGCAGTTGGATCGCCGACGACAAGATCATCGACAGCCAGACCGACATGAGGCTGTCGTTCGATACCCTTGGAATCAAGCACAACATGGTGACCGGCGTGGCCTTCACCAACGAGAACAACAAGCGTATTAACCGCACGGCTTTGAATTCGCCGACCACGCTCCTCGACCCGAATCCGAACGACATCTACACCGGGGTTATCACTACTTCCCCTTATGTCGGCGATATCACAGGTAACACGCAGTCGCTATGGGTATTCGACACGGCCAAGTTCGGCCAGAAGTGGGAAGGTACCGGCGGCGTTCGTTGGGAGCACTTCGACGTCAATGGCGTTAACACGACGCCCGCGCCCGTTGTGCAGGATGTGAAGTACGCCAGCGTGCGCGGCGGATTGATCTTCAAGCCCACGCAGTCCGGCAGCGTCTACGGCTCCTACGGCACGTCGATCAGCCCGTCGCTCGAAGGCCTCTCCTACAGCACCTCCAACACAGCGATTCCCCCCGAAAAGACGTATACCGCCGAAGTGGGCAGCAAGTGGGAAGTCTCCGGCGGCCGCCTGCTCGTTACCGGCGCGCTCTTCCGCGTTGCGAAGGACAATGCCCGAACCCCGGGCCTTCTGCCGACCGATCCGCCGCAGGTGCTTTCGGGACGCCAGGTCTCCCGTGGAATTGAGTTCTCAGCCACCGGCGCGATCACCCGTTCGATTCGCCTGCTCGCCGCGTATACCTTGATCGATGCCAAGATCCAGAGTTCCAACACGCCTGCCGAAGTCGGCAAGACCTTCCAGAATACGCCTCGGAATTCGGGGAACGTGTGGCTAACGTACACCGCCAAGCGCTACATGCTCGGCGTTGGGCCGCGCTTCGTGGGACGCCGCTTCGGCAACAATACCAACACGCGGCAGGTGGATTCCTACGCCACCGTTGATGCCATGGGCTCGTTCACCGTCAACCGTTACTTGGATCTGCGAGCAAATCTCACAAATCTGAACAACTCTTACTACTTTGAGCGGCTGGGCGGCGGCCACCTGATTCCCGGCGCTTCCCGGGTCTTCATGATCACCACGAACTTCAAATTCTAACCATGCTGCTGCATATCGACAATGTACTGTCTCCGGAGGTGGCGGCCTCGTTTCGCCAGGCGCTGGAGGCAGCCAACTGGGTGGACGGCCGGGTAACCGCCGGGTACCAGTCGGCCAAGGCGAAACACAACCTCCAGCTTCCGGAAGATCATCCGCTCCCTCAGCAACTGGGGGATCGAATTCTCTCCGCCATCCAGGGGCATCCGCTATTTATGAGTGCGGCATTGCCCTTGAAGGTCTTCCCGCCGCTATTCAATCGCTATGACGGCGGCCAGTCCTTTGGAACTCATGTGGACAACGCGATTCGCCAGGTTACGGGAACGCCGCACCGCATACGAACCGATCTCTCCGCCACGCTTTTTCTCACGCAGCCTGAAGACTATGACGGCGGCGAACTAATGATCGAAGACACTTACGGAACCCAATCGGTGAAGTTGCCCGCCGGGCATATGGTGCTCTATCCGTCCACGAGCCTCCACCATGTCCGGCCGGTAACCCGCGGGTCGCGAATCTCTTCCTTTTTCTGGTTGCAGAGTATGGTTCGGGATGACGGACAGCGTACCCTCCTCTTCGATCTGGACATGGCGATACAACGGCTCGCCGCCGACGTTCCCGACCATCCCACGGCCGTCCAGCTCACCGGCGTTTATCACAACCTAGTTCGCATGTGGGCGGAGCTATAGCCGATGGCCGTCGTCGCAACACCCGCGCCAAAGGCTGTCGTTTCCCGCCGCTCCTTCTGGATCCGGCAGAACATCCTTTGGCATTGGGTCAGTTCCGGCATCTGCCTCGGCGCCATGCTGCTCTTCACGGTCACCGGCATCACGTTGAATCACGCCTCGTCGATCACGGCGACGCCGGTTGTAACGCAAACGATGGCGCCAGTCCCGCCCGAGTTGCAGGCCCAGATTGCCGTTGCGAAGGCGGACGGAAAACAACCGGTGTCCCCGGAACTGGCGGCATGGCTCGCCAAGGAGTTCCGTGTCTCTCCGCCGGAGTCGCCTGCCGAGTGGTCGGAGTCCGAAGTCTACATTTCCCTGCCGCGCCCGGGCGGTGACGGTTGGGCCAGCATTGATCGAGCAAAGGGCATTGCCAAATACGAACGCACCGACCGCGGCTGGATTGCCTATCTCAACGATCTCCACAAAGGCCGCCACACCGGCCCGGCGTGGATGTACTTCATCGATGTTGTCGCCATAGCATTCCTCATCTTCACCTTTACCGGGTTCATCCTTTTGCAGACGCATGCCCCCAAGCGTCCTTCCACGTGGCCGCTGGTCGCCTTCGGCCTCATCGTGCCCGTCGCCCTGATGCTGCTATTCGTTCACAAATGACCAATATGCGAGTCCTCCTTCCAGCCGCTTTAGCCTCCGCCCGGATTTTCGCTGCCGACCTGGAGGTCACCGTCGAAATCCCCCGTATGAGCGTCGCCGAGTATCATCGGCCCTACGTCGCTATTTGGGTGGAGAAGCCCGATCAAACCTTCGCCGCAAATCTCGCCGTCTGGTACGACCAGCAAACTTCTAAGCCAGAAGCCGGCAGCACCTGGTTGAAAGATATGCGGATGTGGTGGCGCAAGTCCGGCCGCGACCTGAAAATGCCGGTTGACGGCGTTTCCGGCGCCACTCGCCCTCCCGGCTCCCACGTCGTCACATTCCGTAGCGCGAAGTCCGCGCTCGCCTCGCTTCCCCCAGGCTCCTATTCACTCGTAGTCGAAGCGGCCCGCGAAGTCGGCGGCCGCGAACTGCTCCGCGTCCCCTTCCAATGGCCCATGCCTGCGCCGCAACCCGCCACTGCCAAGGGCGCTAACGAACTCGGTCAAATCAAAGTCAACGTCAAACCCTAAGGAGAACCACAATGCTGCAGTCCCGCTACAAATTCCTGCCGGCCCTGGCCATTCTCGCCAGCCTTCCGGCATCCCTCCATGCTCACCGCCAGTGGCTGCTGCCCTCGTCCACTGTGCTCTCCAACGCTGACGCCTGGGTCACCGTTGACGCCGCGGTCTCCAATGAGCTCTTCTACTTCGATCACGTGCCGATGCGCCTGGCCAACCTTGTGATCACCGGTCCCGACGGCTCCGTCGTCCAGCCGCAGAATCCCGCCACCGGCAAATACCGCAGCACCTTTGACGTTAACCTGAAGCAGCCGGGCACCTACCGCATCGCCCTCGTCAACGACTCCGTTTTCGCTACCTGGACCGAAGGCGGTCAGGCGAAGAACTGGCGCGGAACCGCCGACGCATTCGCCAAGGAAGTTCCCGCCAACGCCGCCGAACTCAAGGTCTCCCGCATGGCCAGCCGCGTAGAAGCCTTTGTGACCTCCGGCAAACCGTCCGCCGACTCCCTGAAAGCCAGCGGCACCGGTCTGGAACTGGTTCCCGTCACTCACCCCAACGATCTCGTCGCCTGCGAACCGGCCACATTCCAGCTTTTGCTCGACGGCAAGCCAGCCGCCGGCCTGGAAGTCACACTAATCCCCGGCGGTATTCGCTACCGGGATCAACTGCATGAGATGAAGGTAACCACGGGCGCAGACGGCAAGTTCTCGGCGACGTTTAAGGATCCCGGCATGTATTGGATCAACGCTGTATCCGGCGGCGCCCCGCGTCCCCAAGGCGGCGGAGAAGGTGCCGCAGCCCGTCCGCAGAGTGGTCCGCGCGGACAGGGTGGTCCTCGGGGCCCGGGCGGTCCTGGCGGACAAGGCGGTCCCGGCGGCCGCATGCCCGCCGGTAATCGCGCGAGCTACACCGCAACGCTCGAAGTCCTTCCGCAGTAGTGCAAATTTGCGGTTTGTTGCAATCCCGACAGAGCTACCCGGCGGTCCACCCATTCCGCCGCCGGGTAGTTTTGTCCGTCTCACCCTCAGCGGGCAGACCATGGGAACGACGTGGTCAGTCGAATGCTTCGCTCCACCCCAAACCACCGGCCATTCCATCCGCGAAATCCTGGAACGCGAACTTGAAAACATCAACGGCCAGATGAGCCATTGGCGGGAAGATTCCGATCTTTCGCGCTTCAATCGCGCCGCCCCGGGAACCTGGATCCGGCTGCCTGCGGAGTTTTACTCCGTCCTCCAATTCGCGCTTCAAACGGCACGGCAGACCGATGGCGCCTTTGACCCTGCTCTGGGCGCCGCTGTCAACGCCTGGGGCTTCGGCCCGCTTGGGAGTGCGCCGTCGACGGTGCCAACTGACGGGGGAGCGTGGCGGAATATCGCACTACGCCCGGGCACTGGCGAAGCGTTCCAACCCGGTGGCGCCGTTCTCGACCTTTCAGCCATCGCCAAGGGCTTTGCCGTCGATCAACTCACCAGCGCCCTCGAGCGCCAAGGCGTCACAAGCTTTCTGATCGAAATCGGTGGAGAACTCAGTTCGCGAGGCATCAAGCCCGATCAGGAGCCCTGGTGGGTGACTGTCGAGCCGCCGTCGGAGACGTTCAACGACGAAATTATCATTGCCCTCTACAACTCGTCCATCGCCACATCCGGCGACTATCGCCGCTGGTTCATCAGCGACGGCATCCGCTTCTCCCATACGATTGACCCGGAAACGTCCGCGCCCTCACGGCACCCCATCGCGTCGGTGACTGTACTCCACCCGAGCGCCATGGCGGCGGACGCTTACTCAACGGGACTGAACGTAATGGGTCCCGTCGACGGCCTGGCCTTCGCGGACCGCCTCGACCTTCCCGCGATCTTCCTCATCCGCTCCGCGGACGATTTTCTCGTACGCCGCAGCCAGGCGTTCGAGAGGATGCTCGACGGTTAGTTTCTCGCTTGTAGCGCCGCTACCTTTTCCTCCAGTTCCCGATTACGGAAACGAAGCCACTCCAATTCCGCTCCGTTCCGCTTCGCCTGTCCCGGTCCCGGGCTTACATAAGTCGCTGTCTGCGTCGCCGCCGCCTGTCCCGCTCGCCGTACGCGCAAACTAATCACGACCTCGTCCGCCTCCAGTGGAACCGCTAGTTGCCCCTCCGGACCGTACTGGTCCATCAAATCCAAAGTCTCTTCCCTTTGGCCCTGCCGCACCACCAGCGCCGCGGACTGCAACCTGCCCGGTCCACTGTGGGATTTTTCGCGCCATTGCACCTGCACCGTTTCGCCTGCGCCTTGCAGACTAAGTTCCAACGAAGCGGGTTCCGCCTCCAGGAACGCCGGCATCAACCAAACCGCCAAAATTGCCAGCGCCGCCGTCACCGCCGCCGTGACCGGCCAACGCCACGAGCGCGAGAAAAAGCTGGACGCCCCAGCCGGCGAACCTCCGCCCTGATGTCTTTTGCTTCGCTCCGATGCCCGTCGTCCCACTCGGATTACCATCGCCCGCGCCTCACTCTCGGCCCCATCGGCTTCCCGCTGCCATACTAATGCCTCGGCGCACTGTACGCTCACTGGGGCTACAACCAGATAAACGCCTGGCCCGCCCGCCCGTTCCCAGGTCTGGCTGACTTTTCGCCGGATGCTCCAGAAACCTACAATGCCTTTTCTGTCCTCCGTGCCCTGCCAGAGATCCGTTACCTCCACCCCATCACGGCCAATTTGTCCCAACAGCACCCCGTCAATGATCTCTCCCTCCCCCGGCCGGGATGTGAACGCTCCAAATGCCAGCTGGCAGAGTTTTGACTGTACGGCTGGGTCGAGGACGACCGATCGAAGGGCAAATAGTGTTGCGGGCACGGAACGCTTCCTCCTCGCCGCTTGTTGCAAACGTGATGCCAATCACTAATTCCGGCCTTCGCACTATTTTTGGGACTCGCATCCCGACAAAACTACTCTCTCCCGCCAAAAAGGGGAGTCGAAATGTCTCACTCACTCACACATTGTCGGTAACCCCTCCAACTTCGCTCCGTATTATTCGCCAAGGAGTCAAAACGATGAAGTCAGCTTTTCTACTATTGTTTGCCGTGGGACTTTCCGCTCAGATGCGCGACAACCACGACAAGAAGCTCAATTGCGAGGACAACCACAATAACAGCGACCGCGCCCGTTCCTGCAAGATGTCTGAACAGAGCCTGCCCGCCCTGGGCCGCATGTCCATCGATGCCGGGCATAATGGCGGCGTCAGCGTTAAAGGCTGGTCGCAGGGTCAAACGCTCGTCCGGGCCCGCGTTGAAGCCTGGGCGGAAACGGAATCGGAAGCCTCGCTGCTGGCCGGCCAGATCCATTTGGAAACCTCGGGAGGCATGATCCGCGCCACTGGACCTGAAACCCGCGACAGAAGCGGTTGGGCGGTCAGTTGGGAAGTTTTCGCGCCGCATCAGACGAGCCTCACGCTGACCGCTCACAACGGCGGTATCCATGTCACCGACATTCGCGGCAGCCTGCAAGCGAAAACTCATAACGGCGGCGTCCACTTCTCCCGCGTCGCCGGCGACGTCACCGGCACCTCTCACAACGGGGGAATTCACGTCGAAATGGCATCGAACGAGAGCGGCCAGCTCAAGTTCGACACCCATAACGGCGGTATCCACCTCGCGCTCCCCAGTTCCTTCTCTGCCCGCGTCCACGCCGAAACCAACAACGGCGGCATCAGCTCCGACTTTCCTCTTCCTGAAGTGCGCCGTGAAGAGCGCCGTCCGCGCAACATCGACTTCAACATCGGCGGCGGCGGTCCCTCGATCAACATGAAGACCAACAACGGCGGCGTTCACATCAAGAAAATATAGACTTGAGAAGTATGCCGGTTCTTTCCCGGCTCGCTCCCGAACTTCCTGCCTTCGATCTCAGCGAGTCCATAACCTACTACGAAATGAATCTGGGGTTCCAGCTCGTGATGGAACTCCCAGGTTCCGCCTACGCCATCGTAGAACGGGATGCGTAAGCATTCACCTCTTTCTCGACTCATCAAAACAACATTCACCCGGCGCGATCCACATCTTCACGGATGAACTGGACGAGCTGCATAGAGAGTTGATCCAACGCGGTGCCCGGATAGCTCAGCACGTAGAAGGCAAGCCCTGGGGAACTCGTGATTTCCGCGTTACCGATCCGTTCGGCAATGTCATCAAATTCACCGAACCGCTGCTTGAAGATGCATAGGCGATACCTCCTGCGCTAACCTGATCCAATCAGACTGGAATATCCCATGCAAGATAATATCTACACCAACCAGTCCTTTTGCGCCGAGTAGTTAACGGCGGAGAGGGTTCCCTTCCGAGAGCCACGTGAAGCGCGGATTCCGCGTTGTCCACGGGGAAATAGAGTTGCTCGAAAAACTTGGCCGGAAGGACCCGTGCCCATGCGGGTCTGGACGGAAATTCAAAAAATGCTGTCTTCGGCGCCGGACTGTACGATGGGGCTCGCCGAAACCACTTTTTTCAGAGAATAGCCGGAGGGGCCTACGTAGCCCCTCCTTAAGCCATACACACCACGCGAAGCCGGTCCTCCAATACGAACTGTTCGTTCTCCGTCAACTTCCGGCCCTCGCAGGTCAAATAGAAAACGTCGAGCGCTTTATGCGCCTCTGTATCGATTAAAACCACTTCAATATTGCAGTTCGATTCCGCAAAAACCCGCGCAAAATCGTAAAGTAATCCGATCCTGTCCTCGGCCACAATCTCGACCAGTGTCGCGTGGCCTGACGCTTCGCCGTCAAAATAAATCGTCGGCCGCAACCGTTCGCCCCGCGGCTTGGACTGCGGACGAACCCGCCGTTCCAGCATCTGCCGCACGTCGATGGTCCCCATCGCCGCCTTTTCAATCGTACCGCGAAGCCGGTCAACCTCTGACGGGTTCAACTCCAACGCCCGTCCGGGATCGGCAAAAGTGAACGCATCCAGCACCTCGCCCTTGGCGTTCGAAAACGCCTCGGCCTTTACGATGTCCATACCGAATCCGCTCAACGCTCCGACAATCGAAGCGAACAACCGGGGCTTATCCAAGGTCACCAGCGACATTTTCCAAACGCCGCCCTGCCGCGTAATCTCAACCGCCACACCGGCTTTGCGCGCCTGCTGCTCCAGCGCCAGATGCGCCTCCACTTCTTCTCTCGAATGCGTCCGAAGATAGCGGCTTGGCAGCCCCTCCAGAAACTCGCTTTCCGGCGCGTCGGCCTCTACATGAATGCGATCCGTATCGAGCTCGCGGGTCAATTCCCGCAGGCCAATGGAATAGACGCGCCAGAGTTGCTCCAGGCGCCAGGGAGTCATCGCGGTAGGATTCACGCCGCTGATATCGGCGTAAGTCATCAACGCTAAATACCGCAGATTCTCAACGGTGCCGGCTTTCGCGGCCAGATCTTTGGCCGTTCGCGGATCGTTCAGATCGCGAGAATTCATGATCGACGACAGCACCAGATGCTGCTCCACAAGGAATCGCACGAACGGGCGCTCTTCTTCCGGCATCTTGATCCGCGCCATCATTACTTCACCCAGCCGCGCGGACTCCTGCGCATGCGTCGGACCGTCGATGCTTTTGCCGATGTCGTGAAGCAGAATCGCGAAAACCAGCAGCGGAAGCGACTCCACTTCGGTTAGCAGTTCGGCGAACCGCCGCCGCGGTCCCTCGACCGGCGCCCGCAATGTAAGCAAGTGCTGCGCGACGATTAGCGTGTGCTCATCCACCGTGTAGCGATGGTAAAAATCCCGCACCACGAAGCCTTCGATCATTCGCCACTCCGGCAGCAGCGCCGCGAGAACTCCGGTTTCGTGCATCGTCCGCAGCGCCAACATAGCGTGCGGAAGCGCAAAGATTTCACGCAAATAGTTCCACAGCGGGCGGGGTTCGGAAAAGTATTTTTCGATGAACGGCAGGGCCCGCGCGATGCGGCGTTCGGTATCGGTCGCCGGCAGCAGCCCGTGCCGCGCGGTGAATAGCATCAGGCGCAGAACCAGTTCCGGGTCGGCCTCCAGGTTCTGTGGATTCCGCAGCAGCAGCCGCTCTTTGTTGACGGAAATCTCCGAAGTCGACAGCCGCGTGCGCCACTCCTTGAACTGGCTAAACAGGCCGCTCGGAATCAGGGTCTCGCTCACATCGATCGCCTGCTTCGCCGCACGGTGAATTCGCCGTGCCGCCAGGAAATACTGCCGCATCCAGCTCTCCACCGGCTTGGCCGCGTCGATCCCGCTGACAAACGGCTGGCGGACAATCTCCTCCTGAGCGTCAAACTGCAGCACATTCTGATCCCGGTTGCCGACGAAATGCAGATAGCAGCGAAGCGTATACAGAAACCCGATCTCCCCCGTCAGCTCCTCCAGCCAATTGGGAAGTTCACGCGACGGATCCTGCAGCTTGGCCAGCCACCCGATCACATGCAAATCGCGGAGGCCGCCGGGAGCCTCTTTGATATTCGGCTCTAAATGATAAACCGTGTTTTGAAACTTTTCCTGGCGCTCGCGCGCCTGCCGGATCAAATGGCGTATCAGCGTCTGGCGTTCATTGGCGATAAACTTCGGCAGCCGCGCCGTTAATCCCTGATAGAGGTCCGTGTCGCCGCAAAGCAGCCGCTGGTCCAGAAGGCTGATCGTCAGTTCCAGGTTCGTCGAATGGTACTCGCAGCACTCGTCGATCGTGTGCACGGAGTGGCTGATGCGCAGACCGCTGTCCCATCCCGTTCGTAAAAATGAGGAAAGAGCATCCCGCGACTTTTCATCGGAGGGTGCCCTTTCCACGAGAATCAACACATCCACATCGGAGTGCGGGAAAAGCTCCGAGCGGCCATATCCCCCGACAGCCAGCACGGCCATCCCCTTCGGGAAGGCCGGTGCCAGATGTTCAAGGAAAGCTGTGCGAAGAATGTTGTTAACTAGCGCGGTTCGTTCGGCCAGGACAGTGACGGGATTCCCGTCCGTAAAGAAACGCGCGCGAATGGTTTGCAAAGAGTCGCTAGAGGGCTGTTTCGCCGCGCTCATCGTTGCGGATACGGATTGCTTCCGACACCTCGTAGACAAAGATTTTGCCGTCGCCAATCTTGCCTGTTTTGGCGGCCGCTGAGAGGGCCGAAATCACTTCTTCCGCGCGGGGCGAAGCTACCACCATCTCGATTTTCACCTTGGGGAGAAGATCGACCTGATACTCCTGGCCGCGGTAAACCTCCTTGTGGCCTTTCTGACGGCCGTGGCCCCGGACCTCCGTCACGGTCATGCCGTCGATTCCGATAGCCTTCAGCGCTTCCTTGACTTCTTCAAGTTTGAAGGGTTGGATAACTGCTTCGATTTTTTTCATCGCGTTTTCTCCGTTCAAATCCGGTTAGGATTCTAGGCTATACCCTTCCTCGCCATGCTGGCTCAAGTCGAGACCCATGGTCTCTTCCTCAGGCGATACTCGCAGGCCGACGACAGCGTCAATAACCTTTAGGATAATGAACGTTCCAACGATAGCAAGAACCCAGGCGATACCAACACCGATAATCTGGTTCATCACCTGGCCGCCGTTCCCCTCCAGCATACCCACAGGAAGAATTTTTCCGGAGGCATCCTTGAATGCCGGGTTGATTTCGCTGACCGCGAAGACGCCGGTAAGGATCGCGCCTAACGTTCCGCCCGCGCCGTGCACGCCAAAGGCATCCAGCGAATCGTCATAGCCCATCATTGACTTAACCTTCACCACCATGAAGTAGCAGAAAATACCGGCCAGGAAGCCGATAATCAAAGCCGGCATCGGCTTCACGAAACCGGAAGCCGGGGTAATGGCCACCAACCCGGCTACCGCGCCCGAAATGCCGCCCAGGATGCTGGGCTTGCCGTGCTGCATCCATTCCGCCAGGATCCACCCCAATGCCGCCGTCGCCGCCGCAAAATGCGTCGCCGTAAAGGCCGAGGTAGCCAGCGTTCCCGCCGACAGCGCGCTTCCGGCGTTAAACCCAAACCAGCCCACCCACAGGAGCGCCGCGCCGATAAAGCTCAAGGTCAAGCTGTGCGGCTTCATGGGTTCTGAGGGGTAGCCTTTGCGCTTGCCCATTACCAATGCACACACCAGCGCCGAAACACCCGAGGTGATGTGGACGACCGTGCCGCCCGCGAAATCCAGGCACGGAATCTGTCCGCCCAGAAACGCGTTCAGCAGTCCGCCATTGCCCCAAACCATGTGCGCCATCGGGTAGTAAACCAGAAGCGTCCAAAGGATAGTAAACAGCACCATTGCACTGAACTTCATCCGTTCGGCGAACGCACCCGTAATCAGCGCGGGGGTGATAATCGCGAACATCATCTGGAAGAGCATGAAAGTCTGATGCGGGATCGTCGCGGCATACGTCGCATTCGGATCGCCGCCAACCTTGTCAAGGAACAAATAACGCAAATCGCCGATGTACGGACTGCCTTCCCCAAAACTCAAGCTATAGCCGATCAGTGCCCACAAAACGGTTCCGATCACCATGAGAATAAAGCTCTGCATCATGGTGCCGAGAACGTTCTTACGCCGTACCAGGCCGCCGTAAAACAGCGCCAGGCCAGGCGCGGTCATCATTAACACCAGCGCGCAGCTTACAAGCATCCACGCGTTGTCGGCGTTCATCTGCGCCGACTTGATCGCAGCTTCCAGGGCGGCTGTCGGGCTTGGAGTGGCGGCTTGCCCCAATAGGTGCGCCGTGGCCAAGGCCGACAGGGACAATATCGAAAGAATTCGTTTCATGACTCTCCTCTAGGGCTGTCTCGCGACATGGCGGACTACGCGGACAGGGCGTGTGTTAGCTATCATCTACGCTCCCACGATCAAGCGGAAGTCAAACTTTCCTATCCGGGCGATTCATTTTATCTATTGGCCGTTCTCGTCTATTGGCCGTTCTCGCTATGTACTCAATTGAAATTATTGATTGGCGCTGTCCGCCCACTCGCCCGTAGACTTCTCTAAAGGTCCCCGTCGACACCTTTCTTTCCCAGTACTTAACGAACCCCAAATGGAGATCAGGTAGATGAAAACTCCGACGTTTTTCTGCGTCGCAACAACCGCGCTTTGCCTTGCCGCCACCGTGATGGCCCAAGCGCAACCCACCCCGCCGCCGGCAGCGCCGGCAGATCCGCCGGTATGGTCGGTGGGCGGCATTAAATTCAGCGGTTTGATCGACGGCTACTACAGCTTCAACTTCAATCACCCCGCGAGCCAGAACAACAATCTGCGCAACTTCGAAGTTAAAGCGAATCAGTTCTCGCTGAATATGACGAAATTCACAATGGAGCACGACCCGGACCCGGTCGGTTTCAAACTTGATCTCGGCTTCGGCCGCGCCTGGGAAGTCTTCCACGCCACCGACCCCGCCACCACCGACGTCGTTCGGTATATACCGCAGGCCTACGTCTCCCTGAAGCCGAAAAATGCCGGCGGCCTGCAGATCGACTTTGGTAAGTTCTATACTTCCGCCGGCGCCGAGCTCACGGAAAACAACCTCACCTGGAACTACGGCCGTGGCTATCTCTACACCAACGGACCCTACTATCACATGGGCCTTCGCGTCGCGAAACCGTTGAGTGAAAAATTCGCCGTCGGCTTCCAACTCGTCAACGGCTGGAACAATGTCGAAGACAACAACACCGGCAAAACCCTCGGTTTCACCACCGCCTTTACGCCGAACAAGAAAATTAGCTGGTACAACAATTACTACGTCGGACCTGAGAAGACTTCCACCAATGCCGGCAAGCGGAATTTCTTCGACACCGTCCTCAACCTCAACCCAACCGACCGGGCGGCCTTCTACGTCAACTTCGATTACGGCAACGAAGCCAAAGTCGGAACCGGCTCCGCCAACTGGCTTGCCCTCGGCCTGTCCAGCCGCTTCCAGACCACCGAAAAGATCGCACTCGCGATCCGCTATGAGCACTACAATGACCGCGACGGCTTCATCACCGGCCAGGCTCAAAAGCTCAATAGCTTCACCGTCACCGGCGAATACAAGTGGCTGCAAGGCCTCCTCGCTCGCCTGGAATATCGCCGGGACTGGTCCAACCAGGCTTACTTCGATCATGGCAACGAGCTGGCAAGCTGGAAGAATCAGGACACCATTACCCTCGGTGTCGTAGCGTTCTTCGGGCCCACCCGCTAATTCGATCCCAAAACCGGCCGGAGCACGCCGACACCAATCTGCCCCTGCAGATTCTCGGCGGGTTCCGGCCGGTTTCCGCCTCCAAACCACACTCTCACCTTCCCATCCCCCACTACCTCAACCTCCGGATCGCAAACCACCCGCGAGTTCCATCCCTCCCCGACATCAATCAGGGCTCGTTCTCCCACCTTTTGCCAACGAATCCCATCGCCCGAGACCGCCAGCCCGATCCTTCGCCACTCCTTCTTATCCCGTCCCGTGTAAAGCATCCACCACTTGCCGAACTGCGGCCATACCGCCGGTTCGCCCAACCCGTACTCGTCGAAAGCCCCAGCCCCGCCCAACTCCAAAATCGGATTCTGCAAGGATTTTGTCCAAGTCACCCCATCGTCCGACTCCGCCACCCCCAACCGCTGCCGCCTCGCCCGATCCTGTCCTAAGAAAAACATGTACAGCTTGCCGGCCGCCTTCAGCACATAAGGATCCGCCACGCCCCGCTCATCCCACGACCCCCGCGGTCCGGATCGAAGTACCGGCGCAGGCAGCTTTTCTTTGAACCCTTTGGTCAATCCGATTTGTGGCGGGCTTCCCGCCTGATAGTAGTAGTAGGTCTCATAGATGGCGCCGTTGGCCGCAATGTAGCTGCCCTCCCACGCCTCCGGTCCCGGCTGCAACACCATCCCGTTTTTCCGCCAGCGCAGCCCGTCGAGCGACGTCGCCAATCCCGTCCGCCACGTCTTCCCATCCCAACCCGAATAGTAGTTGACGTACCCATCCGCCGTCTTCGCGATCGACGGATTCAAGGCATCGACGCTATCAAACGCGCCCGCGCTCCCGCGAGTAATCACCGGATCGGGCGACGGCTCCCATTCCCATCGAACCTCCCGCGCCTCGCCATGCGCCGGCGGCAGCCGGAACTCCCCATACTTCCCGCACCCGGCCAGGCAAACCCCCGCCAGGACCACCCACCGTTTCATACCACGATCATAGCGGGATGCGAATCTTCAGCGTCGCACGATGCCCCGGATCGGAGTCCAGCAGCATCTCCCCATCCAGGTTTCGCACGCGGGAACGGATCGTCACCGGTCCCCGTTTTAAGAGCTCCAACTCCTCCAACGAGTACGCGCCGGCGAACGCGAATCCCTTCCCATCGTCTTCCATGGATAGTTCAAAGGTGTCCTCGTCCCTGCCAACCCCCACGGTCACGTGCCTGGCCTGCGAATGCTTCTGCACATTATGCAGCCCCTCCCGCACAATCTGCAGAATCTCCGTCGCGGCCTCAGCCTTCGGCGTCGCCCGTGTATTGCTCCCGACAAACGTGCAGGAAATCCCCGAGTCCCGCTCAAACCCTTCTACCAGCTTCTTTATGGATGGAACCAGCCCGGCGCCATCGATCTCCGGGGGCCGCATATTCTTGACGAACTGGCGGATCTCCTCGCCTTGGTCCCGCGCCAGTGTCTGCAACTCTTCCAGTTCGGATATCGCTTTCGCCGGATCCCGGTCCATCATCTTCCGCAGTACCTGCAGGCGCATCTGAAAACCCACGAAACATTGCAGCGGGCCGTCATGAAAGTCGTGCGCAATCCGCTGCCGTTCCGCCTCCCGGGCATGCTCGGCTTCCAATCGGAACATTGTTGCCTGCCGCGCCGCCGCCCGAAGCCGGACTTGCAGCGCCTGCCGCTGCAGGGCCATCACCGTAACGGCCGTTCCCGAAAGCAGTACGCTCGGCGACAGCACGACGTTGTCGCTCGGCCGGGCCAGGAACAAAAACAGAGTAGTCGCCAGAACGACGGCGAAAATCTCCCGCGGCGTGTGCAGCAGCGCTGCCGACATCAGAATAAAGAGGTAGAACAGCGAACTGATGCCGGTGTTGTACTCCAGCGGCAGCGCCGTACATATAAGGAAGAAGATCGTGTCAACCAGCAGGCTCAGCAGCATGTAGCCGCGGCGCTCCAGGCTGTAGCCGTAAACCGCGGCAAGCGAATAAAGCGTAAATCCAATCCACAGGCCCAGGCTGTTGCGCCCCAATGTGCCCGTGGCTGCAAACGCGAGCACCGAACAGAATATGCCCAGCAGCAGCCGGAACATGGCCAGCGAGAAACTCCAATGCTGTGCCACCTTCGCATTTTGTTCGGCGGCGGGCGCGCGCTCGGTCCGCGTCTCGTCGATCGATGTCATCCTGGTCTATTATCGGCGCATTTTGTTCAGAACTGCAGGGCCGCATTAGATCTGCTGCGCGAGCCGCAGCGCCAGCGCACCCAGCGTCCGCACCGGATTCGCCTTCGAACTGAATGGCATCACCGACATATCGCACACGAATAACCGGTTCGTCCCGATCACCTTCAAGTCCTCATCCACCACGCTATCCGGGTGAAATCCGCTGTCATAGCTCGGCCGCCACGGCATCCGCATCGAACGCCCGACAGCACCACCGTACCAGCCTCAAACTCCCTAATCTGCCCGGTCAGCGTGTTCCGCACGATCATGCGGATTTGCGGCCAAAAATGCGACAGAATTTCGTCCCGGTTACAATTGAAAGCAACTAGGAGCGTCTTTATGCAAATAAGAAGTGGTTCAGCCGCGATCCGGAGCGCGTTCCGCGCGGCCCTTTTAATAGCCCTTTGCGGAGTGGCATGGAGCCAGAATGCCACCGTCGCCGGACGGATTACCGACTCCTCCGGTGGCGTGGTTTCGAACGTCGCCGTCGAACTGATCAACCAGGCGACCCAAGTCAAATTGGCGTCTCTTACGAATGCTGAAGGTATTTTTGTTATCCCCTCCGTCGTGCCCGGAACCTACGAGGTAATCGCCCGGGCCACCGGCTTCAGCACCGCCCGCATCGATGCGGTGACGGTTGAGGTCGGGCAGTCCAAGTCCCTCAACCTCACACTTACCGCCGGAGACATCAAGCAGTCGATAACCGTCACCGACGAAGCCCCTCTCGTCACCACCGATCGCGCCGACCGCGGCACAGTAGTGGAAAATCGCTTTGTCACCAGCATCCCGCTGCTCACACGAAACCCGCTTCTTCTGGTAACCATGACTGCCGGCGCCATCGGGACCACAACCCCCGGCGGCGGTTTGAGCGCCGGCGACAATACCGTCAGCCAGAATCAGACCAATTTTTTCCGCATTAACGGTGGCCGCAACCGCTCCAGCGAAATCCTCATCGATGGCGCCTCCGATACGGGTACCTACAACAACCAGGCCTCCGCCATCCCGCAAGTCGAAGCCGTTCGCGAATTTAAGATCAATACCAACCCCTACGACGCCGAATTCGGCCATACCGGCGGCGGCGTTATCAGTTTCACCATCCGGTCCGGCACCAACGACTACCACGGCAGCCTCCACGAGTTCCTGCAGAACGCCGTCCTCAACGCGAACGGCTTCAACGCCAACCGTGCCGGCACGCCTCGCCGTCAGTTGCAGAAGAACCAGTTCGGCGGCACCGTCGGCGGGCCGCTCTCTATCCCCAAACTCTACGACGGAAAAAACAAGACCTTCTTCTTCTTCGCCTATGAGGGCCTCCGCCAGCGCAGCTTTTCATCTTTCACCGGGACCGTTCCCACGGCGGCCCAGGCCCAAGGCGACTTCTCCAGTACTTTCGACGCCAACGGCGCACTGAAGCTCATCTACGATCCCGCCACAACGCGCCTGGATCCAACGGCGCCTGCCGGAACCATTCGCTATATCCGCGACACATTCCCCGGTAACCGAATCAACGCCGCCCGCTTCAACACCGTCGGCACAAACCTGATGAAATACTTCCCCTCCGCAAATCAGCGGGGCATCGGCGCCAGCGACACCAACAACTACTTCAGCCCCGCGCCCAACACCCTGAACACCAACCGCATCGACTCCCGCATCGATCACACCTTCTCTCCCAATCACACCATCTTCGCCCGCGGCAGCTACTTCGGAAATCTGAACTCCTCTCCCGACGTCTACAACAGCCCGGTGTCCCCGGTAAATACGCCGAACTTCATCCCCGGTTGGGCCGCGGCCGCCGGCCATACCTGGACCCTCAAGCCGTCAACAGTCTTCGTCCAGCACTTCTCCATCGCCGATAGCCAGACCAACCGCATCCCGCTTACACTCGGCTTCGACCAGAAATCTTTGGGCTTCCCGTCTTCTGTCACTGACGGCCAGGTGGCCCCTTACTTCCCGCAAGTCACCATCGCCGGCACCTCCGGCGTCGGCGCCGTCGGCACCATCTACAACATCGTCGTCTCCCGAACTTATCAGTACAGCGGCGCCTTCACGATTCAGAAGGGGACCCACACAATCAAGACTGGTTTCGACTATCGCCGCTACTCCGTCGATTGGGACAATCCCCTTCCGCTCGCCATCAACGCGAACGGCACGTATACCGGCGGAGCCAATGCCCGCGCGATCAGCGCCAACACCGGCTCCGGAATAGCCGACATGCTGCTCGGCGTCGCCGCCGTTTCCTATAACGTCAATCCCCGGCACGTGAACAATCACCCCTATTACGCCGGCTACGTGCAGGACTCCTGGCGCGTGACCCGAAACCTCACCATGACGCTGGGCCTGCGATTCAATCTCGAACTCGGCAGCATCGAGCAAAACGACCACTACGTCAATCTCGACACCACCAGTCCCTCCCCTCTCAAGGTCCCTGGCTATAACCTCACCGGCGGCCTGATTTTCCGCGGAGTCGAGGGCCGCTCCCGCCGGACCGAACGCGCCGACCGCGACAACTGGAACCCCCGCGTTGGCATCGCCTATCGCATCGGTGACAAAACCGTCATCCGCGCCGGCTTCGGCACGTTCCACAATCCGTTGCTGTCCACCGATCGGGACATAACTAACGGATTTAGCCGCGTAACTGCCAACATTGTCGCCCAGCCGGATGGCGTCACTCCAACCTTTAACCTCTCGAACCCCTTTCCGCAGGGAATTGCGAAACCCTCTGGCAATTCGCTCGGCCTCGCAACCAACTTGGGGCTCGGCATCTCGGCTCCAGTCCATCGCCGCAAGACGCCGTACCAGGAGCAGTGGTCTTTCGACATTCAGCGCCAACTGCCTGGAGCTGTCATGGTCGATGTAGGCTACACCGGAACCCACGGCGTCGGCCTTCCCGGTACTGTGGCCTGGAACCAACTCCCGATGTCCCAACTGGCTCTTGGCACCCAGCTCACTCAGACCGTCCCGAATCCGTTCTTCGGCCAGATCACCGACCCTTCCTCCACGCTAAGCCAGGCCACCGTCCAATACGGGCAGTTGCTCCGCCCATTCCCGCAGTTCACTGCCGTCAACCAAAGCGTGGCGCCATTCGGCTTCTCCTCCTACCATGCTCTGGAAGTCAAAGCGGAACGCCGCTTCGCGCTCGGCCTCGCCCTGCTTGGTAATTGGACGCACTCAAAGTCCATTGACAATGTCAGCGAGAACTCCGCAATGAACAACACGTATTGCTTCTCCTGTGACCGCTCTCTGTCCTACCTCGACACCCCCGACACGGTGAACATAAGCGGACACTACGAGCTGCCATTCGGTGTCGGGAAAACGAAGCTGAACCGCGGGCCCGCCGCCTGGATTCTCGGCAATTGGGCAGTGGCCGGCATCTACTCCTACTCCAGCGGCTTTCCCGTCGCCGTCTCTTCCCCGGACAACACGAACGCCTTCGCTATCGGCTCTTTCCGCCCCATGGCCACCGGCGCGCCCGCCGCGCTGCCCGACGGTCCGCAAATCCGCGACAACGGTCCCTACTTTAATCCCGCGGCCTTCCTGCGAACCCCGCAATTCCAGTTCGGCAACGTCAGCCGGTTTCTCCCCGATGTGCGCAACCCATCCAATTTCGGCCTGAACGCCCTCATCGAGAAACAACTGGTCTTCCGCGAACGCATCCGTATTCAGTTCCGCACCGAACTGTTCAACGTAACCAACTCGGTAAACTTCGCCGGACCGCAAACCAACATCACATCCAGCGCCTTCGGTAGCATCGCCCTCACACAGGTCAACAATCCGCGTGCAATACAATTTGGGCTGAAGGTACTCTTCTGATAAGGTCAGCCCAGCCACTCCTATTTCCATTCGCCGCCCTTATTGCTACGGGAAGTCTTTCTTTACTTGCCCAGGCGCCAGACGCTCACAGCGAACTGGCGGCCGCGCTGAAGGCACCCCGGACTCTCCAATCGAGAATCCGATTCAGCCGCGTCAGCACCGCCGATGGCCTCTCCAACGATGCCGTCTTCTCAATCCTGCAGGATCGTCACGGATTCCTCTGGTTCGGCACGCAGGCCGGACTCAATCGCTATGACGGCTACCGTGTCAAACAGTACCGCTTCGACCCCAAAAAGCCAAACTCGCTCCAGGATGATTTCGTTCACATCCTTTTCGAGGACAGCCGCGGGGCAATATGGACCGGCAACACATTGAGCCGGTTCGATCCGCAGACCGAGACATTCACCCCCTTCGCAGTGCCGGAAGCCCCAGCGACGGCAAAGGGCCGATTTATTCTGCAGAGTCTGCACGAGGACCGCTCCGGATTCCTGTGGCTCGGCTTCAGCAGCGGGAACAGTCTGTATCGCCTGGATCCCGCCAACGGAGATCTAAAGGCCTACGAAATAAACTCTCATCTCCCCCCAGACTCCGACACTAGCATCACAACCATTTACCGCAATCCGGCGGGAATATTTTGGCTGGGAGGCAGCCGCGGCCTATTCCGCTTCGATCCCTCCAATGGCCCTTCCACGCACTACCCGCAACCGCGCCCGAACGGTCTACCAACCGACATCCGGGCAATTGCGGCGGATCGCTCCGGAAGTGTATGGTTGGCCGGGACCGATGATGTGGGGAACTTCTTCGATCCGGTGACCGGCAAATTCGCAAACCCCTGGCCGGCGGACGTTGTCCAGCGCGGCGTCACGTCTTCTTCCGTGTTTGCGGGACCGGACGGCGTCATTTGGCGCGGTACACCGAAGGGCCTCGCGCTATTTGATCCGGCAACGGGGGCATCTGCCGCAATCCATCACCAGGCCGCCGACCGCCACAGCCTGAGCGGCAATGAAGTCCTGTCGATGGCGCCTGATCGGGATGGCAACTTGTGGATCGGCACAAAAGAAGGCGGCGTTAGCCGGTTCTCTCCGGCCTCTCTGCATTTTGGCGCGTGGCGGCGAGATGCTTCCGACAGCCGGAGCCTGAGCGACGAGAACATCCGGGCAATCTACACCGATCGAAGCGGCGTGCTTTGGCTGGGTACCTACAACGGCGGACTCAACCGGTACGACGCTGCGCAGGGCAGATTTACTCACTTTCGCCATGACGCTAGGAATCCGGCTAGCATCGACGAAGACCGCGTCTATTCGATCTACGAAGACCGCGCAGGAGACTTGTGGATCGGCACAGGCGTGGGAATTAACCGGTTGGACCGCAAGTCAGGCAGATTTGAGCACTTCAAACGAGGTGATGTCGACAAGTTGGGTACGGCTATTCCTACCTATTGGTTTTTGGAGGATCGCCGTGAGAAATTCTGGTTTGGTACTGGAACAGGGAAGGCATTTCTTGACCGCAAGTCGGGCGCCGTAACGCCCCAAACTTTCACCAGCCTCTCACTAATCGAGGATCGTCAAGGCAATCTGTGGTTCGGCGAATCGAAAGGCCTGGCAAAGCAGGACCAGACTGGAAAGGTCCGGATCATTCCATGGCCCGCGTTCGCCGGTCCCGTATCCCAGATTCAAATTAACTTTATGCATGAGGACGATGGCGGCCTCTTATGGCTCGCTACCGAAAGAGGATTGCTGCGCTTCGATCCCAAGGCGGAGGCGTTCTCGTACTTCACCGCCAGCGACGGTTTGCCGGACAACGTCGTGCAGTGCATCCTCCCGGATCGCTCGGGCCATCTGTGGCTCAGCACCAACAACGGCCTTTCCCGTTTCAACCCCCGCGACAACAGCTTTGTGAACTATCACGAAAGCGATGGCCTGCAGGGAGACCAGTTCAACCGCAAATCCTGCTCGATGGACGCCGCCGGCAACATGTACTTCGGCGGCCTGCGCGGTTTCAACGTCTTCGATCCCGGCCGCGTGCCCGCAAAACCGCAGGACGCCGGCCGCGTCGTGTTCACCGAACTCCGCGTCCGCGGCCGGAACGTGCCCGTCCAGCCCAATTCCGTTCTCCCTAAGCCAATCTGGGAAATGGACGCATTGAATCTCTCCCACACCGACGAAGAGTTCTCCGTAGACTTCGCCGCGCTCAGTTACCGCGACCAGGCAAAGACCCGCTACCGCTTCAGACTCGACAATCTCGAATCCCAGTGGACCGAAGTCGATAGCCGTAACCGCTCCGCCCGCTACACCGGCATTCCCCCGGGCAACTATCGGTTCCGAGTCCAAGCCTCCACGGACGGCCGCGCATGGAACGGTCCGGAAACCTCCATCGGCGTCTCGATGGCGCCACCCTGGTGGAACGCACCGTGGACCCGCGGCGGAGCAATACTGGCCTCGGCCGCCCTGCTCTTCGGCCTTTACAAATGGCGCACCCGGACCCTCAAACAACGGGGCGTGCAGTTGGAGAACCTCGTGACCCAACGCACCGCCGAACTCGTCGAAGCCAGAAACCAGGCCGAGCAAGCCAACCGCGCCAAAAGCACCTTCCTCGCCAACATGAGCCACGAACTCCGCACCCCGCTCAACGCCATCCTCGGCTTCTCCCACCTCCTGCGGCAAAAAAACGATTCTCCGGAACAGCAAAAGGACCTCGACATCATCAATCGCAGCGGCGAACACCTGCTGACGCTCATCAATGACGTACTGGATATAGCCAAAATCGAAGCCGGCCGTGCCTCCTTGGATTTCCGGCCTGCCCGCGTTCAGGAGGTCGTCCGCGATGCAACCGAAATGATGAGCGTTCGGGCGGCCGAGAAGGATCTGGCCCTCCACATCGAATCCGGCGAACTTCCCCCTTACGTCTATACCGATCCCGCCAAGCTGCGCGAGGTGCTGATCAACCTCCTCGGCAACGCCATCAAATTCACCGAGAAGGGATCAATCACTTTACGAGTCGGCTCGCGCCCCGCCGATTCCCCTGGCTCCTATTTTCTTTCCTTCGAAGTGGAGGATACCGGGATTGGTATTTCGGCCGCCGATCAGCAGCGGATCTTCCAGCCATTCGAACAGGCCGCGGAAGCCAGCCGCCAGAAAGGCACGGGCCTGGGCCTGGCCATCACACAGCGCGTCGTCGAGCTCATGGGCGGAACCATCGACCTGAAGAGCGTCCCCGGCGAGGGCTCCCGCTTCCGGCTGGAAATACCCGTGAAGGCTGCCGGGGAACAGGCGCCCGAACCGGACAGAAATGCGCGAGTCGAGTGTTTGGAGGCAGACCAGCCCGAGTATCGCATCCTCATCGTGGAGGACCAGGCGGAGAACTGGATGGTCCTGCAGAGGCTCCTCGAATCTGCCCGCTTTAAGGTTCGAGTAGCGCGGAACGGCGAAAAGGGCCTCGAGGAGTTCCGCCAGTGGCATCCGCAGTTCATTTGGATGGACTTGCGCATGCCGGGAATCGACGGCGTTGAGTTAACCAAACAGATTCGCGCCCTGGACGATGGACAGGACGTCAAGATTGCCGCCGTAACTGCATCTGGCCTCGAAACCGACCGCGGCGCGGTGCTCGCCGCGGGAATGGACGACTATGTGAGGAAGCCGTATCGGCCCGAAGAGATCCTCGAATGTATGCGGCGGCATCTCGGCCTTCGTTATCGCAGTGTGGACACGAGCCCGGAAAAACCGGAGGCTCGAAGGGCGCCGCTTCGGGTGGAATCTCTCGCGCAACTGCCCGCCGAATTGCGGCAAAACTTAAGAAATGCGCTACTGACGCTCGATTCTGCACGCATCGCGGATGCCATCGCCTCCGTCGCCAGCCACGATGCCGGCCTCGGCGGCGTTCTCAGCGAATACGCCGCCAAACACGCCGTCTCCCCGATCCTTAAAGCTATCGACGCCGCCCAGCAATTAACCTTGGCGGAAAAGGAATACCAGAGAAATGGTGGCCAGCAGGGAAATTGAACTCCCGGCAAGCGACAGTGACTCACCCGCTGCCATTCGATTCCATATCCATCCGGATATAGGTTTCCATATGCGAGCCGTTCCCGCCCGTATATCCTCCCGTGACCGGAGCCGCCAGCGTCGGATCGAACGCGGCGGCTAGCGCCACATGCCCGTTTGCAACAGCCAACCCGCGTGAGGGGTCATATCCCCGCCAGCCTATGCCCGGCAGGTAAACCTCCGCCCAGGCATGCATGTATGCATCCGGCCGGCCCGCTGTCGCGCATTCGTAACCGCTCACGAAACGGGCGGCAATACCGGCGGTCCGGCAAGTATCACAGAACAGGACCGCGAGATCGCGACAGGAACCCTCGCCCCTCATCAGCGTCCTTCCCGAAGGCCACGCCTCGCCTTCCAGCCGCTCCACATGACGAAACGTGCGGAAGATCTCTCGATTGAGCCAGTCCAGGAAATGCATTAAGTCCCACCGCCCCTGCGCCAGGGCGGCTTTACCGTATTGCAGAACAGTCTCGTCCACACCGGCAAAATGGCGAAAAGGCGCGAGCGCCGTGCTCAGGGGCTCCGAATACCAAAGCGGCAGCCGGGACACATTCTCATCCAGGAGGAAGTCAAACGGATTCCTGCGCAGCAACTCCACGCGAAACTGACTGCGAATCTTCAATTCACTGGTAGGCTCGCTGAACCACGCCCGCATCGCCAGATTGCCGTCCTGGTCCAGGCATTCCACTGTCCCGGCAGGCGTCGGCAGAATCTCCAGATCGAATAACAGCAGGCGCTGCATGCTGCACATTCGCGGTCGCAGCCGGAAGGTGTGCGGGTCCAGGGAAACCGCTTCATTGTAACGATAGATCGTCGAATGCTCCACAAAAAGTTGCACTGGGTTACTCCATCGCCTCCCGCACCGCCGCCACCGAATCCGTCGCGAATCCCGTCGCATGGTCAGCCGGACCGTACGGCGGATGGCCGCCCACAAACGCAATCTTGGATATCTTCGTTTTTTCTTTCAAGTGACCCTTTCCGCCCGGACTATGAAACGTTCCGGCGCGGATCCTATGAATCGGAATGGATAGCAAGTGACCAGCGTGAGCACCTGTTTTTCATTCCCGTCTAGCACTGCGGTATCGCTCGGAGCCACTACCGTAACCGACACTACGCGATAACTGAACCTTCCCGATCCAGTCGTCACCGACACAACATCGTCGCGGCGTATGTTTCGCAACGGATAGAAGAAAGTGTCTCTGTGCCCCGAGATTCCCACATTTCCACGAGCGCCCGGCAACGCAGTCCCGGCTATGTGCCCCGCCGCTCGCCGCAGAGTTTTCGCGGCCGTTCCCTCCAGCACCATAACCGATATACCCAGCCGCTCAACGTCCAGCCGCCCAATGACGCCGTCCTCTTCCAGTGTCCGCGGCTTTTCCGCCAGAAGGGCAATCGTCGCGACGCGCTCCGCAAACGCCGCGCGCTCACTCCGCTGGAACCACCAAGCATCGATTGCGGTAAACCCGCAGTATCCCAACAGCGATGCGCCAGCCAGCACAAGCGCCATCTGTAGCCAATTCACTCGAACCACCAGAGTCATCTTCGGCCGCCCGCTGCCGTCCGTTCGTCCTGCCGATTTGCAAAGTACGGGGGCGGCAGCAGTCCCAACGTGACGTTCCCCTTAAAGGTAACGGCGAACATCTCGTCCTCCGAACTGCTGAACCGCACAACCGCGCCAGGCTCGCCCGCCAGTCCCGCTGTAACCGCGAGATCTGCATGCCGGTACAACCGGGTCGACTGCCGCACTTCGTCCTCAATTTCGCCGCTCTCCGGCCGATCTCTTACAGCTTTCACCTGTATGTCGATTGGATCCACTTGCCCCTCTTCACGAAGCCACAATAGGGCGGTACTCGGGTTGCCACATAGCGTCACGCAACTGCCGCTCAATCTCGTCGAATCGCACCCCGGCTATTCCCTCCGCCACCGCGGTCGCGGCAACGGCCTCGGCCACTGTGATTGACACGTTCCGCAGGTCGTCGATCTGTGGCAACAATGACGTGCCCGGAAGTCGCACCGTCACCAGGCTCGATACGGCGCTCGCCGCGGCGGTGAACATGCTCTCCGTAATCCGGCTCGCCCGCGAGACGATGGAACCCAATCCGAGCCCCGGATACAGCAACGCGTTATTGGCGTGCGCAATGACATAGGTCACGCCCTTGTGGGTCACCGGCGGAAATGAACTCCCCGTCGCGAGGAGTGCCCGCCCCTCCGTCCAATTGATTAATTCGGCCGGGTTCGCTTCCGCTCGCGAATGGGGACTGGAAAGGACAAAGATAATCGGCCGCTCGGTATTCGCGGCCATCTCTTTAACGATGGACTCTGTAAACGCGCCCGGTGAGGTAGACGCCCCTATCAGCATGGTCGGCCTTACCCGCCGTACGACCTCGGCTAAACCAATGCTCCCGTTGTCCTCCTGCTTCCAGCGGCTGACTTCCGCCGCCGACCGCGCATACTTCACCTGGTAGTCCCGCAGTTGGCCGTCCATGCTGGTCGTCAGCAATCCCTGCTGATCCACGCACCAGAAGCGGCTGGCCGCATCCTCTTTCGATACCCCTTCCGCCACCATATTGTGAAGCAACTGATCCGCTACTCCCATCCCGGCTGTGCCCGCGCCAAAGATGACCACCCGCTGTTTCCGCATCGGCGTTCCACACGCCCGCACCGCCGATATCGCCGCCGCCAGCACAATCGCGCCGGTCCCTTGCATATCGTCGTTGAATGTGCAAATTTCATCCCGGTAGCATTCCAGAATCCGGCGCCCGTTGCCCGGAGCAAAGTCTTCCCATTGCAGCAGCGCATTCGGGAACAGCCGGCTCACCAGCCGCACATAACTCTCGATAAATGCGTCGTATCGAGCTCCGCGAACCCGGGCATGCCGGTTCCCGATGTACATCGGATCGGTCAACAAACTCTCCCGGTTTGTTCCAACATCAAGCATCACCGGTATCACTCTCTTCGGATCGACTCCGCCAGCCGCGGTGTAGATCGCCAGCTTCCCGATCGAAACCTCGATTCCCCCCACTCCCCAGTCGCCGATCCCAAGAATCTGTTCCGCATCCGTCGCCAGAATCAAGTCGATATCATCCGGACCCTTCTCAAAGTTGGCGAATGCCTCCTCCATCGAGGAAACATGATCAATCGATAGATATACGCCGCGAGGCCGGCGGCACTCGTGGCGGTATTGCACCATCGCCATCCCCACCGTCAGATCATTGACAATCGGAATCATCTCCCGCAAATGCTCGGAAAAGAGCCGGTAGAACAACACTTCATTACGATCATGCAACGCAGTCAGGTAGATATTTTTGCTCAGCGCGTCCGGTAATCGGTCGTACTGCACATAAGCGCCTTTCACCTGCGTCGATAAGCTGCTCACTTCCGGCGGAATCAGTCCGGTCAACCCAAGTGATTTCCGCTCCTCCGATGTGAATGCAGTACCCTTATTGAGCTGCGGCGAGTTAAGCACGTCCAGCCCCCGCGATTTTGTTAGATAGCAGTCACCATCGGTTCGATGGTGCCGCGGCGTTGCGGTCGGCTTGGACATTAATCTCGGTCGCATAGGTTGCTTCTCTCTCTGTCACTCGCTGCCTCGCGCCACCGCTGTCGCGCGAGGAGCGTCAAGTTAGGACTAGCGAAACCGTTGGTAAGGAGACTGCAGGGTAATCGCGATGACCATGGCGAGGAATCCCAGCAGCGCTATTAGCGATTGCGAACTGGCTGTCTCCGGCAGGGCTGCAGGTTCTGCTTTCGCCAGCATCGGCGCGGATTGTACCTCCGCCGGCGGCGCTGTCACCACCTGCGCCAGTTGAATCTCTTCTCCGGCCGGAGTAATCGCCAAAATTGGCGCATTCTTCAATTCCGCTACGAACGGAACGTCGGCTGCCTTTATCGGTTCGGTCACTTCCACAGGGATCTCCGCCGGAGTGAAGAGCACAGGCGTATTGGCCGCCTTCGCAATTTCGATCGCTTTGGCTTTCGGATACACAAACTCTTCGCCGAAGTTGCGGCCGGGATAGAACCACGCACGCAAAGCCTCAGGCTGTCCGGCCGGGCGTTCTCGAAACGTCATCACGGTCTTATCGGTCGCTTGCAACCGGTAGTTCGGAATCGCCAGGACCGTCGCATAGACCGTCTTTTCGTCTTCGCTGAAGATTTGCACGATGTGACGGTCGGACTGCGAGTCCAAAATTTTGAAGACATACGTACCCGCCGGCAGCACACCCCACCCGGCAAGGTGTACGCCGGGGATTTCCACCGGTCTGTTGAACGTGATTACCGACTTCCGATTCCATTCATCAGCTTTCGAGACGGGCGCAAGAATCGCACCGAAAACGGCCACGGCGAAAATCGTCTTCGCCGCATTGAATAACTTCATACCAAATCTGTCCTTTTTTGATTACGGCATCCGGCGGCGTGGCTTGTTGAGAAGCGCCGGCCGGTACCAGCGGTCGTGTCCCGCATTGTGTCTTCCTGCATTCCGGGAACCGTTGCGGTCGCTGCTTCTAATCGCATTTGGTGCCGATAGGACACCGTCCGTGACCGCAATGAGCCACATGACCATATTTGGTCACCGCGTCAGTCGAAAACTGGAAATTTCGCCCCAGACTCCCAGCGCCTGCAGCACCCACACGCAGACAACGGCGACAACGACGACGTTCAGGATCGTCCGTATGCTTGAAGCCATCGGAATATAACGGTTTACCAGTGATAAAAGAACACCAACCACAATCAGAACCAGCACAAGATTTAATAACGGCATTTTCTTGCTCCTTCGATTCTTGCCTCTGCAGTTCTGCGCCCAATTCCGAATTGGGGAACCATTGACCAAATACGGTCACGGGGGGGGGGGCAGTATTGGAGCACGGCGTGCTAGGCTTATCATGGCCGCACTCCTTGAGCCGGACTGCTCTCGGATCGCTGTTGGAAAGAGGTCTTTCGATGTCCATGGCTGGTGCCGCCACGAATTGCTCCTCGTGGTTGGCCGAAAACGGCCTTCGGGAGCTCGAGCGGTTGTTTCGGGCAGTTGTCTTCAATCCGTCCGCGCCAATCCTTGTCGCCGACGACGACGGCCAGTACCACGACGCCAGCATTGGCGCCGCAAGACTTTTCGGACTCCCTCGCGAAAAACTCATCGGTCTTCAACTCGACGACTTTGCGGAACCGGCATTCAAACCCGCCCTCCCGCGCCTCTGGCAGGAATTCCTTGCCAGCGGCGAGCAGCAAGGCACACTCCGGCTCATTGGACCGAACGGTACGCCGCAGGTGATGGAATACACCGCGAAGGGCAACATCCTGCCGGTCCGTCACGTCCTTGCCTTGCGCGACACGGCGGTTCTCACGGTGCCCGATCGCATCTCCCCCTGGGTACAGGATTACGCCCTCTACCTTCTCGATGCCGAAGGCGGCATTGTCGCATGGTACGCAGGTGCAGTTCGTATTTACGGCTACTCGTCGGAGGAGTCCCTCGATCGCCATGTGTCCTTTCTCTATCCCAAGGAAGAGGATCTTGCCCCAGCGTTGCGGGACGAGTTGAGACGCGCGGCGGCTGCCGGCCACGTCGGAAACGAAGGATGGCACGCTCGCAAAGACGGGTCTCAGTTCTGGGCCAACTGCATCACCATGGCGCTCACGGACGCCGGCGGCCAATTGCATGGCTTCGCGCGCGTTGTCCGTGACTTCTCGGAACGCCACGAACGCGATGAAAAGCTGCGCCGCAAACGCGCCCGTATCCGCCCTGTCCCGGCGCAAGCCGCCGTTGCCGGCATCGTCATTGGCGAGTTTGACCACCTCCCGGAAGTCAACGACGCTCTTCTCGACATCGTCGGTTATACGCGCGAGGATTTCGCCGCGGGCCGTTTGTCCTGGTCCGCCCTGACGCCCCCGGAATTTGACGCTTTGGATGATCTCGCGCACGAGGAAGCGCTCTGTCACGGAGCCTGCACACCGTTTGAGAAAGAGTTGGTTCGCAAGGATGGCTCGCGCGTCCCCGTTCTGATCGCTACCGCTATCCTGCAGCTATCTCCATTCCGCTGGATCAGTTTCGTTCAGGATCTTCGCGAACGCGATCGCTTCGAGAGTATTGAAGACGACAACCCCGAGGTGACGGACGAATTCAATGAGATCGTCGGCAAAAGCGCCGCCCTCCGCCGCGTGCAGCAGCAGGTCGAGGTCGTCGCGCCAACGGACGCGACTGTTCTCGTCCTCGGTGAAACCGGTACGGGTAAGGAACTCGTGGCGCGCGCCATCCACCGCTTAAGTCCCCGCAAAAATCTTCCGTTCGTTACGCTCAATTGCGCCGCCATCCCCACGGGCCTGCTGGAAAGCGAACTCTTCGGTTACGAGCGCGGCGCGTTCACCGGCGCTCTCTCTCAAAAACTCGGTCGGTTTGAAATGGCCAACCGTGGCACGCTTTTCTTGGACGAAGTCGGTGACATTCCTCTCGACCTGCAGCCCAAGCTTCTCCGCGCGCTGCAGGAAAAATCCTTCGAACGGCTGGGCGGAACACGCACCATCCCCATCGACGTCCGTCTCATCGCCGCCACCAACCGCAATCTCACGGAGATGATGGGAGACAAACTCTTTCGCAGCGATCTCTACTATCGCCTGAAAGTCTTCCCTATCATTACGCCGCCGCTGCGTGACCGGCCCGAGGACATCCCCACGCTCGCCCGCCACTTCACCCGCAAGTATTCCGACAAGATGGGCCGTAACATCGACAAAATCCCGACTGAGACGATGCGCGCCCTTGTTGAGTGGCCCTGGCCGGGCAACGTCCGCGAACTCGAAAACTTCGTCGAGCGCGCCGTGATCCTAACAGTCGGCCCCACCCTTCGCGCTCCGATCGCCGAGATCCGAAAAGCCGTAGTCGAAGCGCAAGGCGGATCGACTCTCGAAGAAGTCGAACGCGAACACATTCTCCGCATTCTCCGCGAGACCAACGGTGTCGTCACTACCGCCGCTACGCGTCTCGGTCTGCATCGAACCACCCTCAACGCCACCATGCGTAAACTCGGTATCACGCGCAAGGATATCTAAGGCCCACGGTCTGCGGAAGTATCGGCGGTCTCTCTCTCGTCGTGCTGTCGATTGCGAGGGTGCAGGACTTCAACCGGGTTTTTGGCCACTGGTCTGCAAACAGAACCGTCGGTTCGAACTACGCGGCATGAGCGTTCAGCCATCAGGCGGCGCTTCTCATTCTGCCGTTGGACCTCTTCCGGTAGTCGCTATAGTGGTGGCGCCGGATGGCAGCAGGCGGCGGCGGGGCGGCTATATTGGGCGTCCCGCTTGTTCGCCTTCAATCGTACCGGCCACTGCTTCATCCAGTCGCTGAGCTTCTAAGGTCAGTTGACGGAATCTGGTCATGCTCCTAAGGCCCGTTTTCACGATATGTCCATATCGCCTTCCCCGCAAACATAACCAAACAAGCGGGATTGCTCCGCGGCCCCACCCACAGACGCCACGGCATTTCGGATGCTCTTTCCTCGCTAGCGCTTCCCGCAGTTCCAGGATGCGGAAACTAAGTAAGGAATCACCAATTGACACTACATCGGATCTCCACCTCAGCCAGGCTCATGGCTGTCTTCATCGGCATCTTCACCGCAAGTGCGCATGCCGCCAACATAACGTTTTCAACCAATGCCGCCGGCACCGGCTTCGCCGGCGGGACGCTCGTGCGGAACAATGCGCTGGGCGCAGCGTCCTCGCTCACATTCGTACCGCTGGTCAACGTCAGCACCGGAGTGCCGTCAAACGTGAGCTTCGGCAACTTCACACTAGCGTGCCCAACCTGTTCTACGCAGGCCCTCGGTGCCGGTTCATTCTACGCGCCCTTCGCTTTTAATCTGATCGTCACCGACGTAACACATGGTGCTACCGGCAATTTCATCGGTACCTCCACCGGAGGAACCGTATTCAGTGATGTCAGTCAGATCACAATTAACTGGAATCCCCTGTCGCTGGGTCCGGGAACCACCAACGCGAACTCCGGCAACTTTGGCAGTACTGTCTTCTCGACAACCATCTTTACCGGGATCGTCGCACCCAACTCCGGCACGGACCCGGGTCAGTCGACCATCCAAGGGCTGGTTTCAGATACCGGTGTCCCCGAACCCGCGACGATGGGCCTCGTCGGCGCTGCTTTGGTCGGTCTCGGTCTTTTGCGCCGCAAGAGTCTCACAATTAAATAGAAGGCTCGAGCGCAAACACCAGGGGCCCGGTCACGGGCCCTTTTGGTAATCGTCGGAATGCGCTCTCCGCGTCCGCACGGCGTCAATTGACCGCGCACGGTCATTCGGCGAGATCGCAATAGACTCCCAACCTGTTCCCACCATTACTGCCGCCGTATGGCTCCCGGCGTGCACCCGTATCCATAGCCGTCCAACACCCCTTCCAGGGTCCCGGGCCGGCGGAAACGAAGACAAATGCGATTGATCTTGCTGGCAACTCTCGCCATCACCCCGCTCATAGCCAAAGACATCGAGGTACCGAAGCGGCTCGACGAAGCGGCCGTGGTTCTCTCCGAAATCATGGCGGCGCCCGACAAGGGCATCCCGGAGGACATGCTTGCGAATGCTCATTGCATCGTAATTGTCCCCAACCTAAAGACTGGCGCTTTCCTGGTCGGTGCTAAGTATGGCAAGGGGTACCTCTCCTGCCGGAATAAAAACGGTGCCGGCTGGTCCGCACCGGGAACCGTCCGCATTGAAGGCGGCAGCGTCGGCTTCCAGATAGGCGGCGAGACGACTGACCTCATCATGCTCGTCATGAACGCGCGTGGCGTCGACAAGCTCCTCTCCAGCAAGTTCACTCTTGGCGCCGAAGGCTCGGTCGCCGCCGGCCCCGTCGGTCGCACCGCCACCGCCCAAACCGACGCCCAGATGCACGCCGAGATCCTCTCGTGGTCTCGCTCGCAGGGCCTCTTCGCGGGTCTCGCGCTCGAGGGAGCCACTCTCCGCCAGGACCTCGATGATAACGCCGTACTCTACGGCAAGAAACTCGAAAATCGCCAGATCGTATCCGGCACAGTCCGCACCCCAAAATCGGCAGTCAAGCTAATCGCCCTTCTCAATAAATACTCGGCGCGCGAACGCACCGGTAAGCCCACCTCCAACGAATAACCTCGTCAGAAAGAATCTCAAAGTGAAATCAATCCAACTCATCGGCGCGGCCATTATGGCCTGCGCCGTCGTAACGGCTCAGGACTCAAAAGCGGAAAACGCGGCCCGCATGGCCGCCGGCGCTCCGCCTATTTATCGCGTCAGCGTCACTTCCCGCACCGCCAAGGCCATTAACTATCAGCACCGGGGCGGAGCCACCAAAGTCAACTTCCGCGGAACAGAGCTCCTGCCTGGGGCGCGTGGAGAAGCCAAAGTGGAAAGCAAGCAGGGCTACATCGAAATCGAAGTGGAATTCGATGATCTCAAGCCCGCCACCGCCAATGGCGCCGAGTACCTTACCTATGTCTTGTGGGCCATCACGCCTGAGGGCCGCACTTCCAATCTCGGCGAAATCCTGCTCAATGGCACTAAGAGCAAGCTGAATGTGACCACCGAACTGCAGGTGTTCGCCCTCGTCGTCACCGCCGAACCCTACTTCGCGGTCTCGCGCCCCAGCGACCTCATCGTCATGGAAAACGTAGTCCGCGCCGACACGAAGGGCAAAATCGAGGAGATCGACGCCAAGTACGAACTGCTGCAACGTGGCCAGTATCAGCGCCTCGCTAATCCGCTGGCGCTGAAGGCGGACAGTAAGGTCCCTCTGGAGCTCTATGAAGCCCGCAACGCCGTCAGCATCGCCCGCTCGGTCGGCGCTAACACCTTCGCCGCCGAGACCTTCCAGAAGGCGGAGCGCAGCCTCGCCGCCGCGGAAGCGAATCAGAATCGCAATGCCGATAAAAAGGCCGTCACCATGACGGCCCGTGAAGCAGTGCAGACCGCTGAGGATTCCCGCGCCATCGCGGTGAAGCGTCAGGAAGAAGCCGCCCTTGCCGCCGAACGCCAAGGCTCGCTCGACCGCGAGAACCTCGCCGAAACTAACCGCGCCGCCGCCCAGGCCGAAACCGAACGCGTCACTCGCGATGCCGAAGCCGCGCGCCTCAAGGCCATAGCGGAGGCGGATCGGTTGACTCGCGAAAAGGAAGCAGCGTCCGCTGCCGCCAGCGACGCCGCCGCCCTCGCCAAGCGAGTTAGCGATGCGCGGGCCGCCGCTGCCATCGAAGCAGCCGCCCTCGCCAAACGCGACAGTGATGCCCGGGCCGCTGCCGCCAAGAACGATGCCGACCGTCAGCAGCGCGAAAATGACGCCCAGCGTGCCGCCAGCCAGGCTGCTCTCGATTCCGCCGCCAAACAGGTCGCGGAATTGGAAGCGCAGAAGGTGGAGCTTCGCAAGCAACTGCTCCAACAGTTCAACGCCATCCTCCAGACCCAGGACACAGCCCGCGGGTTGATCGTCAATATGACCGATGTACTCTTTGACACGGCCAAATCCTCTCTCCGGCCCCTTGCCCGCGAGAAGCTGGCCAAAGTGGCCGGAATCGTCTCGGGACATCCCGGACTCCGCTTGGACGTGGAAGGCCACACCGATAGCGTCGGTACCGATGAATATAACCAGAAGCTATCCGAGGATCGCGGCAACGCGGTCCGCAGCTACCTCGCCGGACAAGGGATGGCCAATGCGTCGGTGACCTCTAAAGGCTACGGAGAAAACCAGCCGGTCGCCACGAACGATACGGCGCAAGGCCGTCAGCAAAACCGTCGTGTCGAACTCGTCATCTCCGGCGAAGTGATCGGTACGCGTATCGGTGTTCCCATCGCCGCGAAGTAATCATGGAAGTAATCAGCGAGGCGGTTTGGCAGGCCTGGCTCCGCAAGGGCCAGGCAAAGGAAAGGCGGCAAGCCGCCTTTCGCTGGAACGTGCTGAAGTGGGTCGCCGGGCTGGGGCTGTTGACCGCGGGAGCCGTTTACTCGGATCGGACGCCGGGTGATATAGCGGTCCGGGCCATGGTAGCGATCGGCGTTGTGATAGCGATTTCCAAAGGCCTCCGCCCACGGTTGGCCACTATACCCATGAAAGAGGAATCCGCATGATGAAAAGCAGGTATAAGGGCCCAGCGTTCGCCGCTGGAGATGAAGTCATACTAGCCCGGGGCTCCTATCAGGGAACCCCCGGCGTTTTTCTCAACCTCAACGAAGATCCCAATTGGGCGGACATTCGAGAATGGAATGGCAAGGTGAGGAGTCATCCGTTGGAGTGGCTGGAGCATGTCGTCGCCTCCGGCCCCGGGGCAACACTAGCCTCCCAAACCGGGGCTCAGTGATCTGGCGAACAACGCAATTCTGCCCCATCTGCCGCTCCATTGAGTTCCGGAAAGTCGGACCGCGCAATGCGTGGGAACGGAACATACAGTGGCTGTTCCAGCCGTTCCGTTGCGAACTCTGCGGCAATCATTTCTTCCTTTTCCGTGGGCGGTTGAAAGATCCGAATGGGCCGGCGGGGGTCGCGTCAATCGCGACAATTGAACCATTAAGTGGTGGCCAGGGAGGGAATTGAACCCCCGACACGCGGATTTTCAGTCCGCTGCTCTACCAACTGAGCTACCTGGCCACGACTTCTCCTACTTTACCAAACTGGCCAACTTCTCGCCAGTTTCGGCCTCAACATCGGCATGCAAACTATTCCCATTCGCATCCATAGTGACAATGGCCACAAACCCATCCACCTGCAAATGCCACATCGCTTCCGGTATCCCGAACTCCATCCAATGCACGCCCAGCACCTTCTTCACCGTCCGCGCATAGAATTGCGCCGCCCCGCCGATCCCGTTCAAATACACCGCCCCGGTCTCTCTCAACCCCTCGAGCGTCTTCTTCCCCATACCGCCCTTCCCAATCACGGCCTTCACCCCATAGCGCCGTAGAACCTCAGCCTGATAAGGCTCCTCGCGCGATGACGTCGTCGGCCCGGCCGCCTTCACAAACCACTCCTCGCCGCTCTTCAGCATCACCGGCCCGCAGTGATACAGAATCGCTCCGTTCAAATCCACCGGCGGCGGGTTCTTCATCAAGTGCGCATGCACCGCGTCGCGGCCCGTATAAACCTCGCCCTTGATAATCACCACATCGCCTACGCGCAACTGCCGCATCGCCTCGCTCGTCAACGGCGGCGTCAGCACGACTTCCCGCCCGGTCAACGGGAAACCCTCGCCCCGCGCCATCTTCTCCACCGGCCGCTCCGGATCCCGGTACATCCACGACGTAATCGCACCCGACGACGCATCCAGCCGCACGCCCAACCGGCGAAACGCCCAGCAATCATAAGCCACGCTGACAAAGAACGAAGCCGGCAGCCGGTTCGCCGCCGTGACCTTGCAACCAATCAACGTCGCCTGCCCGCCAAACCCCATCGCCCCGACGCCGATCCCGTTCGCCTCGGCCATCACCGAAGCCTCCAACTCCGCCAGCACCGGGTCCGGATTCACATCGTCCAGCGTTCGGAATAGCTGCTCCTTCGCCAGAAAATAACCATGCCCGCGGTCGCTGCCGATACAAACCCCCAACGCCCCAGGCGCGCAACCCTGCCCCTGCGCCTGCCACACCGCATGCAGCAGGCACTTCTTCACGCCCTCCAGATTCCGCCCCACCTTGCCCACATGCTCCAGCTCCGCCGGCAGCGAATACTGAATGTTCTTGTTCTCGCAGCCTCCGCCCTTCAGGATCAGTTTCACTTCAATCTCATCGGACTCCCACTGCTCACAGTGAATCACCGGCGTCTCATGCCCCAAATTGTCGCCCGAGTTCTTCCCCGTCAACGAATCCACCGAATTCGGCCGCAGCTTCCCGCGCCGTGTCGCCTCCGCCACCGCTTCCCGGATCGTCCGTTTCAATGCAATCTGGTTCACCCCCACCGGCGTATGCACCAGAAACGTCGGCATACCCGTGTCCTGGCAGATCGGCTGCTCATCGGTCGCCGCCATGTCGATATTGCTCGCGATAATGTTCAGCGCCTGCCCGCTCTGCGTCGCCGCGGGCTCCACATCCAGCACATGCCCCATCGCCGCGCGTACATCCGGCGGCAAATTCGTTGCCGTCTGCGTAATCAATTCCACCAGGCTGTTCAACAGAAATTCCATGCAGCTATCCTATCAAGGCAGTTTCACCCGCACCTGCGCCGTAATCCCCGGTTTGATCGCCGGGTCGGGACTCCCGAACATGACATAAACCTTCCCGCCCTCAATCCGGCTGATCTCGGCATTCAGCATCTCCGAAGCGAACTCCGCCAGTATTACCCCCGCCGGCATCCCCACCTTCAACTTCGCCAGCACCGCCGGCTCCGGCTCCGCCACCACCTGCAACTGTCCCAGGTCCGTCCCGATTCGAACAATCCCGTCCTCCCCGATCTGCACCTCCGTGCCCGCCTCGCCCTTCCGGTCCAGAATCACACCATCCACAGGCGCATGGATCTGCGTCGCCTGCAAATTGGTATCCGCCTCCTCCAACTCCGCATTCCGGTCGTCCAGCGTCTTCTTCGCCGCCTCAATCTCTTTCGTCAACGCCACCACCCGCGCCTCGGCCGACTTTACCCGTGCCGATGCCGACTCATGCTCCAGCTTCGCCGTCGCAAAATCCGCCGTGGCTTTCTCATACGTCAACCGCGGCGTCGCCCCCTGTGCATGCAACATCTCCTGCCGGCGCGCCGCCCGCTCCGTCCGCGAATAATCGTCCTGCACGCGCGCCAACTCCGCCTGCCCTCTGGATGCATCCAGCCGCGCCGCCAGCATCTGGCTCTCCAGCAAATTTACCCGTTCTTGCGCCTTGTCCGCATTCTCCTTGGCTTTTTCCTGCTGGCCCTGCAGCCGGGGATTCGAGATCCGTGCAATCAATTGCCCCTCAAAAACCTCCTCGCCAACCATCACCAGGTACTCCGCAATCGTCCCATCGCTCGGCGACTGCACCCCCACCACCTCCCGCGCCTCCACCTTCCCCGGCAGGCTGATCTCCCCCGGCTCAACCGGCGCCGCGGGAACGGGGGCCGGTGCCGCCACCGGAACTTTCTGCTGCTTCTTCCACACCGTAACGGCTCCCGCCAACACCGCCAGCAGGATGACGATGCCGCCGAAAAGCATCCACTTTCCACGCATGCACCCATGGTACAGTAGCGGCGTCGATGGTCTCCTGGGCTCAATTCTTCTCTGAATTTGCCCGTGCCGGGAATCTCACCCTGGGCGGCGGCCAGCCTATGATCGCCGAGCTCCAGCGTCGCATAATTACCGAACGCCGCTGGCTCCCGGCCGAGGATTTCGGCCTCCTCTACGGCGTCGCCCGCCTCACCCCAGGCACCACCATCCTCGCCTTCATCGCCGCTACGGGCGCCCGCATCAAAGGCCCCATGGCCGGCGCCCTCGCGGTCGTCGCCGGTTCGCTCCCCGCCGCGGTCGTGATCTGGCTCATGACCGTCTTCTTCAACGTCTGGAGCGCAAACCCCTGGGTCGCCGCCGCGCTCGCCGGCGCCATGGCCGCCGTCGTTGGCCTCATCCTCTCCAGCGCCTGGCAACTCTTCGACACCGTTCGCCGCTTTCCAATCGCCATTCCGCTCTTCGGCGCCGCGCTCGCGCTCGGTGTTACGGATACTTTAAGCCCAGTCACCATCCTCCTCCTCGCCGCCGCCGCCGGTGCTCTCCAATCCGCCAAACAATGAACGTACTCACCCTCTACCTGCTTCTCCTCAAAGCCACCTTAACCTCGTTCTCCGGCGGCACCACGCTCCCCGCCGTCCGCCAGGACTTCGTCGTCCGCCGCCACCTCATTACCGACGCCCAACTCTCCACCGCCGTCGCCATCTCGCGCATGGGCCCCGGTCCCAACGGCGCCTTTGTCATCTGCATCGGTCAATACATAGCCGGCACGCCCGGCGCCGCGGCCGGTTATCTTGCAATGGTCACCCCCGCCTGGCTCGCCATCCTCTTCCTCCGCCTCCTGCACGGCCGCACCGATCGCCCGCACTGGCGCGGCGCCATCCAGGGCCTCACCGCCGCCGCTTCCGGTCTCATGCTTGCCAATGCTTGGCCCATCGCCCAAACCGCTATTACCGGCTGGTTTCCTGTCCTCCTCGCCGCCGTCTCCCTCGCCGCGTTCCTCTCCCGAAAGGTCGAAACACTCTACGTTCTGGGCTCTGCCGGAATGGCGTCGATGATATACTTTTTGTTGCATGTCAGAGGTTAGATTAGGCGACATAATTGATGACTATTGCGTGAAGTGCAAACGGCTCACGAATCACGCCACTGTATCTCTCATGAATAATCTGCCCGCCAAAGTCCGCTGCTGCTCCTGCTACAAGGAGCATGATTTTACTGACTGCGTTATCCCGCCCACCAAGCGCGAACTGAAGCAGATGCAACTCGCCGCTGAGGCGCAGGCCCAGGCTCAGGCCGAAAAGGGCGAGTAAGCCGCAACAACTCTTTGAAACGCACCGCTCCCTGCCGTCACTAAACCGGCAGTGGATCGTTAGGCCTTGCACATATACCGCCTTCCGATCCCCCAAGGAGTAAAGAAAACGTATGCCTTTCAAAGTGAAAGACCTCATGATCAACGTGGTCGGACGCGGCTCCGGTGGCGGTGCCGCGCTCCCAGCCGACGACACCACCCCCGTCCCCACCCCCATCACCCCCATCGCCATCACCGCCGTCATGGTGGAACTCACACCCGCCGTTAACATCGGCGCCCAGTTCGTAAAGGACGCGATGAAATCGAAGGATCTCGTCAACAACGAGAAAGCCGAAATCCTCGCCCGCGCCGCCCAACCCTCCTTTCAAAATGCAGGCGCTTTTGCCGAGATCAATCGCCAAATCGCCGCGGCCGTCGTCGGCGCCGCCGTCATTCAAAGCGGTGGCTCGGCCGGAATGCCTAATCCCGATTGCGGCGGCAACTCCATGGAAACCATCCCCACTCCGCTCACCCCCTATGTCCGTCAGTCGGCCGGCCTGCTCCGCGCCGAACACCTGCCCCGCCTCCGCGAGCGCCTCACCGGCATGATCGCCGCTATCGACGCCGCCGAAAAAGTACTCGTCCCGAAGGGCAAAGCGGCAGCCGACGTCAAGGAAAAGCTCCGCGGAGCAATCGCTGAACTCGAAGCCAACTAACAACCATCGCGGCCCCGCCCCGCACGGGGCCGCCCCCCGCCAACCATGGCCTGCTCCCTGCGCTTCAACGCCTCCCTGGAACTCATCCCCTGGGCCTCGCTGGCTCCCAGCGAACAGGAACACGTCCGGGCCATCGGCGGCATCGACCATCCCCCCGCCATCGTCCGCCCCCTACCCGGTGCCAACGCCACCATCAAACTCGTCGACCACAACACCGCCATCCTCCTCGAGTGTTTCCGCACGCCGCAAATCTTCCCCGGCCTGCGAACCCTCCCCTCCCACCTCCGCGCTCTCCTGCTCGATGGTCTCCTCGAATGTCGCACCGGTGGCGAGTACGTTTCCGGCCCGCGCGCTGCCCGCCTCTTCGAATACTCCGCACCCGACTGCGACGCCCTCTCTCTCGAAGCTCTCCGCTACGCCTCATCGCTCCCGTTTGACGACCCCCGCCTCATCGCCTCCCGCTTGTACGCATTCCATACCGTTCCCTGCACCACTCCATGGAAACGCGCGCTCCACCGCGATGGCGCCGTCGCCCATTGGCTTGGCCTCAACCCCGGCGGCAGCCTCGCCCAACTCTTCGCTGCCAACGGATTCGACGAAGTCGAACACCCCCAATGGCTCGCCTGGCACCACGGTTCCTTTTCCCTCCCCTTCAAGCTCTACATCAGCCCCCGCCCGGAAGATCTCCCCCGTGCCATCGAAGCAGTTGTCCAGGAAGGCATCGCCCACAGCGCCGGTTCTTTCAAAGCAGGCCGCACGCTGGCGAACATCCTCCGCCCCGATAAACTCATCCTCTACTTCGCCGAATTCGAACCCCTTCTCGCCGCGTCAATAGCCATCAATGCCCGCCTCCGCCGCCTCACTCCCCACGGCGTTCCCTTCACCTGCCGCCTCCACGACGGCGCCCTCCTCTCCTGGGGCAGCGATCCCCCCAGCCGCGGCGAGTTCGCCGGCTGGGCCCAGGGCGAAAGCTGGCGCGCCTGGATCGTCCGCCGCCTTGCCGGCGCCATCCTGCAGGCTCGCCAGGCCAACCAACCCGAACCCTGGCACTTCGCCCTCGCCAAAGTCCGCGCCGACGGCGTCGACCCCGCCCGCTGGTCCCCCATCGAAACATTTTGGAGGTAACCCATGCCCACCCCCGACATCGACCGCCTCGAGTTCGTCCTTCCCCCCGACATCGTCATCGTTCCCGTCGACACCCTCGCCCCCGCCCTCCGCCGTCAGATCCACTATGAACCCGGCGACTACGCCATCAGCCGCCCCCGCATGCGCCGCCCCTCCAAAGTCGTCGGCCCTTCCACCGCCGGTCTCCTCGAAGAGTTCCGCCGCCCCGCCACCATCCTCGACGCCGTCGTCCACTACAGCGCCGTATCGTCCGTCGACGCTACCGACACCCTCGAACAAGCCTTCGAGGCCCTCCAATCCCTCATCGCCGGCGACCTCCTCGTTCCAGCCGCCTCGCCCCTCGCCGCCGCCGTCTCGTCATCTTTTTCGCCAGGCCTCCACTGCGGCGAATTCCTCATCGCCCGCCTCGTCCACTCCCTCGAAGACACCGAACTCTACGAGGCCGTCTCCGCCCTTGGCGTCCGTGTCGCCCTCAAGCTCCTTCGCCCCGAACACACCACCGAGTCCCGCATGATGATGGCCTGCGAAACCGCCATCGCCACCGCACTTCACGACGATTGCTTCCCCACCGTCCACTCCTCTGGCTCCATCGATGGCTATCTTTTCCTGGCCCTCCAGTGGGTCGATGGCGTTCCCCTCGACACCGCCGCCGCCCGCATCCGCTGCGCCGGACCGTCATCCCGCCCGGCCCTCCGACGGCTTTGCCTCCGCGTCCTCGACGCCTTCGCCAAACTCCACGAAGCGGGCTACCTGCACGGCGACATCCATCCCGGCAATGTGCTCGTCCGCCCCGATGGCTCCGTGTGCGTCCTCGATTTCGGCCGTTCCGGCGGCATCCACCCCGAGCATGACGTCGAAACCGCGCCCCGCGCCGGACTCTACCCCTTCTATGAACCCGAACTAGCCGCCGCCTTGCTCCGTGGAGAAATGCCCCCGCCCGTGACGCCCGAAAGCGAACAGTACGCGCTCGCGGCGCTGATCTACTCTCTGGTCACCGGCAGCTACTATCGAGACTTTTCCCTCGACTCCCAAACACTCTTCCACCAGGTAGCTCACGAGACTCCCCTGCCATTCGCGGCTCGAGACATCGCTGCATGGCCGGCCCTCGAAACCGCTCTCGCCCGCGCGCTCCAAAAGGACCCCCAACAGCGTTATCCGGATCTCCGAGCCTTCCAATCTGCCATTGCAGCCGTCCCAGTCCCCCGCACCCCCAAGCCATCCCCAGTCTCCCTCGACAGCCTCGACTACACCTCTCCCGCTTTCAACGATCCCGCCCGCCACTGTCCCGAACCCGACGGCGTCATCTGGTTCCTACTCCGCGCCGCCACGCAGCAATCGGATTCCCGCTGCCTCTCGCTCGCCGACGCCTGGGCCCAGCGCCATCCCGCCCCGACGCCAATCACCCACCTCCTGCGCGCCTTCATCGCCGACGCCCGAGCCGACCGCACCGCCTGCCTCCAAGCCATCGCCGCATTCCTTGCCGCCGCAAAATCCCAACCAGCATCCTGGGACCTCCTCAACGGCCGGGCCGGTGAACTAGCCGGTGCGGCAAAGCTTCTCGAAATCCAGCAGCACGAAGAGCTCGACCAATGGGTCCGCAAAACCGCGAACGAAATGCCCTTCGGAAGCCCCATCGAAGGCCTCGCCCACGGCGACGCCGGCCGGGCCTATGCCATGTTAATCGCCGGCCACCAGCCACCCAACCTCGACGAACTCGCCGCCCGTCCACTCCCCCAAAACTCCAGTTGGTGCCGCGGCACCGCCGGGCTCGTATACCTCTGGGCACAAGCCAAAACCCACGATCATCTAGGCGAACAAGCCGCCGAGTTCACCTACCGCCACAACGACGACAACCCGACCCTCTGCTACGGCCTGGCGGGAAGAGCCCAAGCCCTCCACGCCTGGCATCGCCACACCGGCCAGCCCATCTGGCTCCGCCGGGCCAACGAACTAGCCCGCCGCGCCCGCACCGCCACCAACTTCCCCGGCCCGCCGCTGAGCCTCCGCAAAGGTTCCTTAGGAGCGGCGCTGTTGTAGGAATGTGGTGAGGCTTTACGCAAATTAGCGGTAAGCCAATGCTGCCGTTTTTCCACGGCATTAGGGGAGAGTTAAATTCGATACGCTGGAATCGTTAGGATGTTTTAGCAATGAATTCGCGAGACGAAATCGAACGTGAGATTGGCGCGGGACAGTCAACGTCAACGATCTTTGAACAAGGTCTCGGACTATTTGGCAGTCCGGAAGACGCCGCCCTCCTCGATGAAGTGGTCCAGCTTGCATACGAGGACCGGCGTCGTCCAGCCGATGTGTCGGCGAAGAAGGTCACAACGCCGAAAAAGTAGGCGAAATCCTTTAATTGCGCGAGAAGCACTGACAAGCGGCTTGGTGCTCGCAGCTCCCAGATCGTTGCCCGCATCCAATTCTGCGTTTTCGGGGACGGCCATCGGGCATCCTTCTGCTACGACCTGGCAACTGCACGGCTTGGGTTCCCGTGAGCGAGATGTTTCGAACTGTCTCGCTACAAATGCAGGGGTTAGCGGTGCCATAAAAGGGGCATGTACGTTGACAACACCCTCCGCCTACCTTGATAGACTGGAAGGCGGAAGCTCCCATGCCGCTCCAATCTGTCGTCGTGATCGATCCTGAAATCCTTGGTGGGACGCCGTGCTTTCGTGGCACTCGCGTGCCGATCGATTCCCTGGTCGACTACCTGGAAGCAGGTGACAGTCTCGATGAGTTCCTCGATAACTTTCCGTCCGTGAGCCGCGAGGCAGCCATCGCCGCTCTCGAAGAAGCCAAGGCTCTTCTAATCAGTCCGCGATGAGGATCCTGCTGGACGAGAACTTACCTCGCAAGCTGGTTGGACATTTGGTCGGTCATGAGTGCCGAACTGTGGCTGAGTGTGGCTGGTCAGGAAAAGCAAACGGCGAGTTGTTGAACCTTGCCGATTGAAAGTTCGATGTCCTGTTGACGCCCGACAAAAACCTGCCCTACCAACAGAATCTCGCCCTGCTGATCGTGCGGGTGCGTTCGAATCGAATCCAGGATCTCCTGCCGATCATTCCCGAATGTCTTTCAGCGCTCGATAAAGTTCAACTCCGTCAGGTTGTCCGCATCGGTTCGATATCCTCCCGCTAAACGCCCCCAGAAGTGGCTCCCCGCCATAGCCCCGAACCAATCCTCGCCCCGTTTTAACCTTCACCCCAAATACTTATTAGGAACATTCCGCACCGGCGCCGCCACCCCATACCGCTTCCGGTACAGATAATCGATACACCCATAAACCGCCCGCTCCTGCCGGTGAAACTGCCGGTACAACCCGCACTGCGCATACGAAATGGGAGTCACATCGAACACCACCGTCTCCCAATCCATAGTCACCCCCCACACCAGCCCCCGCACCCGCAGATCCAGGTCCGCGCCCGCATCCACCAGCATCTCCATCACCGGCCGGCAATAGTTCCCATTACTGTTCACCGCATGAAATATCGGACTCTGCCCACCCAGACCATCCGCATCCACATCCGCTCGCGCATTCACGTCCGCGCCGAGTTCCAACAGCGCCTTCGCGCACCGCACCGAATTGAACTCCGCGCAAATGTGCAGCGCCGTCACGCCATGGCACGACGTATACGCGCACAACGGATACAGCTTCCGCGATACGCAGCCCGCATCTTCCGCCACAAGCTGCCGCAAAGAAACGTCATCGTCCAGCAGCACCGCCTCCAGCAGCGGATCGCCGATCCTCGCCCCAGCGTCCAGCATCACCCGAAGGCAAGCGGCAAACCGCGGCGACCGCGTGTACATCTCGATCAAAATATCGATCGGCCGCTTCCCCTTTATCAGCGCAACAGGGCTGGCCCCGCCCGATAATGCCGCCTGGATATCCTCCGGCGAATGTTCCTCAAACGCGCCCAGGTAATCGCCTTCGGAGTAGCTCATGTCCGCCGCATCTCCTCCCGGATCAACGCTAATATCTCTTCCTTGTCTCCCTCGGCCTCCAACTCCTGTTCCAGCCGCCGCAACGCCACGCCGACAACATCCCGATGGTGCAGCTTCGACCCCAGCCCTTCCTTCTCAGTTAACGTCAGCCAGATATCGTGACACCGGTCCACGTCCTCCGGCCACAGGCGCGGCGGGTGCGGCCCCAAATTCACATACATCGGCTTCCGGTCGCCGCTGATTATCTCCAACGAAAATGGATGCCGCGGCTCCGGCAGCCGCTCCCATGCCAGCCCAATCCGGCGCGCCAGCTCATCGCTGACCATACGTGGCGATATCCCCGTCACCAGCCGTGACGCCTTTAGCGTCGCGGCCGCTTGAATCATTGCCTGAAACGGATCGCTCGCCGGTACCACCAGCAGTTCCACCGGCTTGCCTTCCCGCTCGGCTACAGTCACCACCCGCGAAAACAACTCCTGCTCGTAAGCGCCAAACAACTGCTCATCCTGCAGTTCGAACTCGCCCGCGCCTGCCGAAATCGGATGTACCGTCATCACCACCACATCGTGCCGCCGGAGGTTCGTCTTTTCCAGGACGCGCCGTAGATGCTCCATGTTGTTGTAATCCCGCAGCGCCACCAGCACGCACCCCGACCGCGCCTTCAAATGCGCCACATCCACTTGCGGCTTGTGGTCCAGGTTGAACTCCTCCAGCCCGCTCTTGTCCCCCGCCTTCGCCCGCTGTTTGTTCATTCGCTCGGATATCAGAAAAATCGTAAACAGCACCAGCGTGAACGACACGCCATAAATCGTCGCGATCTTCTTCGTAAACAGATTCGCGATAGCGACAAAGAACAGCATCGCCACCACCGCTGCCAACCCAATCGGCCACTCCCGCCCGCCGATCCTGATATTCAGGGGCGTCTTGTACTCCTGGTCGGTTCGTTGGAACCGCAGCGCCAGCACCCCCAGCCCTTTCAGGAAGAAGCTCCACACCACGCCAAACGCATACGCCTCACCCAGCAGATAAAGGTTCCCGCGGCTCCCCAGAATCGTCGCCACCTGCATCAGCGTAATCAAATTCACGATCCGGAACGTCGTTCCGAACTTGTAATGCGGCTTCCGGAACCAGTTCAGCAGCACTCCGTCTTCCGCCACCCGGTTCAACACGCCATTGGCGCCGATCAGGCTTGTATTCACTGCCCCCGAAAGGATCAGCACGCCGACCATGACCACAAACACATGAAACACCAGCTTCAACAAATGCGGGCCTTCCAGGCTCATCGCCAGCCCGCCTAACAAATTGTCCTTGTACGAGGGGCGAATCGAATCCGGAATAATCATCACGGCCAATATCGATAGCAGTCCCGTTGACAACGTCGCATAGATACAGACGATATTCGCCGTAATCCGCAGGTTCTTCAGCTTCGGATACGCAATCTCGCGGTAGACCTGCGCCAGCGTCTCAAACCCGCTCATCGCCAGCAGCGAATGCCCGAACGCCACCACCATCAGCACCGCGGGTAACTGCGCCCAAAACGTTCCGTGCAGCCATCCCAGCGACTCCTCATGCATCACCAACTGCGACGGCACCGGCAGCGGCGGCAGCGGCGCCCCCCCGCGAATCAGGAGCGTCAGCCCGCACCAGATCAACATGCAAACCACCATCACTGTGGTTATCTGCATAATCCGCAGCGCATGTCCCGACGACTCGTGGATGCCCCGTATATTGGACCGCCAGAACCACCCCGTGACAACAATCGCAAAAAACACCGCAAACCCGTTCGGGTCCACATGCAGACTCTGCCCCGCCAACTCCGCCATCTCGTTCACCAGGTGACCCAGATATTGACCTGCCGACACCGAAGAGATCGGCCCCGTCAGTATGTAGTCCACCACCAGCGCCGAAACCGACAGCTTCGCCATCGACGGTCCAATCGAGTCCCGGACCACCACATACACGCCGCCCCGCACAAACATCCCGCAGCTCTCCATGTATATGGAGCGAACCGCAAAACTGAAAAACATCACCGCCATCACAAACCAGGGCGCGGACTTACCAATGGCGTACTCGGTAATGCCTCCGACGTAGTACATCGTCGAAGCAAGGTCCGAAAGAACAATAGCGGCGCCCCGCCAAAATGAGATGAAGGAGAGGGCAACTGTGGTCGCGACGACTACTTTCGCTGTCGCCGCTGACCGCTCAGCAAAATCAGGCATTCCAGGGACCATAATAGCGCCCAAATTGAAGGACCATAGGAATTGGAATGCAGATCCCGTCCGTACCGCAGCAGATCCTCACCACGCTCCACGCCGCCGGTCACCAGGCTTACCTCGTCGGCGGCTGCGTGCGCGACATGCTTCTCGGCCGCCAGCCCAAGGACTGGGATGTGGCCACCGATGCCCAGCCCGATCAGCTTACGAAGCTCTTCGTAGATGCGGAGTTGATCGGCGCGCACTTCGGTGTAATCCTCTGGCGGCGCGTCGAAATCGCGACATTCCGCAGCGACGGAGCTTACTCCGATGGCCGCCGGCCGGAATCGGTAACATTCGAGACCGACCCCGCCAAGGACGCCGCCCGCCGCGACTTCACCATCAACGGCCTTTTCTACGACACCCGGACCAGCCAGGTAATCGACCACGTGAATGGCCGCCAGGATCTGGCCAATAAAATCATCCGCGCCATCGGCGACCCATCAGCCCGCTTCGCCGAGGACCACCTCCGCCTCCTTCGCGCCGTCCGTTTCGCCGCCCGTTTCGGCTTTGAAATCGAGCCGGCGACTCGCGGCGCCATTCGCTCCCACAGCGCCGGCATCTTGAACGTAGCGGCCGAACGAACCCGCGACGAACTGACTCGCATCCTCACCGAGCCCCATCCCCGCCGCGGCTTCGAACTCCTCGACGAACTCGATCTTCTCGAAAAGATCCTCCCCGAAGTCAAGACAATGCAAGGCGTCGAACAGCCCCCCGACTATCATCCCGAAGGCGACGTCTGGACCCACACGATGATCATGCTCGACGGCCTGAACCAGCCAACGGAGACCCTGGCCTGGGGAGTGCTCCTCCACGACATCGCCAAGCCCGTAACATACGAACGAACCGACCGCATCCGCTTCAACGGCCACGCCGAAATCGGAGCCCACATGGCCACCGGCATCCTGGGCCGCCTGCGCTACCCAACGGCAGTGATCGAAAGGATCCACCAACTCGTCCTCCAGCACCTGAAGTTCATCGAGATCCGCCGCATGAGAGAGAGTACCCGCAGGCGATTTCTAAGGCAGGAACTCTTCCCAGAACTCCTGGAACTCCACCGCCTCGACAGCGTGTCCTCAAACCGCTACATGGAGTACTACGACTTCTGCAAAGCCGAACTTGCCAATCTGCCCGCCGAATCGCTCCGTCCGCCCCGCCTGCTAACGGGATCCGACCTCATGAAAATGGGAATCCCCGAAGGCCCGCAAATCGGCCGGATCCTCCATGAAATCGAAGACGCCCAACTCGAAGGCGCCATCACAACCGAAGCCCAGGCCCGCGAACTGGTGGAATCTAAAACAAATCCCCAACCCGCACCGTAGCCTCCGGCGCCGCTAAAGTAGCTACACTCTCATCTTCCAGATAAGCCGCGACATCCAAATACCGTCCACTCTCCGGCCTGCGGTGTACAATCACGTGCCGCCTCTGAAGATCGAGCACCCAATACTCGGCAATACCAGCCCGCGCATAAAGCCTCGCCTTGACCGTTAGGTCGAACGATAACGTAGCCCCGGAGACCTCCGCCGCCAACACTATCTCATCAGGCCCGGCAAGCGCTTCGATGTCCCAATAAGATCGGTTCACGACAACAGCGTCCGGCTCGGGCTCGCTTGTCGCGAAATCCCCGGCGCCAACCAAAATTGAGGGTTCCTGAGCGACAAACGTTTCACCGTACACAGCGCGCAGCCATATAATGAGTTTCATCAAAGCCCGGGTATGCGGACCCTTCTTACCCATCTTTAGAATCAACTCCCCGTCGATAAGCTCGTAGCGTTCCAGATCCAATACACCTGTTCGCTCCAGTAGCGCGCACTCCTCGCGCGTCCAAAGCTTGTGCGGAGGTGCCGTAAAAGTTCCCGGATTTTCCATCGCAACCGGCATACCAATATTATGCTCCACCCGCCCGCTGCACACGGAATACCTTACGAGACAATTCCACCATGGGTTACATCCCGGAAGACGCAAAAATGGTACTTGGCCGACATCACCGGCTTTACGTGCGGAGAAATTGTGAGGAGGCCCTGAGAATGATCAATCCGAAAACTCCACGCTAAAGCCTCGCAATTCACGAACTCCTACAACGCCAGTTTCGGCGCCATCATCCACTTTAATACCCCGCGCGGCTGAACTCCATGCTCCAACAGCTCAATCCGCACCATCGCGCCCTTCTTAAAATCCACCCGCAGCTCCGGCGTGCCCAGCAAAAAGCTCATAAACATACTCATATGCGGTTCATGCCCTGCCAGCAACACCGCCGGCTCCTTCCGCAGTGTTCGCACCTCCGTCCATGTCTCCAACGGCGACGCCATCGGCGTAAGCTTCGAACTTGGCGTCAACTCGTCCTTGAACCCCAGAATCTCCTTGGCCAACTCTGCCGTCTGCCTCGCCCGCAAATAGGGGCTCGTCATAATGACCGATGGCGCCACGCCAGCCGTCCGCGCCCGCTTCAAAATCTCGCGAAGTCGCTTAATTCCCTCCGGGGTCAACGCCCGGTCGGCATCTGATTGCCCCGGACGAGCGTCCTCAGCGATGCCATGCCGCAGTAGGTATAGTTGCATCGTATTTCGATAGGCTCTCTAATTCTGTCATACTCGCTGCTTTCCCATGCGTGATGTCCTGAAACGTGAAAACTGGCCCATTATCGGCGCTGGCGCCGCGCTCGCCGCTAGCGTCGCTTCCATCGCCGTTTCCCAGATCTGCCTCGGCGCCGCCATCCTCCTCACCATTCGCGATTGGCGTCGCGCCAAATACCCCCCCGGGGCATGGCTGCTTCTCTTCTTCTTCGCGTGGACCCTGCTCGCGGCCGGACTCTCGGCAGCGCCTCCCGCCGCCTGGCCGCAGATCCGCAAATTCTTCGTCTTCCTCGTCGTCCCCTGCCTCGCCGCCGCGTACAAAGGACCGGATTCGGTCAAGGCAATCCTCGCCGGCATGGGCGCCGCCGGCACCCTTTCCGCCCTCTGGAGCCTCCTCCAATACGCCAAAAAATACAGTGCCGCTAAAGCCGCCGGACTCAACTTCACTGACGCCTATGTCGCCGACCGCATCACCGGCTTCATGTCCCATTGGATGACCTTCGGTGGCACCATGATGACTGTCTTTCTCATAGGAGCCGCCTACACACTCTTTAAAAAACCCATCCGCTGGCGTGTGCCCGCCGCTCTCGCTATCATCGCCACTGCGCTCTTCCTCGGATGGACCCGCGGCATCTGGATCGGTACCTTCGCCGGCGCAATTTACCTTGTATGGTTCTGGCGCCGCCTCTTCGTCGTAGCCCTGCCCCTATTGGCGATTGGCGCCGTTGCCGTCATGCCGCAGCCCGAAAAAGACCGCGTCATGTCCATCTTCAAAGGGCGTGGCAACACCGATTCCAACGGTCATCGCGAAGCCCTATTCTGGACCGGACTCGCTATGATCGAGGCCCACCCGATCGTCGGCGTCGGTCCCGAACAGGTCGAACGCAACTTCGAACGCTACGCCCCCGAAGACATCCCCCGCCCGTTCCCCCGCGCCTGGTGGTACGGCCATCTGCACAACATCTACGTGCAGTACTCCGCCGACCGCGGTGTCCCCGCCATGCTCGCCATCATCGGCTTCTTCGTCTGGAACACCTGGAACATCGCGCGCGCTGCCATTCGCTCCTCCGGCGAGAGCAAATGGATGCTCCACGGCATCGCCGCATTCTCCGTTGGACTCCTCGTCACCGGCGTCTTCGAACACAATCTGGCGGACAGCGAAATCCTCATGCTCGCCCTCGGACTGATCACCCTCGGTAGCGCGCTCGCCGCGGATCGTGCTAGTATACCCGTATAGGGTATACAGAGTATGGCTACCGTTACATTGAAAATAGAAGGCATGCACTGCGGCGCGTGCGTCAACCGCGTCAAGCGAGCGCTGGAACAAGTCAAAGACACAAATGTGAGGGAAGTATCGATTGGCAGCGCTTCTCTCGATACGGCAAACGTGGACGCGGCGTTGGCGGCTGTCGCCAAGGCGGGCTACACCGCCACCCCGGTCTAAGGAGACGCTATGCCCGCCGAAGTGCATGATATACCCATACGGGGTATGACGTGCGCCGCCTGTGTCAGCCACGTCGAGCGCGCGCTAACCGAAGTCGAAGGCGTCCGTAACGCCACCGTCAGCCTCCTTACGAATGAGGCCAAAGTCACCTTCGATCCCGCCAAAACGAACTTGGCCGAGCTCAAAGCCGCGGTCTACGACGCCGGTTACGAATCCCCGGACCTGCAAACGGACCAACCCGAACCGCCGGACGAGTACCCCGCCGTCCGCCGCCGCGCGCTCGTCTCTCTCGCTCTCGGCCTCGCGGCGATGGCCGCGATGCCATTCGTCGGGCACGACTCCACTATTGCCCGCTACACCCAACTAGCCGCTGCGATCTACGTGATGGCCTTTCCGGGGCGCGAATACTACGTCCGCGCCGCCAAGGGCCTCACACATCGCCGCTTCGACATGAGCACTCTCATCGCCGTCGGCACCGGATCGGCATTCCTCTACTCGCTGGCCGCGACCATCGCCCCGCACGCCTTCCACTCCCGCGGCCTCATGCCCGACATCTACTACGAAGCGGTAATCTTCATCATCGCCCTGGTCCTCGTCGGCCGCATGTTCGAAGTTCGGGCCCGCCGTGAGACCGCCGCCGCTCTCCGCGGCCTGGCCGAGTTGCAGCCCCGCACCGCCACCATACTCCGCAACGGCGAATCGGTCGAACTGCCCATCGAGCAGGTGCAGCGCGGCGACATCGCCATCATCAAGCCCGGTGCGCGAATCCCGGTCGACGGCGTCATCGAATCCGGTGTATCCGCCGTCGATGAATCCATGCTCACCGGCGAACCCCTCCCGGTCGCGAAGCGGCCCGGTGACCGGCTCTCCGCCGGCACCGTCAATGGAATGGCCGCGCTGCAACTCAAGGTGACCGCCACCGGTGACGGCACCGCGCTCGCCCAGATAGGACGCATGATGCGTGACGCCCAATCCACCCGCGCGCCGATGCAGAAGCTCGCCGACCAGGTCAGTGCGATCTTCGTCCCAACCGTCTTGGTCATAGCGGCGGTCACCTTCGCCGCCTGGCTGATCAACGGCGCCGATACCGCTCAGGCGCTGTCGGCGGCGGTGGCCGTGCTCATCATTGCCTGCCCCTGCGCTATGGGCCTCGCCATTCCGGCCGCCGTCATGGTCGCCACCGGCCGCGCCGCCTCGCTCGGCGTCCTCATCAAGGGCGGGGAAGCCCTCGAACGGCTCGCCCGCATCCAGACTGTGGTCCTCGACAAGACCGGCACCATCACCGAAGGCCGCCCCACCGTCACCCGCTACACCGGGACCGCGGAAGACCTCCCGCTCATCGCCGCCCTCGAATCCGCCTCCGAGCACCCCCTCGCCCAAAGTATCGTCCGCTACGCCGGAGGCCGCCTCTCGCCGGTCACTGATTTCCTGGCCATTCCCGGCCAGGGCGCGACCGGAGTCGTCGATGGTCACGAAGTAAAGGTCGGCAGGAGCGAAGAGGCGACGATCGCCGCCATGATCGACAACCGCCCCGCCGGCCTATTCGACGTCAACGACCCCATCAAGCCCACCTCCCGCGAAGCCATCGCGGCCCTCCAAAAAGCGGGCCTCAAGGTCATCATGCTCACCGGTGACCGCGAGACGACGGCCCGGCAGGTCGCCCAGTCCGTCGGTATTGACGACGTGATCGCGGGAGTCCTCCCGGAAGGGAAACTGGACGCCGTCCGCGCCGAGCAGGCCAACGGCCGCAAGGTCGCCATGGTCGGCGATGGCATCAACGACGCGCCCGCACTAGCCCAGGCCGATGCCGGAATCGCGATGGCATCGGGCGCGGGCATCGCGGTGGAAGCCGGCGATGTCACCCTGCTCCGCAACGACCTGCGCGCCGTCGAAGCCGCCATTCGCCTCTCGAAAGCGACCGTCCGAATCATGCGCCAGAACCTGTTCTGGGCCTTCTGCTACAACGCCGCCGGCATCCCCGTCGCCGCGCTCGGCTTGCTGAACCCCGTCGTCGCCAGCGGCGCCATGGCGCTCAGTTCCCTGAGTGTGCTCGCTAACAGCTTGCGGCTGAGGAGATTTCAATAATGCGAAAACAAGCGGCTCTCAAGCGGCTGAAGCGAATCGAAGGCCAGGTTCGCGGCCTGTCGAAGATGGTGGAGGAGGACCGCTACTGCATGGACGTCCTAATGCAAATCGCCGCGGTGCAGCAGGCCCTCCGCGGCGTCAGTCAGGAGCTAATGCACAAGCATTTAGAGCACTGCGTCCACGACGCCGTGGCCAAAGGCGACCAAGGCAAGGAACGTGAACTCTACAAGGAGATGCTCGACCTCATTTACAAATATTCCCGCTAGCGGCCCCAACACCCCCAAGACCCCGACTCCTATGTTAGGCTTAGTGCCGCCATGCGCCCAGTCTTTTACTCGTCTCTCCTCGCCCTGCTCCTCGCCGGCGCCGCCGCTCGCACTCGAGCCATTGCCGCCGAAACCTCTGCCGACGGCTCTGCCACCTCCATCGTCCAAAGATTCCTTGCCGCCTTAACGCCCGAAAACCGTAAGAAAGTCGTGTTCGATTTCGACGACGCCGAGCGCAAGGACTGGAGCAATCTCCCCACCCGCAACTACCCGCGCAAAGGCGTGCCGCTTGCCGAAATGGACAACAAGGCCCGCATGCTCGCGCACGAACTGATGCGCGCCTCGCTTAGCTCCCAGGGCTATCTGAAGGCCGCCGCCGTAGTTCACCGGGATGAGGTTCTCCTCCGCACTGGCGGTTCCAGCGCCAGCTTCGGCGCCGGAAAATACTACTTCGGCGTCTTCGGCAACCCCGCCTCGGACAAGCGCTGGGGCTGGCAGTTTGACGGCCACCACATCGCCCTCAACTTCACCATCGTCGACGGCGTCATGACCGGCGCGCCTGCGCTTTGGGGCGCCCAGCCGGATCGGATCGAGGCCGGGGACGAAGCCGGATGGCGCGTCTTCGCCGCAGAACGGGAAAAGGGCTACGCCATCGTCAACTCATTGACCCCGCAACAACGCGCCACCGCGATCCTCAGCGAAAAGTTGCCTCCCGGCATATTTACCGGTCCGCAGCGGGATAAGGCATTGAAGACCCCGGAGGGCCTGCCCGCCTCCGCAATGACGCCGGCCCAGCACGCGCTCCTTTGGACTTTGATCGACGAATACGTGAACAACCAGACCGAAACCGTCGCTCGCGCCCACCGCCTCAAAATTGAGCGCGATGGGATCGGAAAAGTTCACTTCGCCTGGATGGGTTCAACCGATCCGGCGCGATCCGGCTACTTCCGCGTCCACGGACCCTCGATTTTGATCGAGTACGACAACACCGGCGGTGCCGGCGCCAGCCGCGAAGAACGCGACAGCAACCACATCCACAGCATGTTCCGCGACCCCAGCAACGATTACGGCGAGGACCTGCTCAAGAAACACTACCAGACCGCGGCCCACGCCAGATAGCGACGTTTAGCTCTCGGTGACGACCACCGACTGCATCACGTCGCCCTGCTTGATCGAGTCGACGATGTCCAAGCCGCTCGTCACTTTGCCGAATACCGTGTGCTTCCCGTTCAGCCAGGGGCAGGGCACGTGGGTGATGAAGAACTGGCTGCCGTTCGTTCCCGGACCGGCGTTGGCCATCGAGATCACGCCTCGTTCATGGGTATTCGGGTTGCCCTCGAATTCATCGCCGAACCGGTAGCCGGGGCCGCCGCGGCCGCTGCCCTCCGGATCGCCCGTCTGGACCATGAAGTCCGGAATCACGCGATGGAAAACGATGCCGTCGTAGAACTTGTCCTTGGCCAAGAACACGAAGTTGTTCACGGTCTTCGGCGCTCCAGCCGCGTCCAACTGCAGCGTGATTACGCCGCGATTAGTCGTGATGGTCACTGTGTAATTCTTGGCCGGGTCGATGACCGTAGCCGGGTAAGATGCGTATTGCTTCATAGAAGTTCCTCTCGTTTGGCGCGCTCGAGCGCCTTGACAATATCGAAGACGTTTTGCGCCCGGTGGCGGTCCACAATCAGCAGCGCGTCGTCGGTCTCAACGACCACCAGATCTTTGACGCCCACCAGCGCAACCAGTTTCCTGGGCACGTCCACATAACAGCCTTCGCTCAGTTCGGTGAGGACATCGTCGGACCGCAGTACATTCGTGTGAACGCCCTTGGCAAGCAGTTCGTAAACGGCGTTCCAACTGCCCACATCATTCCAGCCGAACTCGTCGCAGGCAATGCCGTAGACGTTGTCGGACTTCTCGATGATGCCGACATCCACCGAGATGTTCTCGCAGGCGGGGAAGTGATCGGCCAGCTTCTTCTTGAACGTCCGGTTTTCGAAGGATGGCAGCTTGGACAGCGTTTCGGCGGTTGCGGGCATGTGGCGCCGCATCTCGTCCATGAAGACGCTTGCGCGCCAGAAGAACATGCCGGCGTTCCAGTAGTAAGTACCCGCGGCCACGAACTCTTTTGCGGTTTCGAGATTCGGCTTTTCCGTGAACCGCTCAACCTTCAACGGTTCTGTTCCCCCGGAGGTGACGCCGAATGGGAACTCGATGTAGCCGTAGCCGGTCTCCGCCCATCGAGGCTGGATGCCCAGCACGCAGATCTGCCCCTTGCGGCCGGCTTCGAAGGCGGGACGGACGAGGCGCAAATAGCGGGCCGGCTTTTCAATGATGTGATCGGCGGGGAAGACACCCATCACCGCATCGGGGTCTCGCTGCTGGAGGAGCTGGGCGACGAGCGCGATGGCCGGGGCGGTATTGCGCTGCGCAGGTTCGGCGATGATCTGCGCTTTCGGCACTTCGGGGAGCTGCTTGATGATGGCGTCCCGCAGGTATTCGTTGGTGATAATCCAGACGCGTTCCGGCGCCAGGAGAGGCTTGAGCCGGTCGACAGTCTGTTGGATGAGCGTCCGTTCGCCGGAGAAGCTCAGCACCTGCTTGGCGGAGCGCTTGCGGGAGCGCGGCCAGAATCGCGTGCCGCGGCCGCCCGCCAGAATGAGGGCGTAGTAGTGATCTGACTTAGCCATGAATCAATTCAGTTAGTAACCCAGCGGGTAGGCGCGGATGAACATAAATGTCCGCTTCCAGCGCGTCTTGGGAATGAAGTTAACGACCAGGTTAATGACCTGCTCAACCGAGTAGGAGGCCAAGTGCTCGGTGCTCGCTTCGAACGACCACCAGATGATGAGCGGCTTGCCCATGATGTTCTCGCGCGGCACCAGTCCCCAGTATCGGGAGTCGTCCGAGTTTTCGCGGTTATCGCCCATGCAGAGGTAGTAACCGTCGGGCACGCTGAGCACACCGTCCTTCACGTTGTCCCGCAGCATTTCCGCGCCGCGCGGATAGATAAAGCCCTGCGGAGGAACCGTTGGGAAGTTGGCGGCATAAGGGTCGAGATTGTGTCCGGTAAACTGGGTGTACGGCTCCTCGGTGGGTTTGCCGTTCAGGATCAGTTTCTTATCCACGAACTGGATCTTGTCGCCCGGAATTCCGATAACCCGCTTCACATACGGCATGTTGATGTTGAGCGGGTAGCGGAAGACCACGACATCGCCGCGCCGGACGTCCTGATAAGGCAGGAAATACTTGGTGATCGGGCCTGGCGGCGAGTAAGGGATCTTATCGACGATCAGGTGGTCGCCGGTCATGATGGTCGATTCCATCGAGGCGGTGGGTACAACGAATGGCTGCGCGACGGTGGAAGTAAACCAGACGAGAAGGACGATGTTGAAGGCCCAATCGGCGATCCAATGGCGCTCGGGCTGCGGTTTAGGAGCTTTCGTTTTGAAGAACATTCAGTCTTTTGAAGGATACCCCTGGATGAGATTAAAGGTACGGCGCCAGCGGGTCTTGGTAAAGAAGTTACGGAACAGGTCGGTGACGTGTTCCACGGACGGCGTCGACGACTGTAAATGATGCGTCGGGGCGTCGTATGACCAGTAGATGATTAACGGTTTGCCGATGATGTTTTCGCGCGGGACAAAGCCCCAATAACGGGAATCGAGCGAATGATCGCGGTTGTCGCCGAGGGCGAAGTAAGCGTTCTCCGGGACAACGATCTCGCCGTTGACGACGTGGCGCTGCAACATGGTGCGCGCTCCTTCGTCGATGCTGGAATTGGGCTCGGAGGGAAACGAGTCGCGGTAGGAATCGAAGAAGTCGCTCTTATGAAACTTGTAGGGTTCTTCGATGGGCTTCCCGTTTCGGTAGACCTGCTTGTTTTCAATCTTGATGCGGTCGCCGGGGACGCCGATCACGCGTTTGACGAAGGTGAACTTGATGTCGGTGGGCCAACGGAAGACGATGATGTCGCCGCGCTTGGCTTCGCTGTAGGGGAGAATGTATTTGCTGATGGGCCCGGGTGGCGAATAGGCCAGCTTGTCGACCAGCAGGTGGTCGCCGATCAGCAGCGACTCCTCCATGGAACCGGTAGGGATCACGAACGCCTGAACGAGGGTCGTGGTGCCGAACAACAACAGCAGGATTGTAACGGTCCATTCGGCGATAGCGTGGCGGGGACGATCGTGCGGTGGCTCCTGCTGCACGACGATCGGCGCCGTCGGCTCAGAGGCGTCGCCTTGTAAAGTTGAAATGGACACGTACTCCTTCTAATTCTACTCAAACAGCCAGTAGCGCAGATACCGGAAGAGCTCTACGAGGGCTATGATCAGGTTCAATGTGCCGAGGCCGCTGACGGCGCCCCGGAACCAGGGGCTGAGCCAGATGTGATTCCAGCCTTCGCGCCAATGGGCGAACATGTTTTGATCCCAGCCGTCCATCCAGGGATAGACGATCAGGAAGGCGCCGAGTTCGAAGCATAGGATGATCCATGCCAGGCCGGAGAACATGGACATCCAGGAGCGTTTTTTGGGAGGAGGCGGCGGGGGCGGTTCAACGACCTCCATCACCGGGGGAGGAGGAGGCGTCGTCAAAAGCCGGCCTCCGCGAAAAGGGTCCGTTGGGCGCGCTCGCGGACAGGCGCGTAGGACATGCGGTGTTCGGTGGTGGGGCCGAGCCGTTCCAGCGCCGCGATGTGGGCGGGAACGCCGTAGCCCTTGTTGCTGGCCAGATCGTAGCCCGGATAGAGGCGATCCAATTCGCAGAGGTGGGCATCGCGGGAAGTCTTGGCCAGGATGGAAGCGGCGGCGATGGATCGCGACAGGGCGTCGCCGTGAATGACGGCCCGCTGCGGGAGCGGCAGGTCGACGGTAGTGGCATCGACGAGGAGGAAGTCGGCGGCGACAGAGAGTGCCACGACCGCGCGGCGCATGGCGAGGCGTGAGGCCTGGAGGATGTTGATGCGGTCGATTTCGGCGGCCGACGCGGAGGCGATGGCGAAGGCGATGGCCCGCTCTCGTATGAGGACGGCGAGCCCTTCGCGGGTCTCCGCATCGAGCTGTTTCGAATCGTTCAGCCCGCGAATGGGGCGATCCGGATCGAGGATGACAGCAGCCGCATATACGGGGCCGATGAGGCAGCCGCGGCCGGCCTCATCGACGCCGCCAATGGCGGAGAAGCCGCTCTGGCGAGCGCAGTCTTCCAATGCGAATGTGCATCGGAGCTTCCTAGGCGGCACGCGACGCCTCCTGAGAGACGATGAACGAGCCGCGACTAGCGGCCGTACTGGCCTCGCCGCAGCTTAGCTGCGGGGCCGTTGAGCACGGGATGGAGTTGGCGGGACCGTGGGAAACACTTCGGGCTTGCCGCCTGACGGCGGGGGCCGGTTGGTAGTATCTCGTGTTCCGCAAGCCCGGTTCCGATTTGGCGGGACGGTACTGGCGGGTTAGTCGCGCTCTTTCAGACGGGCGGCTTTGCCGCGAAGACCACGGAGATAGTACAGCTTGGCACGGCGAACCTGTCCGCTGCGAACCACGTCGATCTTGTCGATGACGGGCGAGTGGAGCGGGAAGATGCGCTCGACGCCGATACCGAAGCTCAGCTTGCGAACCGTGATGGTCTCGCTGATTCCGGAGTTGTTGCGGGCGATGAAGGTGCCTTCGAAAATCTGGATGCGTTCCTTTTCGCCTTCGCGAATCTTGACGTGCACTTTAAGGGTGTCGCCGATGCTGAGGACCGGCAGGTCCTTGCGCAACTGGGATTCCTGAACTTTGGTGAGGAGTGCGTTTTGCATATTCAAATACCTCTTGGTGTTTAGATCTTTTTGAGCAAATCCGGCCTGTTACGGGTCGTTTTTGCCAGCGCCGTTTCGTGGCGCCATTTGCGAATTTCTTCGTGATTACCGCCGAGCAGAACCTCGGGAACCGGGAGCCCCCGGAAATCGGCCGGGCGGGTAAATTGTGCACAATCGAGCAGGCCGGAGGTGAAACTTTCGTTTTCGCTGGAGGCCTCGTTACCGAGGACACCGGGTACGAGCCTTGCGACCGCGTCGATGATGAGCGCGGCCGGAAGCTCGCCGCCACTCACAACAAAATCGCCAATAGATGTTTCTTCGTCAACCAGATTTTGAGCAACCCGTTCGTCCACTCCTTCATATCTGCCACAGATGAGCAGGAGTTCGTCCAACGCGCTCCATCGCCGGGCAGTGGCCTGATCGAACAGGCGGCCCTGCGCCGACATCAGAGCTACCTTTTTATTGTCGCTCTTTTGCGGGAGGATTGCCTGCGTGGCCAGGAATATGGGTTCTGGTTTCATGAGCATGCCTTCGCCGCCCCCGAAGGGCCGGTCGTCGACGCTCCGGTGGCGGTCAAAAGTCCACTGCCGGAGATCATGGATACGAATTTGAATCCTGTTGGTTTGTACAGCCCGCGCAACCACTCCGTAATCGAAGGGCCCGCGGAAAAACTCGGGAAAGATTGTGAGGATATGGAAGGTCATGGCTAACCGCGGAAGAGTTCAACCAGGCCATCGGGCAGAATCACCTCGATGCGGCCGGCTTCCGGCTTGATCCCGACGCAGATGTCCTTGACGAAGGGAATCAAAAGTCCGTCTTCCAGTTCCAGGAGGCCGGAGCCCCCTGCCTGTTCGTGGACGGCGGCAACGTTTCCATACACTGTTTGATTTTTGGCGTCGATGACCTGGCAACCCACCAGATCGCCGAAGAAGTACTCACCGGCTTCGAGCGGCCGGCGGCGGGAGGGGCGAATGGCGGCCCGGAACCCGCGCAATTTTTCCGCATCGGAGATGGAATCGATGCCTTTGAACTTCAGAATCGTGAAGCCGTTGTGCTCCCAGGCTTCTTCTACTTCGAAGTCGCCTTTGACGGTGTCGTCGGGAGCGAGGAGCGTTACCGTACCCAGTTCCGTGAACCGTTCCGGGCCGGTGGTAAGGCCGTTAACGGCTATTTCGCCGCGGTTACCGCGAGCGCGGACCAGTTCGGCGAGGATCACCCAATTGGAATCTGGATCAGGCACGGAGGAGGCTACTCGAGGATTTCGAGGTTGAACCGGCGATTGAGCTTAACGCCGCAGGCGCTCAGGAGCGTCCGGATAGAACGCGCCGTGCGGCCCTGCTTGCCGATCACCTTTCCTAAGTCGCCGGCGGCAACCCTGAGTTCGAGCACTGTGACCTGGTCGCCCTCGACGGCGTGAACGGAGACCTGGTCGGGACTGTCCACGAGCGCTTTGGCGATATCTTCCACTAACTGCTTGACGGCTGCCATAACGATTCCCTTGGATTAAGCGGCCGAGGCGGGCGCCGGATTGCTCTTCACTAGGCGCTTGACGACATCGGTCGGCTGGGCACCGTTCTTGATCCAGAACTGGAGGCGTTCGTGATCGAGAACGACGGCGGCGGGTTCCGTGCAGGGGTTGTAGTGGCCGACGACTTCGACGGCGCGGCTATCCCGGGCACGATCCTTTTCAATAACAACAACGCGATAGGTGGGGGCTTTTTTGGAGCCGAACCGCGCGAGGCGAATGGCGAGCATGTTGAGAACTACTCCTTTGAAAGTAAAAACGTTTGGCTAGAACTTAAAGTCGGACAGGTTGGGCATTTTGCCCATGCCCAATTTGGCCAATTTCTTGCCCATGAAGCCCTGCCCTTGCAGAGAACCGGAGAAGGATTTCATCATTTTCCGGGCCTGCTGATACTGCTTGAGAAGATTGTTGACGTCATTGACGGTGGTTCCGGAGCCGGCGGCGATGCGGCGGCGGCGGGAGCCGTTGATGAGCATGTGATTTTCGCGTTCGCGCGGGGTCATCGAGTCGATGATGGCGACGACGCGGGAAATTTCTTTGGGATCGACCTTGGCGTTTTTGAGCTCTTTGAGCATGCCGACGCCGGGCATCATCCCGAGCAGATTTTCGAGCGGTCCGAGCTTTGAGATCTGCTTGAGCTGGTTTTTGAAATCTTCGAGGGTGAACTCGTTGTCGAGGAGTTTGCGCTGCATCTCCTCGGCCTGCTTTTTGTCGATGGTCTCTTCGACGCGCTCGATGAGGCTGAGAACGTCGCCCATGCCGAGGATGCGGCTGGCGGCGCGATCCGGATGGAACGCTTCGAAGGCGTCGGGCTTTTCGCCGATACCGACAAACTTGAGCGGCTGGCCGGTGACCGAGCGAATGGAGAGGGCAGCGCCACCGCGGGCATCGCCGTCCATTTTGGTGAGGATGACACCGGTGACACCGAGGCGATTGTGGAACTCGGCGGCCGATTTGACGGCGTCCTGACCGGTCATGGCGTCTGCGACGAAGAGGATCTCGACGGGGTCGAAGGTGTTCTTGAGTTCGGTGAGCTCGGTCATGAGCTCTTCATCGATGTGGAGGCGGCCGGCGGTGTCGATGAGAATGACATCTTTGCCGGTCTGGATGGCTTCGCGCCGGGCGGAGCGGGCCAGTTCGAGGGGTTTTGTTTCGCCCTCGACGCCGGGGTAGAGCGGGAGGTTGAGCTGTTTGGCGAGAACGGCCAACTGGTCGCGAGCGGCGGGACGGTAGACGTCGACCGACACCATGATGGGATTGTGCTGGTTCTTGGAGAGCCAGCGGGCCAGTTTGGCGGTGGAGGTCGTTTTACCGGAGCCTTGGAGACCGACGATCAGGATGACCGAAGGGGGCTCATTGGCGAACCGGAGGCGCGATGCGTGGGAGCCGAGGAGCTTGATGAGCTCTTCGTGGACGATTTTGACGACCTGCTGCGAAGGGTTCAGGGCGGCGAGGACTTCCTGGCCGAGCGCCTTTTCCTTGACGGCCTCGATGAGCTGTTTGACGACTTTGAAGTGGACGTCGGCTTCGAGCAGGGCGACGCGGATTTCGCGAAGAGCGGCGTCCATGTTCTCGGCGGTGAGTTTGCCCTCGCCGCGGAGGTTCTTGAAGACCTTCTGCAGTTTATCGCTTAGATTTTCGAACATGGCTTGCCTCCTCTATTCTAACCCTTCGGGTTGATTCGATCTGCTAAACTCTGACTAGTCTGACTAGTATGAAATCTCTACATGGGGAGTGGAAACTCCAGGATGCAAAGGCGCGATTCAGTGAGCTGTTTCGCCAGACGCTGGCCGATGGACCGCAGTTGGTGACGCGGCAAGGCGGCGGCGAAGTGGTTGTTGTGAGCCGGGCGGAGTACGACCGGTTGACGGGCCGGCACCGGCGGCCGGACCTGTACGAGTATTTGCGCAATTCGCCGCTCGTGGGCAGCGGGGTGAAGTTGTGAACGGCTACCTGCTGGCGACCGATGTGATAGCCGAGACGTTGGAGACGCGGCCGGCTCCGAAGGTGGAGGCATGGTTCGCGTGGGCCTACGACCGGCCGAAGTTTTTGAGCGTCATCACCGCCGGCGAGATGGAGCGGGCGATCCGGGGTGTGACGGATGCGCGGCGCCGTTCGCAGATGGTGGCGTGGTGGAGCTTTGCCTTTCGGGGGCTGGGCTCTGAGTTGTTGCTGCCGGTTACGCCTGCCGTGGCAGCGCGGTGGGGGCAGATGATGGTTTCGGCTTCGCGGCCCGTGGCTCGGGAGACCGATTTGTTAGTGGCCGCTACGGCGGCCGAGCATGGTTTGGCGCTGGTGACGGGCCGGACTGTGGCGTTTACAGGCCTGGGATTGGATTTGATTGATCCGTTCCAGTAGGCCGTTAGACCTGGCGCCGGTAGTCGCGTTTGGCGTGAACAATGCGTTCGACGTAGACGACTTCCGACTCGAGATAATAGAAGACTAAGTACTCTTCGAAATCACGGATTCGCCACATGCGCCAATCTCGAGTGGGAATTCCTTCGAGCTTTCGAAGTGCACCGACATTAGGCATCCGGGCCAGATCGAAGAATGTTTGGATTGCATTCGTTTCAAACTGCTCCGCCGTGACAATCCCCAAGGTCTCGGCCAGGTTTTGATAAATATCGCGCAAATCACGCCGACCTTTTGGCCGGATTAGAACCTGCCTCATTCGCTGCGAGTAGGAGAACCATCGCGTTCCCACTCAGCCCTTGCTTCAGCAAAGATCTTGCGCATTTCCTCTTCCGTCAGCTCAATGTAGGGTCCGCTGGCTTCTCCTTCGTCGAGAAGTTTTTGGATGTGGTCCTGTTCGGCTTTGTCGTCCAAGTAGGCTTCGATCGCGGCCAAGGCTAACGCCTCGGGACTCTTGAATTCGCCGGCGCGAAGCTGGTCGGCCATGAGTTGGCTCATGCGGTCGGGGATTTCGAGTTCGAGAGTCATATTTCGCTCCAATTTGATTTAAGCACAGAGTCATGCGGCCTGGCGGCGGCGAATGAGGGTTGGGAAGACGCGGGTGGCGTGCCAGGCGGCGAGGCCGGTTGCGATGGCCAAGTCGTCGTGGGCCGATTGGCCTCCCTCGGGGCGAATGGCGGCGAACTCCTTTTCCAGGATCTCGCCGTATTTGAGGCCTCCGGCGATGCGGAGGGCTCCGGATTCGAGGAGACAGCGCGTGTTCGATAGTAACTCGCGGCGGGGGATGGTTACCTTACCGCTTTTAAGATAGTTCGATTCGGTTCCGCCGGAGAGGAGCGTCGGCACGAGTTGAATGTCGAGCTGCTGACGGCGGATCAGTTCGACGGCTACCTGGCCGGGACCGGCAGAGTCGACGATGACATAGACGGATGGCGGACGGTAGCCCCAGGGGGCGCTGGCCAGGATTTTGGTTACAATGCCGCGGAAGCGCTGCATGATATCGAGGTACTCGGTGCCGAGCGGGATGCGGAGGAGCGACACGAGGTCGAGGACCGGGCGCATGGGCTGGCCGTAGAGGGCGTGGCTGAAGGGCCCGTCCTTTTCGAGACTGTAGGCCATGACAGCGATGGCCGAATGGTCACGATCCTTGCCGAGATCGAAACCGAGGAAGTAGTGAGATACCGGATTCATTGGGTTGATTTACTCTTCTTCAAACATGGGTTTGATGTCTTCGCGAACGGCGCGGCGGAACAGCTCGCGGCTGATGAACTGGCTGGGAGGGGCGGTGAACTCGCAGTTGAATTCCTGGTTGAACTCCTCCTTGCTCATGGTTTGCCGGAAGGATTCCAGGATTTCGGGGCGGATCCTGGAGCAGTCGGACGCTTTGCAGAATATGCGCTGATACGGCGACTCCGGCTCGTGCCACTTCTCGTAGAAGTAGCCGGACTGGCCATTTGGCGTGGAGAGGAGCATGAGGCAGCCTCCGGATACAGCGAGCATGGGTTTGAGCGCGGAGATGAGCTCGTCGCTGGCGAAGGCGGCTTCATCGACCACGATGAGGCGCGGGGCAGAGAAGCCGCGGATGGTGGTCTGGCTGTCGGGCAGCGAGATGATGTGGCTGCCGTTGGCGAGTTTGAAGCCGTCGCAGCCGGGCGGCGGCGCGGCGGTGGCCAGGCCGAGCCGTTTGGCAATTTGCCTTGATTTCTCCATGATCTGGCCGGATTGGCGGCCGGTGGGACCGGCGAGGAGCACGGTGGAGTCCGGGTGGTTGATGGCTTCGTGGACGACACGAATGGCGGCGGCGGTGGATTTGCCGGTCTGGCGGCCGCCGAGCATCAGGATCTGCTTGGACTGCGAGGTCATGAGGGCGGCCTGGGGCGCGTCGGCGGTGAAATCGAGCTTGCGTTCGGCCCAATCGAGGATGTTTTGCGGTTCCTTCGCCGGGTGGGAAGCGAGGGGCTCGACGACCAGGGTATCGGGGTCGGCGGGGTAGGTGAAGGTCTCGGCTGGAGGGGTGGCGGCTGGGACCTTCCAGGAGAGTTCAGCCGGTAAGTGCTCTGTTTGCAACAGCGGCTGGGACCCTACGCGCGCGGGGAAGCGTTTTGCCAGGCGGGCCAAGTCGTTTATGATGCGGGTGCGGGCGGTGGAAAGAATAGCGATGCGGCGATCGAGATTGAGTTGGGCGCCGTCGCGGGTGGAGCCGGAGGTTTCGGCGTTAGCGGCCATGGCCGGCGCGAGTTCGGGGGCCGAGGCGCGAAGGCGCTGGGATTCCATGTCCTCAATAAGAGCGTTGGTTTGGGCGAAACGGATCCGTTTGATGCGCCAATTGATGTCGGTCAGTTCGTGGACCAACTGGACTTCGGTGGGCGTGGAGGGCTGCCAGCCGATGAGTTCCTGGGCGTTGATGGCCTCGAGGACTTCGCGGGATTCGGTGGGCAGGAGGGTGCAGTCGAGAGTGATGGCGACGGCGTTGGAGGCGCGGCGGGTGGCGGCGGCCTCGGCGGGCGCGCGGCGGCAGCGGTCCTTACCGGCTTCGGTAGTTGGACCTTGGGATTTCGCGCCGTTTTTGCGGGCGATTTCGGCTTTTCGATTCGGATCGATCGGCATGATTGAGAATTCCTTCCTGTGGCTGAAATGGAAACGGGCTCGCCGGCGGTGTTAGCGCGCGGACGAGCCCATTTCGCTTCTGAAATTAGCAGGCTTGGGAAGGGAAAAATCGGAGGTTGGATTTTAAGTTGTTGATTAATAGGGAAATATAGTTTCGCATCCCGCGGGAACGCGAGTTTCGGGGGCTTCGTTTTTCACAAGCGAGGATGGAAACGGGGAAGGAGGGAGGCAGGGGGCTGGCGGAACGCAGATCGGTTTGCCGTTGGTGCTTAGAAGTGTGCCAAGAGGGATCTCGCTCCCAGGGTCGTCAACTTCGGATTGATATGACCCCTATAGCGAACAACCCCACGATTAGTGATTCTGGCTTCCAAACGAGCGGAATCAAAACAGCATTCCGGGAAGGGATGACGACCGCACAGCTTGAAAGCGCGATTCGCCAGGCCTATCGAAAGGCGACAGGTGTTGAGAACGCCACTCAGTCCCTGGTTCTGGAAGGAACGGTGGGCGATACTATAATCCGCATGGTCTACGACAAGAGTTCCGGTTCGCAGTCCACTAGGACCGCATATCCGGTGAGGTGAGACAATGGCCCCCAGACTTGTAGTCGAGGCCGAATCAGTCCGCATGACGAATTCTCAGGCCCTCTTTGGGAAAGTCTATCTGGCAGGGGAACCGAATACGTACTTTCCCGAACTCGGGTGGACTGATTTCGTTGTCTCAATTCTTGACAACTGCTTGAAGGTAGTGTCAGAGCTTCGCCCAGGTGACCTAGGACGAGTTTCATTCCTCGACGGGCCCTTCGCTCTCGAATTTACGCGCCTCGACATGGATCGACTAAAGATCGCTGGAAAGAGAAGAACACAGTCGACCGAATTGGAAGTGCTGAATATGGAGAGTCGGCACGATGTTTTCATGGAGAGCCTAGTTTCTGCGGCTGAGGCTATCGTTCGGGCTGCCGATGTGCGGGAATGGGGGGCACTGTCTGAAATCACGGCTGTGCGATACAGGCTGGCGGCGGTGAAGCGCGCAAGAGGCGGAAAGAGGATAGAGCCAGACGATGCTGGCAAGACATGAGGTGCCAGCGACGATCTCACTGCAGCGGGTGGAATCGAAGTATACGTACGACGCGCCGGCGAATACGAACACCATGGTGTATGACGGTTTGGGGAATCGGGTGAAGAAGCTGAATCCGACATCGGGAAATACAGTTTTGGTGTACGACGTATTTGGGGATTTGGCAGCGGAGTATGCCGGGGGAGCGGGGTCGGGGTGTTCGCCGTGCTATCTGTTCCAGGATCCAATCGGATCGACGAGGCTGATCGTAAACCAGAATCAGGCGGTGGTGAGGCGGTACGACACGATGCCGTTTGGGGAGGAAATCTGGCGGGGGACGGGTTGGGCGAACGGCCGTGGGTCGGCGGAGTACTCGATGAATTCAGCGGTGAAGCTGCGGTATGGAGGGGGGGTATAAGGACGATCAGAACGGCGAGTGGCCGGTGACGTTGTTGGGCGCGCGGGGATACAACACGGGGGATGGGCGGTTTGTGACGCCGGATGAGAATTTGGTGGATCAGCATGCGAGTGATCCGTTGAGCTGGAATCTGTATTCGTATGCGCGGAATAATCCGTTGCGGTATTCGGATCCAACGGGGCGAGAGTGCCAAACGAACTCTGATGGGTCGATTACGGATGACGGTCAGGGAGACTCCTGCAATTTTCAGCAGTTCATGACAGTCCGCGCGAAACGCGTGGTAGTTGAACCTGCAAACTTCGACCGATCTCAACGGGAATGGGCAATGGAGATGATTGCAGAGGCTGGGAAACGGGCATCGGATGGCAGCGCAGTTATGGAAGGGTTCAAAGCATCCAGAGATAGGCGCCAATTTCTTGTGAACTCTGTGCCTACGCTACTTGGTGTCTACGTACCGCCTCCGCGAAGTCTAACGGCGTTTCCAAATGCAACACGGGAAAGGGGAAAAACTCCCGTGCAAGGGGGCGGACACCTACGAAGGCGTTGGAGGGATGATCAGGGTAACATTTACGAGTGGGACTATCAGCACGGTACCGTGGAGAAGTTCAACAAGCGGGGTAAACATCTCGGCGAGTTTCATCCGGAAACAGGCCAGCAGACGAAGCCCGCCGATCCCGGCAAGAAAGTAGAGCCGTAGCTATGTTTAGCATCGTAGGATTCGACAATGTCACGGACTGGGTCGTTAAAGAATTCGAGTTAAGTCCAAAAGTAACAATCGCGCAGTTGCGAATGGCGTTTGGAATGACGAAGGAAGAAGACATATTGTATGAGTGGCCAATTAGCCCGGAGATCGCGATGAAGCTCGCGCCTTACCTGGATCAGGTTCTTCGAGAGCCGGAATATACCTGGCACCTTAGCCCTAACCTCGAGGTTGATTGGCAGAGCCAAATCGCCCGAAGAATAGCCCAAGAGGAAGGTGAATCAGGGTGACCCGCCGTGCACAGACGACGGCGGGGATTAGCCCAATGCGTCGATAATCACTCTGGGTGAACACTCTCGGGAGCGACAGAATGAACTTTGGCGGCACCTATGACAGCGCTGGGCAGACGGTGGCGCAGTTTGGGTCTTCGACGCCGGCACGGCGGACCGATGACAAATGGGATGGAGCCGGGCCGCCGGACCGAGATGCCGGCAGGAAGGTCTGGCGCCAGGGCCAGCCGCCTATTCGGCCATGACTTTGTCCGTACTGGAAGGTTTGACTAAAGAGTCCAGTACAACCAGCAGCGCTTTTTGGTCTTCGTCGGTCAGCAGGTCGACTTTCCGATAGAGCAGATGCAGTTCCGGGGTAAGCGTCCGAAGCTTTACGTCTGGACAGCGTAGGCGGAAGGGAAGACTGAAGGGAGCGGCGATCAGCCGTTGAAAGGGAGCCCCAGTGCGGAAGCGGATGAACGAAGCGAAGTTGCGAGTTGTGGAAGAATCGCTGCAATCGGGAGTGACCGTGCTGAGCGTTGCGCAGGTGCACGGCATGCTGCCGGGCCAGATATTCGAGTGGCGACTGGCGTACAAATAGGGACGGCTGGCCGCGCAGTCCGCCGGTCCAGCGCTGCTGCCCGTCCGGCTGAGCCAGGTGGTCGCCCGGCCGAAGTCCACGGGGTCCACCTATGGCGGCATTTCAATCGAGTTGCCGGGTGCCTGCATTGAGATCCATGGCGTCGATCCGGTCTCGCTCGGCAGCGTGCTGGAGTGCCTGGCGCCATGATGACCCCAGATTCCTATTGACTATAATTCGATCTTTCTGTAATAATAGAAATATCGAACTTGGGACCCGAGGGCCCCTTAGACATGGCGAAAAAGCTGCAAGAAGAAGTAGAAGATCAGACGGCCCGTTTCGCCGACATGCTTTCGGCGATGGGAACCGAGCCGCGGCTTCGCATCATTCGATTGCTTCTCTCCGCGCACCCCGACGGAATGGTCGTGAGCGAGATCGGCTCCGAGCTTGGCATTCCGGCTTCCACGCTTTCGCATCACCTGGAAAAACTCAAGAATGAGGACCTGGTGAGCGTCCGCCGTGACGGAACTTATCTTTGGTACTCGGCACGAACCGACTCCTTGCAGGAGCTTCTCGGTTTTCTCTACGCCGAGTGCTGCACTCGAAACAAAGCGATCGAACCGCAGCGCATTGTGTGCTGCAAATAAATAGTAAAGGAGAACGATTATATGACCACTCCATCTTTAGACGTCAAAGAAGCGGTGAAAGAGAAATACGGGCAGGCGGCTCTCCGGGCCACGACCGGCGGGAATTCCTGCTGCGGAACCGGCGCCGCTTGTGGAACGGATGTCGATCCGATTACCTCCAATCTTTATAGCGACGCCGAGAAGGGAATTCTGCCGGAGGCGGCGGTTCTGGCGTCGCTGGGATGCGGCAACCCGACGGCGCTCGCCGAATTGAAGGCGGGGGAAACCGTACTCGATCTGGGCTCCGGAGGCGGTATCGACGTGCTGCTTTCGGCGAAGCGAGTCGGGCCGGCCGGCAAGGCTTACGGCCTTGACATGACCGACGAAATGCTTGCGCTTGCGCGCGAGAACCAGAAGAAGTCGGGCGTCGAGAACGTTGAGTTCTTAAAGGGTGAGATCGAGCATATTCCGCTGCCCGACAACTCGGTGGATGTGATCATCTCGAATTGCGTCATCAATCTTTCCGCGAATAAAGACCAGGTCCTGAAAGAAGCGTTTCGCGTGCTGAAGCCGGGCGGGCGCTTTGCGGTTTCCGATGTTGTTACGCGGGGCGAGATGCATCCTGATATCCGCGAGAAGGTGCTGCTGTGGGTTGGATGCATCGCCGGGGCGCTTGAAGAAAATGACTATCGGGCACGGCTCACTCGAGCGGGATTTGAGAACGTGGATCTCGAACCCACGCGCATCTACAGAGTCGAAGACGCGCGGGCGTTCCTGAGCGGTCAAGGGCTCGACGTCGATGCGATCGCACCGCAAGTAGATGGCAAGTTTATGAGCGCCTTCGTTCGGGCGACGAAGCCTGTAAAAGGCGCTTGCTGCGGTCCGGCCTGCTGCAACTGAGTTTGCGGGGGAATCGTGAAAAGATCGGTTCTAATTCTTTGCACCGCAAATTCCGCACGCAGCCAGATGGCCGAAGGACTCCTGCGGCATGATCACGGGGACAGGTTCGATGTCGAGAGCGCTGGAACCCGCGGAACAACGGTGCGGCCGGAGGCGATCGCTGTGATGAAGGAGATCGGGATCGACATTTCGGGACACAGCTCGAAGGGCGTCGATGAGTTCGCCGAGCGGAGTTTTGACTACGTGGTGACGGTTTGCGATAACGCGAGAGAGAGTTGCCCGATCTTTCCTGGCCACGGGAACCGGATACATCATAACTTCGAGGACCCGGCGGCAACGGAAGGAACCGAAAGCGAGCGGCTCGCCGCTTTTCGCCGGGTGCGGGATCAGATTCGGGAGTATTTCAACCGCTTCCGGCCCGATTAAGATTGAGGCGTTGGACCGCGATAAAGTTCAGTGCCCATTCCGCATAGGCCTTTGGATAAATCCGGGCGAAGACCGATGTTCCCTGGCTCAGGGACCTGCGGACGTTGGCGGCTAGTTCGGCGCCATCGACCCAACGGAAACAGGAAAGCTCGTACAGGGGGAGCAGGGAAAGCGTGCAGGGCGGGCAGCAGAAGATGCCTTTGGGATCTTTGGAGTTGAAGGCATGGCGCATCACATAGAACAAGAGGTCCCTGGCGAGGGCTTCGTACTCTGCGTTTGCCTTGTGGAAGTTGGCGCCTGCGGCGATTCGGGCGAGGAGAATGCACTGGCATTTGAGAGCCGTTATGCGGGTGGCGTTGGTCAAGAGCTCGCCGGTGGGCAGGCGGAGTCGGGCCGGGGCGGTTTCCGGGCTTAGTGCCTGAATGAATGCAGGTAGTTCGGCGTTGATCTTTTGTTTAACGGCGGTGCTTAGTTTTTCGCCGGCCCCGATTTGTTTTGTCCATTGGGCGAGATCGTCATAGGTCACTGCATTGTTGCCTCCGCGTTATTGGGAGTTTAGCAGCAGGATGGTATTGCACTGAACAAACACTCCGGTGCGGTATAGTAAGTTTGCTTTCCAACAGAATGACCACTAACAGCACCCAAATAGGCTGCGGGATAGGGTGAACTTGGGCCCTTCCACACAGGAGTCCTACGATGCCCGGATCAATCGTGAACGGTTGCTCGGGGAAGCGACACTAGGCGCCGTGACCAGACGCTTGATTCCGTTCTTCTTCGTTTTGTACGTCGTTTCGTTTCTGGACAGAGTGAATGTAGGCTTCGCGGCGCTCGATATGAATCGCGATCTAAACCTGAGCTCCGCGGTTTATGGGTTTGGCGCAGGAATCTTCTTCCTCGGTTACTCGCTGTTCGAAGTGCCGAGCAATTTGATCCTGGCTCGGACCGGCGCCCGGCGCTGGATCGCTCGAATCATGATTAGTTGGGGCCTGCTCGCAGCCGGCATGATGTTCGTCAACGGTCCCGTGAGCTTTTACATACTGCGATTTCTGCTGGGGATTGCGGAGGCCGGGTTTTTCCCCGGCATGATTTTCTACCTGAGTGAATGGTTTCCGGCCGAGATGCGGGCGCGCGCGATTGCCCGGTTTATGATCGCGATTCCCGTCTCCGGCATTATCGGCGGCCCGATCTCCGGCGTGCTGCTAGGGTTCGATGGCTGGTTCGGGTTGCACGGCTGGCAGTGGCTCTTTCTCCTGGAAGGGATCCCGGCGGTACTCCTAGGGGTGATGGTTTTGTATTGCCTGCCAGAAGGCCCCGAACGAGCGTCCTGGCTGCAAGCCGAACAGCGAGACTGGCTGGTTCAGCGATTGAAAGCGGAGCGAGTGCAACGTGAACATCACGGTTATACGGTTCTGAAAGCGCTTTCGAGCCGTATCGTGTGGCAGTTGGGGTTGCTTATTTTTCTGAGTATTTCCTTCGGCCAGTATGCGCTCAGCCTGTGGCTGCCGCAAATCATCAGCGCTTTCTCCGGGTTGAGCAAAATTGAAATCGGATTGATTTCTGCGATCCCGAACCTCGTCACCGCCGTTGCGATGGTTCTTGTCGCGAGCCATTCGGATCGCACCGGCGAACGCTGTTTGCACATTGCCGCCGGTTCGGCGGTTGCTGTCCTCGGCTTCCTCGGGTGTGCGTTCTCGCCATCCCCTGCTTTGTCACTCGTGTTTTTATCGGCCGCTTCCGCAGGCCTTTTAAGCTCGCATGGGCCGGTTTGGCCGCTGCCGTCCAAGTTCCTCTCCGGCGCCGCGGCGGCCGGGGGAATCGCGCTGATCAATTCATTGGCCAACATCGGCGGCTTTGCGGGTCCGTACATTGTCGGTCTACTGAATCAGGCGACGGGAGATTTTCGGAGCAGCTTTCTCATACTCGCCCTGGCGCCGTTGGGCGGTGCTGTTCTTGCGTTGCGGCTCCGGCATGCGGCTGTTTTGAAGGATCCGCAGCAATAGGTGTGATAATCGCCGTTGATGAGACCAATCCTCATGGTTCTGGCGAGTGCGGCGATATTAGCCGCACAGGGTGCGAAAGTGCCGGTGAAGGTAACGGGAGAGTCGCACAAGCTTGTGCTATTTTCCGATGGCACGATCGGCGGCTGGGGCGATATGCGGGATGGACAATTGGGTCCGAAGGCGGCGATTCCGAACACCAGTTTCAATTCGACGGTGTTCGTGCCCATCGCCATTCCGGGTAAGGCCGTCGACATTGCGGCGGGCGGGCGCACTTCGTATGCGCTGCTGGATAACGGGACGGTTGTAGCGTTTGGCGGGGGCCTGGAAGGACAACTGGGGTGCGGCGAACGATGCCTCGCCGGATCAGAGACTCCCGCGGAGGTACGAGGCTTGCGGATATCGGTCGTTAAAGGAGGCTTTCGCGGCTGGCAATAACTCGTTTGCGATCAAGACGGATGGGACGCTTTGGATTTGGGGTAATGGCTCGTCTTATCAGAAGGCGTGGCAAGTGTCGAAGAATGCGCCGTTTCCGGTGCAGTTGCGGATTCCGGAGGGGATTGCGGTTCCGTGAGGACTGGCGTTATTGCGGGCGCGGGCCGGCTTGTTGGCCGGTGAAGTTTTGGAGGAAGGCGATGCCGGTGGCGCCGGGTTGCTTTTCTGTGTCGGGGATGGCAACGAGGAAGCGGCGGCCATCGGGTGTGATGTTGTAGGCGATGAGATTTTTGAGGGCGGCCCATTGGCGGGGTTTGTCCGCTAGGAACGAGTTGCTATCGGTACGGTAGGTGACTGCCATGATGCCATCGGAGGTCCTGTAATAGAGCTCGTTAGCTTTTGGGGACCAAACTGGAGTGGTGCCTCCCCGGTTGGAGACCTGCCATTTGCCGGGCGCCGCCGGGTAGGCGCGGACGTATACTTCATCGGTTCCCGATTCGCCGGAACCATACGCAATCCAGCGGCCGTCGGGCGAGAAGACGGCTTCTTCGTCTCTGGCGGCACTGGCGGCGAAGAGTTCGGGGGTGCCGGGTGCTGAACCCGAAAGCGGGAGGAGGTGCACATCCCAATTCGTAGCGACTCCTGCTGCCGTCCGGGAGAACGCGAGCACATTGCCGCGGGGGGAAAAACCGGTCGCCTGGTTCCAGCCCCCGGTGACGGTAAGCTGTTCGCGATCGCCGCTTGCATCGGAGCGGATCCGGTAAAGATCCCGTTCATTTTGGCGGGTAGCCGTAAAAACAATGCTCTCGCCGGACGGGGCCCATACGGGGTTTGTTTCAAACTCGGGAGTAGAGGTAAGCCGTGAGAGTGTGTCTCGCGGCCAATCATAGGTCCAGAGGTCTGCTTTGCCTTCGCTGAAGAGCGAGAAGACGAATTTTCGCCCATCGGGAGAGAAACTTATCGCGTCGTCGAGCTGACCATGGAGGCGGCGTATTGTTTCCAGTTTGCCGTCCCCCGTGAGCCATGCAAGAAGCGGATTGCGGGCACTTTGCCGCGAGTAAATCAGAGTTCCATTGGGAGAGATGGCGAGGTTGCCGGCACCGGAAGCGGCAAAGTTGCCGACATTGGGGGCAACCGGAACAGCGGCGCCGGTCAACTCCAATCGTTCCGGGTCGAAAGGCGCGGCGTAGAGGGTATCGTCGCGGATATAGAGCAGGTGTCCGCTGGCGGCAAAGCGGGGAAACATACCGCCTTGCAGAATCAGTTTGCGTTCTCCAGTTGCGAGGACGATCGCCTCCAGTCGGGCGTTGGCAAATTCGCCGGGAGCCGCCGTATTGAGCAGGGCGGCCTTGCCGCCGGGGAGAAGATGCGGCCAACGAGCCGATAAGCCTCCGGTAAATTTGGCAATGACGGTTGCTGTACCTCCGGCGGCGGAAAGGCTGGAGAGTGCGGTTCCGGAATCGGAAAAAACGATGTTTCCATCGGCGATCCATGTGCCGCCGCGCGCTGCGTTGCTGTTGGTGGTAATCAGCTCAATCGGCCTTCCGCCCTGAAATGGGACCTTTTTCAATTTCCGGTCCGCGAAGTATCCGATCCACTCGCCATCGGGGGAGAAGAATGGGCTCCAGGCGTTTTCGGTGTCGGCGAGGGGAGCGGACTGGGATTCGCTCAAGCGGCGAGTGAAAAGGCGTTGGCGGCCATCGGCATCCCTGGCGACATAGGCGACACGGGCGCCGTCCGGGGAGAGTGCCAGGGCGTAGCCAAGAATTCCTGGCGGGACGGGTTCCGGGGAGAGGTCCAGCGTCAATTGAATGAGACCGGCGGGAGGCGTTTTTGGGGAACGCCAAAGGAGTCCGGTGAGAACGAGGGAGAGGAGGGCGAGTCCGGCGGCGGCGAGCCAGGGGAGAAGCGGGCGTTTCCTGGGATTTTCTTTTGGGCTTTCGGCGGGCTGCTGGAGGATGAAACGGGCTTCGCCGATGTCGCGGAGGCGGTCCTTGACATTGCGATCCAGACAGCGTTTGAGGAGTGTGCGAATGGCGGGGGGCGTTTCCGGGGGCAGTTGGCTCCAATCGATGGGTGCGCGGAGGACGTCGGCGAGGGTATGGGAGACGGTTTCGCCGTCGAAGAGGCGTTTGCCAGTGAGGAGTTCCCAGAGGACGACGCCGAACGCCCAGATGTCGGCGCGGCGGTCGAGGGGTTTGCCGGCGGCTTGTTCGGGCGCCATGTAGGCGGCGGTTCCGAGGATGAGACCGGCCTCGGTGGCGCGGAGGGTGAGAGTGGGGGAGTCGGCGGAGGAGGTTGTAGCGGTGGTTGGGACGGCTTTGGCGAGACCGAAGTCGAGGAGCTTTACGGTGCCGCCGGCGGTGACCTTGATGTTGGCGGGTTTGAGATCGCGGTGGATGATGCCTTTTTCGTGGGCCGCCTCGAGGGCTTCGGCGATTTGGCGGGCAATTTGGAGGGCTTCGTCAATGGGCAGGGGGCAACGAAGGGTTTCGCCTTCGACGAGTTCCATGACGATGGCGTTCTTTTCGAGGCCGTAGATGGAGGCGATGTTGGGGTGATTGAGGGCCGCCAGAGACTGGCCTTCGCGCTGCAGGCGGGCGAGATAATCGGCATCGTTGGCGAGGGCGGCGGGGAGGACTTTGATGGCGACATCGCGGTTGAGGCGGGTGTCGCGGGCCCGGTAGACCTCGCCCATTCCTCCGGCGCCGAGGGGCGCGAGGATTTCGTAGTGCGCGAGTTTGTCGCCCGGCGAGAGTGGCATCGGAACCGAATCCATTAGCATATAAGTAACGTGTCCCGAACGATGTATCGGCGTACCTTTCTTGCAGCACCGGTGGGCGCGTATGCGCAGGAGGTTGTGTTTACGGCCGGGGTGCGGGTGGTGAATGTTTTGGCGTCGGTTCGCGACAAGCGGGGCGCGATTATTGCCGATTTGACGAAAGACGATTTCCTGCTGCTGGAGCAGGGGAAGCAGCAGGAGATCCAGTATTTCTCGCGGCAGGGCGATTTGCCGCTGACGCTGGGACTGCTGGTGGATACGAGCATGAGCCAGGATCGCGTGCTGGAGGCGGAGCGGAGCGCGAGCCTGCGATTTCTGGATCAGGTTCTTCGCGTGGATAGAGACCGTGCGTTCGCGATTCAGTTCGATAGCCGAGTGTTGATCCGGCAGGGGCTGACGAACTCCTATATCAAGCTGGAGGAGGGGATTTCGCAGATCGATACGCCGAGCAAGAGTGAACTGCGGCAGGGGATTGGCGGGGGAACCGTGTTGTACGATGCCGTGGACACGGCGGCGCGAGTATTACTGAAGGATCAGACGGGGCGGAAGGCGCTGATTCTGTTGACCGATGGGGTGGACTTCGGCAGCCATTTTACGCTGGCGCAGGCGATTGAGTCGGCTCAGAAGCAGGACACGATTATTTATTCGATTCTGTTTGCGGATCGCAACGGGAGCGATGGGAAAGGGGTGCTGGTGAAGCTGGCGCGGGAGACGGGCGGCGCGTTTTATGAGGTGTCGAAGAAGCTGACGATCGACCAGATTTATGCGCTGATCCAGCATGAGCTGCGGAGCCAGTACAACCTGGGGTATGTATCGAACATTCCGGTTACTTTGTCGGAGTTTCGCCGGATTCAGCTAACGGTGAAGAATCCCGGGCTGGTGGTTCAGGCGCGGGATCGGTATTGGGCGAGGCCTTAGCCGCGGTCGCGGACGAGGAGGACGATGGTTTCGAAGATTTCGTTCGGCGTTTTATCGCCGATGATGGTCCAGATGTCGGATTGGGGATAGTAGGAGCGGGCGGTTTCGAGTTCGCGGTGGTACTCGGCGATGCGCTGTTCGAGTTCGGCTTCCGGGGACTTTCCTTTCATACGGCGGCGAACCTCTTTATCGGGGACGTCGAGCTGGATGATGATGGGCGGGGGGAGTTTGGCTTCCTTGACGAGCTGGCCGAGGTAGTCGGCTTCGGCGCGTGTGGAGGGATAGCCGTCGATGATGAAGCCCATTTTGGTGTCGGCGTGGAGGATCTGGTCGCGGAGGAGCGAGTTGAGTTTTTCGGGGGAACCGGCGGCTTTCCGGCGTAACTCGTTTCCGGCGAGGGTGGGGATTTTGTATTTTTTCTGGAGGAGTTCGGCCTGGGTGGTTTTGCCGCTGCCGGGCGGTCCGATGAGGACGATCACCAATCCTTTACCCGGGGCCTGGGCGAAGACGGACAGTAGCGATGCCAGGAGAGAGAGAAAGACGAATCGCAGCATGACTCTATTCTGCCCTAACGGAGCGGGGGCGAGAAGCGGACGCGGAGCCAGACTTGCATGCCTTTGGGGTGAGCGTTGTAGATGGGGGATAAGTTCGGCGGGAGGTTGAAGATTTGCACCTGGCCGCCAAGGGCGGGGCGGAGGAAGCCTCCGACGGCGGGGAGTTCATAGGCGTAGCCGGCAGTGTAAGCCTGGATGCGGGTGTAGCGGAATTCTTCGAGGAGTCGGACGTATGGAGCTTCTTCGAAGAGCAGGAGGGAGTCTTTGTCGGTGAGTTCAGCACGGCCCCAGATCCAGTGTTTATTGCGGAAGAGGAGGGTGGATTCGGCGGAGTAAGAGTTGTAGATCTGGCCTTGGACGCGGGTGGGGACGAGGACGATGTGCTGGCGTTCGGCGCCGGATTTTTGCTTGGGTTGGAGGATGCCTAGGAGGTCGCCATTGGGTTTTTGGGTGTAGGCGAGGTCGTGATTGCGGCCCCAGATGAGGGTGGAGGCCCAGTGGCCGCGGTCCCAGGGACGGATGTAGGTTAGGGAGGCGGTCTGGCGGAAGGAGTCGCGGTCGGGGTGAGTGAACTCGCGGTTGTTGATGCGGCCGATGGAGTATTGGAGAGCCCAGCGGGCGGAGGGGGTGACGGTAACGCGGGAGGCGAAGGAGTCGATGGCGCCGACTTCGACTCCCCAACGTTTTTCATCGGGTTCGCGACCGTGGAAGCCGCTGGCTTCGATGGTGACCCAACGGTGGGTGACGCCGGCGGTGACGACGTTGGAGGAGATGTGGGTGGAGTCCTGGTAGTGGTGGGAAACGACGGCGATGGGGTTTTCGGAGGCCGAGACGCGGTGGGGGTAGGCGGTGGGGCCGATGGCGGGGTCGCCGCGGAGGCCGGCGTAGAGGTTGAATGTGGTGTTTTCGTTGATGCGGTATTGATAGGCGGCGGCGAGTTCCTTGACGAAGTCGTGGGGGTGCTGGCCGTTGAGGACGGGGATGTTTTTCCAGGTCTCACCGGTTTGAAGGAGGAGGGGATAGCGGCCGTTGGTAACGGTGAGGGGTTCAATGGAGAACATGGTGCGGATGGTGAAGATTCCGCCGGCGAGACGGCGGCTGGCCATTGGCATTACCCATCCGGCGCCGAAGAATTTGTCGCTGCCGCGGGGGCCATCCTGGTTGGTATAGACGCCCCAGAGGACGCCGTGGAACATGAGATTCCAATCGCCGATGCGTTTGTGGAGCATGTTCATGGGGCGGACGGCGGGAGACTGGCTTGTGCCGGTGAGGTAGGAACCGGCGAAGGCGGCGGCGCTGGCGCTCATACCTTCGGTCATGGTGCCGTCCATGGTGGAGAGGGTGACGTCGGTCAGGGGGATGCCGGAGAAGATGCCGTCGCCGGCGTGCCAGCCGTCGTAGCAGTCGCCGCAGACGCCTTTTCGTTTGCCGGCGGTGGCGGCGAGGTCGCTGCCGCAGGGACATTCGCGTTCGCCGGCGCACTGGCCGCAACCGCCCTTGACGCAGCAGAGGAAGCGTTTTTCGGCGACGAGGGTTTTCTTGGCGGCGAGGAGAGCGTCGAGCCCTTGCTGGAGTTCCGGAGGGAGTTCGCCGGCGCCGGGCATGGCTTGTTTGGCGGCGGGGAGGAGTTTGACAGAATCGGCGGCGATGCCGGGCATTGCGCCGCGGCCGTTTTTCCAGCCGGCCATGCATTCGCCGCAGGCGCCGAGACCGCGGGCGACATTGGCGGCGCAGGCGCAGGAGCCGTTTTTGCGGAGGCAGAGATCGCAGGCGGGTTTCACGCAGCAGGCGTAGCGGCCCTTGGTTTGGAGGGTTTTCTTGGCGGCGGCGAGTTTGGCGGCGGCGGTGCGGAGATCGGCTTCGGCTTTGGTGGGAGTCGTGTTGCGTTTGCCGCCTTCGTGCGCTGAAAGAATTCCGGCCATTGCGAGGAGCGCGAGGGCCCGGTGCATTGTTATTGTGCCCCCGCGGCGACGGTGAAGGCTCCGGTTTCGACTACGCCTGCACGCTGGATTTGTACCCAACCGCGGTAACGGCCGGGCTTAGGGAAGCGGGCGAGGAAGGTGAGTCTTCCGTTGGTACCGTTGGCGGTGTCGAGCTCGTCGGGATGGGAATGGACGAAGGTTTCGGCGTCCTCGTGAACGAGGATGAGGTGGCCGAGGGCGCCCAGGTAGGGTTGGAGATCTGTGACGGGGGCGGCGGTGCGGGAGTCGGTGATGGCGGCGGTCATGCGGAGCGTTTTACCCGCGGGGAATTGCGTTTCGGCGAAGGCGATGCGGACGGATTGCGCGGGGGCTTCGCCGGATAGTTTCTCCGCGGATATTGCGAAACGATCGGTTTTTTTGCCGCCGGCTTTGAGGCGTAAAGGGATGACGTGGCCGCCGGCGCCTTTGGGGGCGACATCGACGAATAGGGTGTATTCGCCGGCTTGGGGAAATGTATAGAAAAGACGGAAGGTGCCGTCGGGGGACATTTGCGGGTGTTCGTGGGAGAAGACGCCGAGGTCGTCGCGGACGACGATGAGATGCATAGTCTTTTCGTGTTGGACGTCGAAGTCCTTAACGCGGGCGTTGTTGGCGGCGCGGGAAAAGACGGAGATTTCGAGGGCGGCCGGTTCGCCGGCTTTGGGGGATTTGGGCGTGGCGCGGAGTTCGGCGTAGAAAGGCTTGGGCTTGGGTTTGCGGTTTTTCGCGGGGATGGCGTCGCCGACCTGGAGGGGGAAGGAGACGGTGAACTCTGTGGCGCCTGGAGGGGTTATGAAGAGGGCGAGACGGTATTCGCCGCCATGGGGGAAGACGGGGTGGACGCCGTACTCGCCGGGGATTCCTTCGGGATGGGCGCTTTCGGTCATTCTGGCCATGGCGGGCATGCCGGGCATGTCAATGATGCTGCGGGCCTGGGCGCGGATGACGGGCGCGGGGCCCATGACGGCGTCGACCTGGGTGGCGTCGACGACGCGATATTCGATTTGCATTTCCTCTTGCGCGAAGAGGCCTTCGGCGGGCGGGCGGAGGGTGACTTCGTATTTTCCGGCGCGGGCGGAGGGCTGGGAATAAAGAGTGGCGGCGAATAGAAGGAGCGCTATCGAGCGAATCATTTCACCGCCACCAAGGTGGTGTTGCTGCGTTGACGGTTGACAGCGATGACGAGTTCGAGCGCATTGCCAATGGGGGCGTCGGCGGGGATTTGGACGTTGGCCTGGGCGAGGCCGACGAAGCCCGGGGTGAGGCCGAGGAAGAGGATGGGGGCGTCGCGGCCGCCGATGGTAGCCGAGGAGTCGAGGGCGGCGCGGTAGAGAGTGGAAGAGGGCGCGGGCTGGCCGGCGGGCAGTTCGCCATCGAGCGGGCCAATGCCGGTTAGATAGACGGTGAGTACGCGTCCGCGGGCTTCGGCGTTTTCGGCGGTGTTCAGTGTAAAGTCCTGGTTGATGGCAACGGCACGAGTGCCGCCCGCGATCATGAAGATGCCTGGCGCTGCGGCGCCGATGTTAACGGATTCTTCGGCGCTGCTGCCTTGCGCGGAGGTGACGCGGATTTTGGCTTCGCCGGAGCGGAGGTCATAGGGCAGTTGGGCGTTAATCTGATTGGGCGAGACGAAGACGAGCGGCATGCGGGTGCCGTTGACGGTGACCGAGATGCCGGCCATTTCGGTGGGCAGGGGGAGTTCAGTCGCTTGGGTGAGAGCGGTAGAGAAGTTGATGCCGAAGATGGAGATGAGGGCGCCGGGGGCGAGGGGTACGGGCGAGGGGAGGAAACTGGCGGCGTTGACTATACCTCCGGGAGAGATGGCGGGGCGGATGGCGAAGCTGACTTTGCGGATGAGGTAGTTTTGCCAGTCGGCGATGAGGACATCGCCGTTATTGTCGACGGCGACGGCGTTGGGGAAGTTCAGCGGGCTTTGGGTAGCGGGGATGCCATCGGCGCCGCGGCCGATTTGCCCGTTGCCGGCGATGGTGGAGATGGTGCCGTCGACGGCGACGCGGCGGATGCGGTGGTTGCCCATGTCGGCGATGAAGAGATTGCCGGAGGCGTCGACGGCGACGGCGTTGGGCTGATTTAGCTGGGCGGCAGTCGCTCGGCCGCCGTCGCCGCTGTAGCCTGGCGAACCTGTGCCGGCGATGGTCTCGATGGCTCCGGCGGGGGAGACTTTGCGAATGCGATGGTTGCCCTGTTCGACGACGAGGAGGTTGCCGGCGCGGTCGAAGGCTATGTGGACGGGGTTGGTGAGGGCGCTGCGGGTGGCATCGGGACCGTCGGCGCCGCTACCGGGAAGGCCGGTGCCCGCGACGACCTGCAGGCGGCCGTCGCTGTTGGCGCGCGCGATGCGATTGGAGTGGAGTTCTGCAAAGTAACCGCGGCCGTCGGGGTCGACAGCGATGGAGCTGGGCCAATCGAGGGGCGTTAGGGTAGCGGGAATATTGGGGGCGAAGAACGAGTGGAGGTTGCTGCCGACGACGGTGGCAATGGTGCCGGAAGGGGTGACCTGGCGGATGCGATTGTTTTTTTGATCGCTGATGAGGAGCGAGCCGCCGGAGAGCATTAAGGCCTGGGCCGGGCCGTAGAGTTTGGCCAAGGCCGCGGGGCCGCCGTCACCGGCCTCGGCGGCGCCGCCGGTGGGGGAACAGCGAGATGGATCGATGCCGGGGCGCTGGCCGCTGCCTGCCACGGTGGTAATGATGCCGTCGGGGGCGATACGGCGGATGCGGTTGTTGTTGGTGTCGGCGATGTAGATATTGCCGGCGCGGTCAACGGAGAGGTGGTTTTGTTCTTCGTAGCGAGCCGGATCGCACTCGTTTTGGACGTTGGCCAGGGTGAGGGCTGCGGCGGTTGCGGGGCCGCCATCGCCGCTGTAGCCGCGGGTGGTTCCAGCGATTGTGGTGATGATTCCGGTTTGCCCGAAGGCAATAGAAATGGGGAATAGGAATAAAGCTGCAATGCGGCGCATGGCAAAGATGGGAACCCCCAGTTTCTCATTCGACACCGGTTTACAGAAATTAATCTAAGTGCGATCGTCAGGCAGGGATCAAGTCGGGCAGGAATCGGATTTCGGTGATGGCGGCGGACATTTGGCGGCCATCGCGGGCGGCGTCGGTCCAACGGGTGAATTCCAAGGTGAGTTCATTGTCGCCTTCGACGAGTTCGGCCTTCAGGCATAAGAGGCGGCCGTTGGCGAGACCGGTAACCGGGAGATCGAAAGAGCCAAGCGGGTGGCCATTCAGATACAGGCGCATCGTTTGGTTGGGGTGGAGGTTGCGGTAGCGGAGCACTAGGGAGTGAGGACCGCCGGAAGTGGAGTGGACGCGCAATTCCGTGAAGGGTCCATAGGCCCAGCGGAACTTAGGGAGGGCTTTATCGGGATAGGGCCCCTCCTCCAGACCGAGGGACGACGCTCCGACGGTGAGACCTTCAGACCGATGGATGGTGCGGACGGCGGGGACTTCGGCCTCCTCGCAGATGAAACTGATTTTCTCGGGCAGTTGCAGTTTTTCGAGCAAGCCGAGGTTACGCCATGCGCGGAACATGTGATAGTAAGCGGCTCGGGCGGACCATTCGTTCTGCACGTAGATGCGGCCCCACTGGCCCAATTTGATACGCCATTCGGGCTTGCGGTAGAGCTCGTAAATGGCGGCTGCCAGGGCTTCGGTGGAGAACTCATCGACCAGTAGACCTGTGACGCCTTCGAGGACGGCTTCCTGCATTCCAGAGGCGCGGATGCCGATGACGGGAGTGCCGCAGGCGATGGACTCGATGAAGACCTGGCCGAAGGTTTCTTCGCGGCTGGGCGCGACGCAGATGTCGGCGGCGGCGTAGAGGTTGGATAGGCGATGGGGATCGTTGATTTGCCCCATGCGGCGGATGTCGTCGAAGGGGAAGCGTTCGCCGTCGCGTTTTTTGCCGACGCTAACAATGGTGAGATCGGGAAGGTTCAGACTGGCCAGGGCGTCAAGGGCGAATTGGATGTTTTTGCGGGCGTCATGGAGATCGCCGCTGAGGAGAACGATGAAGCGGTCCTGCGGGAGGCCAAGGATGGCGCGGCAGGTCTGGCGGTCCTTGGCACGAAAGATCTCGAGGGGGAAACTGAGGCGGAACTGTTCGACAGGGCGAGGGGGGCGGCCGTTGCCAGTAGCGGCCATGGATTCGCGGGCGAAATCACAGGCCCAGCGGGAGTTGCCGAGGAGGGCGAGTTGGTTGTCACTGAAGAGGAGCTTCTGTTTGCGGTCCCAGGCGCCGGCGATCTTGTCGGGATCGAGGCGAGGGTATTCGGTTGCGGTGGGGCAAGTGGAGTCGCAACCGGTTGTGAATTTGGTGCAGGGGGCTGGGTAGGCGCAGCGGCCGGTAAGCAGCCAGAAGTCGTGAAGGACGGCGAGTGTAGGGTGGCGATCGGCGATGAGGCCCAACTGCCAGGGATCGGGGCCGGCGGAGTGGAGATTTCCGGCGAGAACGAGGTCGGGGTTAACGCTGCCAATGGTTTCGGCGACTTCTTCGGCGGTGAGTTCGGTGGGTTCGCCGGCGTAACCGGGTTGGGCGCGGAGTGCGAAAAGAGAAAGGGTGTGACCGGCTATGGCTAGGGATTGGGAGATGCGCTGGTGGGCGATGCCGGCGCCGTATTCGAAGCCGTGATCGTTGAGCAGGGCGACACGGAGGTGATGGCGTGGGGAGGCGTGGGCCTTGGAGGGACGGCGAGGGCGGTTGGTGCGGGTGTGGAAGTCATCGACGTACTGCGTCAGTTCGGCTTTGAACCGGGCTTCGGCGTTCGTTTTCTGTTCCTCGTGGATGCGAAACCAGGCAACCGGATGGCCGATGACGTGGATGCGGCCGCCGGCTTCGGCCATACGCACCCATAGGTCGTAGTCCATGCTGTAATAGAGGTCTTCGCGGACCATGGCGCCGGCTTTTTCCCAAATGCCGCGAGTGAACATGACCTCTGGTTGATAGAAAAACTTGCCGGCGTTCCAGCCGCCGTCGAGGTCGAGAAGGTCGTCAAGCGGCAGGGGCCCGGGATCGCAACTGGTCATGTGGTGGGCGACGGTGGCGTTGCCGGATCGCAGGGTTACGACGCCGGCGACGATGTCGGCGGAGGAGGTATGGAAACCCATGGCGACGGCTGCGAGCGCGCCGGGCGCGAGCATGTCGTCGCTGTTGAGCCAGGTGAGAATTTCGCCGGTGGCGAGCGCCATTCCTTTATTGATGGCGTTGCTTTGGCCGCGGTCCTTCTCCGAAATGGCGGCAGCCAACAGGTGCCGGTGCCGCTGCATAACGGCGAGCGATTCATCGGTGGAACCGCCGTCCATGACAATGTGTTCGATGCGGGGGTAGCCTTGGCCGGCGACGGAGAGGATGGTTTCGCCGAGGTATTTGCCCTGGTTGAACGACGGGGTGACGACGGTGACGAGCGGCCAGCGCCGGCCATCGGGCAGGGTATCGGGAAGCGAGGTGGGGGCGGGGCAATGGGGCCAGGAACCGTAACCGGAATAGGCGGCGGGCTGGTTTTCGCGAGCCCACTGTCGAGCGGGTTCGGTGATGCGGGGTTGCGGCGTGTAGGGGCCGGTACTGAACTTGCCGTGTGTGCCGAAATAGGCGGATTGCATGGCGGCGGACATGCGTTTATGAATGGCCGGCGGGAATTTGGAGATGGAGGCGCGAAAGAGCGGGCTAGCCAGGTAGACGCCGCAGGTTGAATCATCAGCCAGACGGTCGAGAAAGCCGAAACGCGACCAATGGGTTTCCTCCCCAAGTACTTCCCCCGTGACCAAAGTGGCTGCGGCCGGGAGATCCTGCCAAAAGGCGATGGCTTCGTGGCCATTGGGGACGGCGACCAAGGCAGGGTGGAGGGGGATTTCGCGAAGAAAATCGGCGGACGATCCGTGGAAGTATAAGACTGGCCGGGAGAAGCCGGCGCGCACCATCTGGCGGAAGGACTTTCGGTGGATCTGCTCGTCGGTATGAGCGAAAAAGATGGGTGCGTCGCCTCCGGCGGCGGCGATGGTTAGAAGGGAGAGGATGTCGAGTTGGGACAGTACTATAGGTCCACGCGCGACGGCGCCCGCTGCTTTCAGGGCCGCGTAGAATCCAGGTCTGAAGGTCGCTGGACACTCTCCCGCAAACCTATTTAAGAAATCCCGTTTCTGGTTATCAGACGGCATATGACTCTAGTCCGATCTGCCAATTTTCGGTTGATTCGGGCATCAAAACAATACTTCCGCTTCCCGCAACGGGGCTGCAAGGCTAGTAGATATGAAGTTGCTTTAGAACTCGATATGGTAGCAGATTGCGAAGATCGGCCATCTCTTTTTCGAGATGCGCGCTATGCTCATGCAGTTTCGCAATCTGCTCTCCGCGGAGTTTGCGGTCCGCCTCGACGGTTTCCAACTCTGAGGAAAGGCGCTGGATCAAAAGCAGCCTCTGGTGGCGATCCTGGTCGATTTCGGAGAGACGTGCCGAAATTTCCTCGATCAGGTGAAGGCGTTCCTGGCGGTCGGCCTCTGATTCCTTCAGACGTTCCGTGAGAACTTCAATGAGGGCCAGTCGCTCCCCACACTCCGCCTCCAGCGTCCGGACGAGACCTTCGCTCGCGCCGAGATCCGAACGGAGCGCGGCGAGTTCTTCGCGAAGATCCGGGATCAGCGCGAGCGCGCTTTTTAGCTCCGCCGATTTACGGTTCAACAACTGCTCCTGATCGGCGAGAAGTCCCTGGTAGCGGCTCTCGACAGTGTCAACTTGCGATTGCAATGTCGCGGAGCGAATGGTCAGCACTTCCAAATATTCGCGTGTCGACAGAAGGTCCGCTTCGGCTGCCACAGATTTCGACTTCCACTCCGCGCATTGGCGGGTTGCGGTTTCAGTGGCAGCTTCCAACTGTGCGTTGGCGGTGCGCAGAGCGAGGGATTTTGCCCGGGCATCGGCGAGTTTGCGGGAGGTCGACTGACGGATGCGCTCAAGCCGGGATGCCAGGGCGATGCGGTCTTCGGCGGATTGGCGTTTGATGGAATCGGCCAGGCGTTTTTCTAATTCCAAGGACTTGGCTGCCACGGCGAGACGCGTGTTTAGATCAAAACGCTCAGTTTCCAGGGACTGAATTTCTAACACCTTCGCCTGGAGTCCCGCCTTCCAGGTCTGGATTTCCTCATCTTTAGCCTGGAGACCCACCTTCCAGGTCTGGATTTCCTCATCTTTTGCCAGCAGTCCCGCCTCCGATGCCATACGGGCTGCCACCGCGGTTTTCACTTCCGCCGCCAGAGACTCTTGATCGGCAGCGGCCTGGCTCAACTGGCTCTTTAGCCCGCCGATCTCGTTCATGCGGTCGTCGTGCCACTGCATGAAGTTCGCGCGCTCACCGGCTACTTTTCGCTGCTCGAGACGAACGGATTCGACGATGTCCTTGAGAATCGCGGAGGCGAGGATGGGGTCCGGGTCAAGGACATTGACCGAAAAGTCTTTTGCCTTGCGGCGGACCATCGACTCCGCTTTTGCCGCCACAGGGGCGACCGGGACGTCCTTGACGCAATGGGACCGGCTGAGCGGGCACCACCAATCGCAGCCCGTGCAGGGAACTTTGATGGTGAATACGGCGCCAGAAACGGCGGCAGGTATGAAGCGAGGCCAGGTGCCGCCACCGAATACGGCGAGAACGGGCTTTCCGAGAGCGGCCGCGATGTGCATGGTGCCCGTGTCCTTGCCGATGTAGCCTTCGGAAAGGTGCAGAATCGCGGTCAAGGTGGAAAGCTTTAGCGGGTCGACGGTGATGGAAGCGGTGCGCAGTCCGGTTTCGCCCATCGCTTGCTGGATCTCGAGGGTGGAGGCGTGCTCTTCAGGGGTTCCGACGAAAACGAGAGTCGCTCCGGTGCGGGAGACTAAACCGGCGCAGAGCTCCGCCCAGCGGTCCAAACGCCAGTTACGAACGCTTTTGTACGTGGCATCGCCGGCGCAAACGGCCCAGAAGGGCTGGCCGGCCAATCCGAGGTTTTCCAGGCGAACGGCAGCCTCGGCGAGCGCTCCGGGAGAGGCTTCGATTCGCGGGGGAGGTAATTTGGCCGCATTGCCCAGGATCTCGGCGCAAAGCAAAGAGTTCTTTTCCAACTCCGGGGCTTCGCGGTCTACCTGGACGCGGACTGCAAACCGGATCGCGGAAACAGCGGTGATTTCCATCCGCGCCTGAAACAGGTATCCGTTGAAGCCGAGACAGTCCACTTCCGGCAGTGCGGCCGCGAGGGTTTCCTCCAATTGGGTGTACTGGTAAGGCGCAATTACTAACAGTTCGGGCGCAAACTTCTTCAACTCCTGCAGGAGTTCCTGGCCGAGCCCGGGACCCATTGCAAACTCACGGGCGTACGGATTCCCGGTGCAACGCAGGATCCTTGCCTCGGGAAAGAGGTCGGCGGCTAACGGGGCCACAAAATCCCGAACAATGAGCAATAATTCGTGGCCGGCATTTTGAATGGCCGCCAACATGGGCTGCCGGAGCACAAAATCGCCAATATTGTCCGGATTGCTAACTGCAATTCGCATACAGTTTTTTAGTCTACCCGATAAGACGACAGATCCCGACTCGAAAGACGATTTACTCCGGTGAACACAGGCGCATCCGTAGTTACTATATATAGTTATCGGCTTAACAGCTCTTGCACCCAGGATTCCGCGCGGTGGCGGGCGAGAAACGCATAAAGCCACGAGGGGCCGCGTCCCATCACGGCCGCGAGCTTTTCCACAGTGTAGCCCGGATAGCGGCGGAAAACAGTTTGCACGAGGTGAAGGCGGGCGGCTTCGAGATTGTGTTCCATGTCGGACCAGCGAGGGTCTTCGGAGGGCTTCTGGTAAGGCATAGGGGCGGCCGGAACGGATGTGTTGCGGAGGCGGTCGAGAGCGGCGGTGACCCAGGCGCGGGTGAAGCCGTCCTGGACATGTTCGAGCGACTCCTGCGCGGCGGCGACGGCGCGTTCGGCCCAAAGCGGCTGTCCGGCGCGCTGTTCGCAGAGCGCGAGGAGGGTCCAGGCGCGGGCGCGATGGGCGCGATTGGCGGGGCGCTGTTCGGCGATCGAGGACAAGGCCGCGCGAGCCTCGCCGAGCCGACCGGACTCGATGGAGAGTTCGGCGCGGAGTACGGCGAATTCGGCCCCTGCTTCTTCGCCGGCGCCGAAGATTCTTTCCAAGCGATCGAGCTCGGATTCGCAGCGCTTCCAGTCTCCGGCGCGCAGGAGGCACTCGGTGAGTTGAAGCGCCGCTGTTGCCGAGAGTGGTCCGGCGTCGGTGGAGGCAGCTTTCAAGTTCGAGGTGATGCGAGCGCGGAGACCGGAGAGGTCTAAGGGAGCGCCTGCAATCTGGCGGAGGCGGACTTCGGCGACGATGGAGAAGGCGGCGGCGATAAAGGCCTGGCGGGGGTTGCGCGGTTCAAACCAGTTCGCGAGTTCAGAGAGGCGAGCGGCGTTGGCACGCAGAACGGGTATGTTGGCGGGTTGCAGTTCCTGTACAAGGACGGTCGTGCTGCGGCCGTAGACTTCCAGGCTCAGGCGCCACATTTCCTGGCCCTGTTGGGCGAGGATCTGTTGGGCGGCAAGCAGCCAGCCTCGGGCTTCGACGTAGCGGCCGCGGGAGAGCGCGATGCCGCCGTGGCCGAACCCGAGAACGCGGGCCGTGCTGACGCGCGCATAAATGGCTTCGCGGCGCCAACGATCGGCGTCCGTGTTTTCGTACTTGTTGCGCTTGTCCTGCAATCGCAGATGGATCTGTTCGAGCGCGGCGTCGAAGTTCCAGGCGGCTTCATTCAACTGGCCGAGATTTCGCCGCCAGAGCCCGCGGTAGTACTGAGTCAGCGCGAGAGTGCCGTGGCAGGGGAAATCGGGCGCTATCAAATGGCCGGTGACGAAGGCGCTCATTTTTTCAATGACGCGGCCGGCTTCCAATAGGCGGTGGGCGCGCAAATGGGCGAGGGCGAAGGCCATGGCGCACCAGACGCGCTGGCGGAGGAGGCGCCGGGCGGCTTCTATGTCCGCGGCGCCGGTAAGCTCCGCCGGCCACGCCGCCGCGTCGGCCATGAGTTCGTCGACGGTGGGGCGGAGGAGGGCCGCGGCTTCGGGCGAGCGGCCGACGGCGTCCAGATATTCGGCGAGGAGGGAGAGCGCCTTCAAGCGGTTGCGATTGTGCACATCGGCGCGGCGCCGGCGATGGATCTGGAGGTGATTAAGGAGCGCGGCGGCGAGCTGATCCAGTTCCGGACCGAAAGCGAAGGCGCGAAGCCGGGCATGGAACGCCGGCAGCAACTGTTCCACGTTCATGGAACGATCATTCCACAAAAATGGAAGCCATGGAGCGGCGGCGCGTTTCAGCGGTTAATGGACTTGAAAATATGAGAAACACAACACTTTACGAAGCGCTGATGAGATTCCCCCTGGAGGCGACAGGCGGGAGATACAGTTTCCTGCAGCGGCTGTGCCGGGAAAACGGCTGGACGGGCGAAGAGGGGCGCAGGGCAATTGAGGAGTACAAGCGGTTCGTGTACCTGGCGACGGTATCTTCGGTGCCGGTGACGCCGCCGCCGGCGGTGGATCAGGTCTGGCATCTGCACCTGCTCTACACGAAGTCGTACTGGGAAGAGTTCTGCGGCGGGGTGCTCGGACGGCCGCTGCACCACGGGCCTACCGAGGGCGGCCGGGAGGAGGACGAGAAGTTCGACGGCTGGTACGAGCGAACGATGGAACTCTACAGCGAGGTGTTCGGAGAACCGCCGCCGGAGGTGTGGCCGGCGCGGTTTAGCCCGGAGAACCGGTACCGGTGGACGAACCTGACACGGAACTGGGTGATACCGAAGCCATCCTTCAGCGGCCTGCTGCCCGGAGTCTTTCCGCTGCTGCTGCTGGGCAGTCCCGGCCCGGTGGTCCTGCTGATTGCCATCTACGTGGGTCTGGTGTTGGTGATCGTCAATAGCGTTCGAAGGGCAAAGCGGCACCAGGGCGGCGAGGGAGGGGGCGGCGGGGGCGGCGACGTCAGTTCCTTCTTCGGGGATTCCGGCGGCGGAGACTGCGGTGGCGGTGACTCCAGCGGAGGCGACTGTGGCGGAGGAGACGGTGGTGGCGGTTGCGGGGGCGGCGGTTGCGGGGGCGACTGAGCCCAAGCCCGAGTATCATAGCGGGATGAGATCCCGCCTTTCGTTGTTTCTGCTGGCCGCTGTTCTGGAGTTGCGGGCCGCCGATTGGCCGATGTTCCGCGGGGTCAACGGTTCGGGGATTGCGAGCGTATCGTCTGCCCCGACCGAGTTCGGGCCGAACAAGAACGTGATTTGGAAGACCGCCGTTCCGTTCGGCCATTCGTCGCCCGTGATCACCGGGGATCTGATCTTCCTGACGGGCGCCGAAGGCGGCGAGCGCGTGGATGCGGGGCGCGGAGACAAGGTGATCGACCAGGGCGGGAAGCTCTATACGATCTGCATCGACCGTAAGAGCGGGAAGGTACTATGGCGGCGGGAGGCGCCGCGGCCGCGGATCGAACGGTATCAGAAAGTGAATTCGCCGGCTTCGCCGAGCGCGGCGACGGATGGGAAGAACGCCTTCGTCTTTTTCGCCGACTATGGGCTGCTTTCGTACACCAAGGACGGAGCGGAGCGTTGGCGCGCGCCGCTGGGGCCCTTCAACAACGTGAACGGACATGGCTCGTCGCCGATTGTTCATGGGGATCTGGTGATACTGGTTTGCGATCAGGATTCGGGCTCCTACATGCTGGCGCTGGATAAGAACACGGGCCGCCCGCGATGGCGGGTGGACCGTTCGGAGGTTACGCGGAGTTATGTGACCCCGGTGGTATTCACGCCGAAGTCCGGGCCGCCGGAATTGATCGTGCCGGGCGCGTATCAGATCACTTCCTACAACGCCGCGACGGGCGAGAAGCTGTGGTGGGTTCGCGGCTTTTCATGGCAGCCGAAGTCGCTGCCTGTGATCGATGGGGACATGATCTATGTGCACGGCTGGGAAGGCGGCGGGGAGGCGGAGACACCGACCGAGACGCCGACGTGGGACGAGGCGTTGGCGCTTTACGACGCCAACAAAGACGGACGGATTGTGCAGGACGAGATCGACCCCAAGATGCGGAACAGTTTCTATTTGCTGGACCTGGACGGTAAGGGGCATCTGGCGCCGCGGGATTGGGAGTTTTACCGGGCACGGAGAGCGGCCCGGAACACGCTGCTGGCGATCCAGCATGGCGGGCGCGGGGACCTGTCGGCAACGGCGGTTCGCTGGCGCATGCAGAAGTTTCTGCCCAATGTTCCATCACCCTTGATCTATCAGGGAGTGTTGTATCTGGTGAAGGACGGGGGGATTTTTACGTCCCTGGATCCGAAAACGGGTGCGATTTTGAAACAGGGGCGGCTGGCGGGGGCTTTGGATACCTATTACAGTTCCCCGGTAGCAGCGGCCGGGAAGCTGTACCTGTTCAGCCAGAATGGAATTGCCACGGTGCTGAAGGCCGGGGCACAGTGGGAGCCGCTGGCCACGATTGACATGGACGAACCGATTTTCGCGACACCGGCGTTTCTGGATAACCGTATGTATTTGCGGACGCGCAGCGCCCTTTATTGCTTTCAGGAAAACTGATTATGAGTATTCGCTTCCTTGTTGTCTTGCTGGCGCCGGTTTGCTGGGCGCAGTTTGGAAATGTCGCGATTCACTTTGAAGCGAATCAGGGACAGTTCCCGACGCCGATTCAATTTGCCGGGCCGGGATTGACGCTGGCGCCCGGGGAGGCGCGGTTCTCGGTTGCCGAGGACCGTACGGTGCGAATGGCGGTGGAAGGCGGCGATGCCGCCGCGCGCATGGAGGGGCTGGAGCGGCTGCCGGGTGAGAGCAATTACTTTATCGGCGGAGATCCAAAGACATGGAAGACCCATGTGCCGCATTTTTCCAAGGTGAGAGAGCGCAACGTTTATCCGGGCATCGATTTGATCTACTACGGCAAAGGCCGGCAATTGGAGTTTGATTTCGTGGTGGCGCCGGGCGCGGACCCGGGGGCGATCCGGATTCGATTCGACGATGCGAAATTGAGACTCCAGGCCAACGGCGACCTGCTGGTGGATGCGGTTCGATTGGAGAAGCCGGTTGTTTACCAGGAGGTGGATGGTGTGCGGTCCGCGGTGGACGGGCGGTATTCGATTGACGACCGGCGGCGTGTGCGATTCCTTCTGGGCGACTACGATCCATCGCGGACGCTCATTATCGATCCCGTGCTGAGCTACTCTACGTTGTTGAACGGTACGGACGCGGTGGGGGCGGGGATTGCAGTTGACGAGGCCGGTAATGTCTACATCACCGGGAATACGAACAATGGGTTCCAAACGGTGAACGGCTTTCAGCCCTCATTTGGTTCGGGACGGGCGGCGTTTGTGGCGAAGTTCAATCCGGCCGGAACGGTGTTGCTGTATTCGACGTTTCTGGGCGGGAGTACGACGGAGACTGGGGCACTTCCGGGAAATGTCGCCATGCGGATTGCGGTGGACCGGACCGGAAATGCGTACGTGGTGGGGAGCACGACGTCGGTGAGTTTTCCGGTGACTCCGGGGTGCGCGCAGCCGATCAATCGGGGCGGGGAAGATCTGTTTGTGACGAAGCTCAATCCGACGGGATCGGCGTTGATTTATTCGACGTATTTGGGCGGGAATCAGAATGAGAACGGGCAGGCGGGATATCTGGGGATTGCGGTTGACGCGGCGGGCAGCGCCTACGTGACCGGCGGCACGGCGTCACGAAACTTTCCAGTGACGAACGGGGCGTTGCAGCCGGCGTATGGCGGCGGTGCGACGGACGCGTTTGTTTCGAAGCTGGACGTGCTGGGTTCGACGCTGGTTTACTCGACTTACCTGGGATCGCCCGCGGTGGAGGCAGGGACGGCGATCGCGGTGGATTCAGCGGGAAACGCTTATATTGCCGGCATGGCGGAATCCGGCGGCGTTCCGCCGCGGGCGGGGGCATTGCAGGCCACGTTTGGCGGCGGGTTGAACGATGTGTTTGTCAGCAAGCTGAATGCGGTGGGGAATGGGCTGCTCTATTCGACTTACCTGGGCGGCAGCGGCGGGGATGCGGCGTTCAGCATCGCGGTGGATTCGGTGGGTAATGCCTATGTGGCGGGAGTGACGGACTCGCCGAATTTTCCGGTGAGCGCGCAGGCGTTCCGCAAGACCGCGGCGGGCGGGGATGCGTTTGTCAGCAAGATCAATCCGGGCGGGTCGGCGCTGGTCTATTCGACCCTGATTGGGGGGAGCCGGGACGATATCGCTTATAGCGTGGCGGTGGATTCGCAGGGGAGTGCGGTGGTGGTGGGCGGAACGGAGTCTCCCGACTTTTCGATCACCCGCGATGCCTTTCAATCGGGGCTGGGTTTGTTGCGGCGGGGCGCGGGAAGGACGGCGCCGTCCGGGTTTTTGACGAAGGTGAATGCGGGAGGAACGGCATTGACATATTCGACCTACTTTGGCGGGAACAATGGGGAGTCGGTGACGTCGGTGGCGCTGGACGCGAGCGGGAATGCCTATTTAACGGGGGTGGCGACATCGATCAACTTTCCGCGAACATCGAGTAATTATGAACCTCCGGACCGCAGCGCGTTTCGGACGGTGTTTCTGGCGAAGTTCGATTTGGGTTCGCGGAGTTCAATGGCGCTGGGTTCGGTGGTGAGCGCGGCGACTTATCAAATCGGTATCAACGGCGCGATTGCGCCTGGACAGATTGTGGTGCTGTTCGGCAATGAGATTGGGCCGGCGGAGTTGACAACGCTGCGGTTAACGGCGGATGGGAAGGTGGACACGATTTTGGCCGGTGTGCGGGTGCTGTTCGATGGCGTTCCGGCGCCGCTACTTTACGTTTCGGCGAAGCAACTCAGCGCGGTGGTGCCATATGGCGTGCCGCCGAACGGACGAACCGTCGTGCAGGTGGACTATCAGGGACTGCGTTCGAACCCGCTGGTGTTGTGGGTGCAGCCGGCGCTGGTTGGCATTTTTTCGCAGGACGGATCCGGGCGCGGGCCGGGGGCGATTTTGAATCAGGATGGGACGGTGAATTCGCCGTCTAACCCGGCGGCGAAGGGGTCGATCGTGGTTCTTTACGGGACGGGCGAAGGCCGCACGCAGCCCGAGGGTGTTGACGGGAGAGTGGCGGCGGAGCCTTTGCCGCGGCCTGTTCTCCGGATCTTCGCGCAGATATCGGATCGGGCTACCGAGGTGCTGTACGTGGGCGGCGCGCCGGGATTGGTGGCCGGCGTGCTGCAGATGAACATTCGGGTGCCGGAGACGGCGCCTTCCGGGCCGGCGATTCCGATCTTCATCGGCGGCATGGACGGTCCATTCGGTGTTGAGCCGAGTGAGCGGGCGACGTTATCGATCCGCTAAACTAGATACAAGTGGGAGTCATTCGATTCGCCGCAGCAGGCTTGGTGTGCCTCTCGGCGCTTTATGCACAGACCGGCGCCAATCCGCAGTGGGATGCGCTGATGGAGGCCGGCCATTGGAAGCGGCTGCGGCAGATGACGGAGGAGCGTCTAAAGGCGAATCCGAATGATGGACAGGCCTATTATTGGCTTTCCAAAATCAAATCGAGCTTCGGGGACCATTACGGGGCGCTGGCGGCGGCGGAGCGCGCCGTTGCTTTGTCGCCTGGCAATCACGGGTCGCATGCGCAGTTGGCCGAAGCGTCGGCGTTTCTGGCGGATCGAACGGGCCCGATTGTGGCGTTGACGCATGTGCGGCGAATGAAGCGGGAGATTGAGGCTTCGCTTGCGATTGATCCGAATAGTCTGGATGCGTTGCTGGTGCAGATGATGTTCAGTTGGAAGGCTCCGGGGATTGCCGGCGGCGATAAGAAGAGAGCCGTTCGCGCCGCGGACCAGATTCTGTCGAAACAACCCGTGTGGGGCAATCTGGCGCATGCGCGGCTGCTGCAGGAGTCCGGTGACGACGCCACGGTGGAACGCTGGCTGCTGCATGCGGTGAAGGCAGATCCGAAGTTTCTGCTGGCGCGTATTTCGTTGGGCCGATTTTATTGCCTCACGGCGAAAAAGAAGAGGCTGGACCTTGGCGAACGGGCCGCGATGGAAGTGATTCGACTGGATCCTACGTCGGCCGCCGGTTATGAGCTTCTGGCCTATGTGCAGGCGTCCGGGCAGCGGTGGGCGGAACTGGATGCGACGCTGGCGAAGGCGGAGAGGGCGGTTCCGGAAGACCTGGGACCTTATTACGCGGCGGCAAATGCTCTGTTCGAAATAGGGCGGGACCTCCGGCGCGCCGAGCAGTATTTGAATCACTACCTTTCGGGGACGCCGGAAGGGCGCAAGGCTTCGCATGCCGAGGCACATGTGTTGCTGGCGTCGCTGTATACGAAAGAAGGCCGGAAGTCCGACGCTCTTCGCGAATTGGCCACAGCTCTGCGGCTGCAGCCGGATCTGGAGGCCGCTAAGGCGGAGTTAAAACGGGTGAAGCAGAGCTAGCCAGGAACCGTTCGATCCGCTCGGCCATCTTCGCGCGGAATTGGGCGGAGAAAGGCGGGCAGTGTTGCGAGCCCTTGAGAAGTTCGACCTCGGCCTGCGGAAATATTTCCTTCGCTCGCTGCAGAAGAGCAGCGCCGGGGAAGTTTACGTCGTGTTCCGCTCCGAAGACGAGTACGGGGCATCGAACGCCTTCCAGCGCCTTTGGCTGCACGAGCGGGGGCACACGGATGTCGGTACGGTAGGCGTTCAAGGCGTCGCGGAAGAAGGCGTTCCAATCCGGATCGAGATCGGTGAAGAATGCCCGCATCACGCGGCGAAAGCGGGTTTCGGACGGAAAGAGCCGATAGAGCATCATCGGCAGTCCGGCGTCCCGCATGCCCGCCCAGACGCTGTTGCCGACGATTCCCGCGGGCACCAGCAGGATAAGATGGCGTAGCCGGGCGGGAAACGCGGCAGCCGCTTGCAATGCGACGAATCCGCCCCAACTGACGCCGTAGAGATCGAATTCCCGCAAGCCCAATCCGTCGCATGCTTCGCCTACCCAGCGCCCGTAGGAGCCGTCGGCCAATTCCATGCGCCGGTCTTCACTCATCACCGATTGCCCGATAACGTCGAGGGCATAAATGCGGCGGGTCTCCAGGAGCGATCCTAACTCCGGCATGACGTGAGACGACGTTGCCAGCGCGCCGTGCAGGATCACCAGCGGCGGCGCATCCTTCGGACCGGCCATCAACGCGTACGTGCGGCCGAAGGTGGTAGTTACGGTAATGTCCTCAACAGGCACCGAGATCCGTTTTCGGAACCGCCGCTCCCAATCCAAAATCAATTCGCGCTGCCGGCTGTTTCGAAAGATACTCATTTCTGTAACCCCTGTATATGCTGGTTCAAAAGACGCCGGAACAGCCGCAGCGGTTCGGGATGACCGCCCTGCAGCCAGGCCAGCAATGCAAAGTAGTAGAAGGAGAAGAAAGCGGCGCCGAAGAGGGCGATGTCGATATCGGGCTTCAGTTCGCCGCGTTCGATGGCAGCGGCCGTTAACGCGGCCACCACGGCGTGCACCTCTCCAACCTGTGCCGCGAACCGGTTGCTCCACGGCGGCGCGGCGAAGAGGGATTCCCGGAGCAAGGCGCGAGACAGCGCCGGACGGGCATCGTAGTAGGCGAAGAAAGTTTTGGCGAGCCTGGCGAGATCGGCCTCGAGCGATTTGCGGCCTAGCTTAGGACGGACGGCTTGCCAGGTGTGTTCGAGATCACTGAACAAAGCGGCGTGAAGCAGATCCTGCTTGTCCTGAAAGTGGAGCAGCACGGCACCGGTGGAGACGCCCGCCGCTTTGGCGATGCCGCGGATGTTTGTGGCTTCGTAGCCGCTACGCTCGAGCTCGGCGCGCGCGACGTCCAGGATGCGGGCGCGAGTGGCGGCCTTTTGATCGGCTCGTTTTGGTTTCTGTTTGGAGAACACGTTCACTGAACATGTTACTCCAAATGAGCGGCACGAATCATCGCGGCCAGGCTTGCCTCGACATCTTCGGCCGTTGTTGCCCACGACGATACGCTGATACGCATTGCGACGCGGCCTTGCCACTTCGTCTCGCCGCACCAGCAGACGCCGTCATTTTGGATGCGCGCCATCACGGCCATGGTGCGTTCGGGCAAACCGAAGGAGACCATCACCTGATTGATCACCACCTCGTTAAGTATCTCGAAACCAGCGTCGCGCAGGCCCTCGGCGAAGCGGCGGGCGTGGGCGCAGGTACGTTCGATCAGCTCCGCCATTCCGCGGCGGCCCATGCCGCGGAGCAGCGCCCACAGCTCCACGCCGCGCGCCCGGCGCGACATCTCCGGCGTGTAGTGACAGGGCTCGCGTTTGGCGCCTTCGGGCAGGTATGCCGCGACCATCGCCATGGTGGCACGCAGGGCATGAGCGTCGCGGACGAACGCCAATCCGCTGTCGTAACCGGCGTTGGGCCATTTGTGCGCATCGGTGGCCCAACTGTCGGCGGCGGAGAAGGGAGCGACCAGGTGGCGGTAATGGGGAGAGGCCGCGGCGAAGAGTCCGAACGCGCCATCGACATGGACCCAGGCGCCTCTGTCGCGGGCGGCCCGGCAGATTTCGGCGGCGGGATCGAAGGCGCCGGTGTTGACGTTGCCGGCCTGTATACAGACGATCGTGCGGGCGTCGAGCGGCGGCAACGCATCAGCCCGCATTCGTCCCTGCCCATCGACCGGTACACGGAATACTTTCTTCCGTCCGAGTCCGAGCATTCCCAGCGCCTTCAGGAGCGAGACGTGCACCTCATCGCCGACGACTACGGTCAGCGGCGGCGCGCCAAAGAGGCCGTCGTTCTCCACGTCCCATCCCGCCCGGTCCAGCAACGCATGGCGGGCCGCGGCCAAGCCAGTGAAGTTCGCCATTGTGGCTCCGGTGACCACTGCGCCGGCCGTGCCGTCCGGCAGTCCGAGCAGGTCGCGAAGCCATTCCAGCGCGATGTCCTCGAAGGCCGCCGCGGCGGGTGACATTACGCGCATGGCCGCATTCTGGTTCCATGCGCTCGTTAACCAACTGGCGGCCAATGCTGCGGGCTGCGCGGAACCGGTGACGAAGCCGAAGTAGCGGCCGCCTTGCGTGGCGACAGTGGCCGGGGAGCCGATGCGATCGAGGGCCGCCAGGACTTCTTGGGGCGCCGTTGGCTCTTCGGGTAGTGGGCCGGCAGTTGCTGCGAGACCCGCGACGGCTTCGGCCGACGGCCAAACGCGGCGGTCCGCGATTGTTCCCAGATACTGAGCGGCGCGGCGGGCAGCGTCGAGCAGAAGTTCGTCGTGCATGGAGTTAGGACTCCTCCGCCATGGCCAACAGCGCCGTTACGGTATTCCAGTTCCGGCCGGTGCCGGACGTGCCAAGCGTCCGTTCGATCTTCGCCATCGGCAGTTTAGAATTACCCTGACCGATTGGGAAGTGAATGAACATTTCGCTCCCCAGGATATGGATCTCCTCCGGCGTGATCCCCATTTGGTGGACGGCTTCGACCGCCTCCGCCGAGGGCGCCGCGCGAAGGAAAGAGACCAACAGCTTCGCGGGTTCCACGCCCGGCAGCGGATTGCGTTCCGTGATCGCGCGGAGTTCCTTCCCCGTTCGAATGACGGCGAACGTCTTGACGCCGAAGGCCCGTTCGATCTCCGCTTCCAAACGCGGCCCGATTCCCGCCGGCTTTCCCCGGAACACGATGTTGCCGCTTTGAATGTATGTGCGCACGTTTTGCAGCCCCATTCCCTCGCATACGGCGCGCAACTGCGCCATGTTTACCTTGCCGTTTCCGCCGACGTTCACGCCCCGAAGGAGGGCAATCATCGTTGTCATGGTCCTCCCAGAATAAATCTTTGAAAGGATCTGCCCCGAGGTGGAATATCCCGGTGACCGACTCATGAAAGGAGATCGATATGCAGATTCGCTTAATTGCGGCGGCGCTTGCCGCTGCCACCCTCACGGCCGCGCCAGTGCCGACCGGGAGCCCGGTTCATCGCGGGGTGCAGTTCCTGCTTCGCACGCAGGGGCCGGACGGCGGGTGGGGACAGGACGGAGGCGCCACCTCGCATGTGCGCCAGGGAGAACGACTGGAGACCAATAGCAACGACGTTGCGAACACGGCCAGCGCGCTGCTGGCGCTGACCCATGCGGGGGAGAAGGGGCCGCATATCCGGCGGGGCGTGGAGTTCCTGCTGCTTGAAATTGAGCGAAGCCCCGAAGAGGGCCTGGCCATCACCGCCAAGCAGGGGTCGCAGATTCAGCGCAAGCTGGGGCCGTATATCGACACATTCCTCACTTCGATGCTGCTGTCAGAGCTTGATGGGCAGATGGGCGATGCGCAATTGAACCGGCGGGTGCGGGCGGGTCTGGAGAAGTGCGTGCGGAAGATTGAAGTGGCGCAGTTGAAGGACGGCAGTTGGAATCACGATGGCGGATGGGCGCCGATTCTGGGCACGTCGATGGCGTCGCGCAGCTTGTCACAGGCGCGGGACAAGGGGCTGAAGGTAAAGGCGGAGTCGCTGCAACGCGTGGATGAGTATACGCAGAATAACGCCCGCCAGATAATGGCCAACTCCAAGGGCGGACGGACGGAGGCGCGGCCCGCCGCGGTATCCGGAGCCGGGGCCGGCGTTGCGCTCTATGACCGGGCGCAGACTCTGGAGCAGCTCAGCCGGACCGATCGCGATCGAAAGGCCAACGCGAAGGTGATTGAGACCATCGCCGGCGAAATGGCGCGTCCGGAAATGACGAACGGATTCGGATCGATGGGCGGCGAGGAGTACTTCTCGTACTTGAATGTCTCCGACAGCCTGCGCCGCGTGGGTGGACCGGCGTGGCAGAAGTGGAACAGCGAGATCAAGGCGAAGCTGGTTCAACTGCAGAACGCTGATGGGACCTGGGCCGGGCACCACTGCATTACCGGGCGCGTGGCCGTCACCAGCGCCGCATTGCTGACTTTGACCGCCGACAGGAACGACCGGTGATGAACCGGCGTGCGTTCCTTGGTGCTGTCCTGCTGGCCCCCGGTGCGCTCCGCCGCGGGGCCAGCTATTTGTGGAAGCGGCAGAGCCCGGACGGGGGATGGCATAGCGAGACGTATGGGCTGCTGCGGTCGGGGCAGTCGCTGACAGGGTTGATTGTCAATTCGCTGATCGATTCCGGGGCTTCGCAGCAGGACCCTCGCATTCGGAAGGCGGTACTGTTCCTGGCGCGGCATGTAAGCGCCGATGGGGGCGTGGGACTCACAGGAGACGACTACCCGTGTTATGCCACGGCGCTTGCGTTGCGGGCGTTTGTCCGGGCGGGCCATCCGGCAGCGCCGAGGCTGGCGGCATGGCTGCTCACGCAGCAGATGTCGCCGGAGAACGGCTGGCGTCCCGAGCAAGAGGCGTTTGGCGCATGGGGTATCGGCGGCGTTCCGCGGATGGCCCCGAACTCAGGCCACATCGATATATCGATGACCCGGCATGTGATGGAGGCGCTGGCGGAGGCGGGCGTTTCGCCTTCCGATCCGGCCATGCGAAATGCGCGGGTGTTCGTCGACCGCTGCCAGAATGCCGATGGCGGCTTTTTCTTCTCAACGGTGGAGACGGGCGCGAACAAGGCCGGAGAGACGGCCGAGGGGTTCGGCAGTTACGGGACTACGACGGCCGATGGGCTGCTATGCCAACTCGCGGCAGGCGCCGGCAATGCGACTAGGGCACTGGACTGGCTACGGGCGAATGACCAAGCGGAGTTGCCGGCGGGATTCGCGAATGCAGCTCGCGAACGCTACGCCGAAGGGCTTCGATACTACTATGCCGACGCCGCTGTCCGCGCCTTCCGCGCCGTGGGCGCCAAGCGAGCCGTCGACTATTGCGGTCCGCTGCTGGGTGCGCAACGATCCGACGGCAGTTGGCGAAACACGGAACCGCTGGTCAAGGAAGACGATCCGTTGATCGCCACCGCGTTCGCCGTTTCCGCGCTATCGGCCGGTTAGATTCGAGGGATCTGCTGCCACGGGGAAGCAATCGGCTTGGGGCGGCGCGGGGGCCGTTTGTGAATATTCTGTTTCTGGGCCGCCACTCGCAAGCCAACCAACAGCTTCATATCCGCTTCGCTGAAGGTCAATGTCTGCGAGCCGCAACCGGCGGGCATCCGCTCCAGAAGGCGCCGGCACAATAGCGGTAATTCCTGTACGGCGATGTTATATTTCCGGCTAAGTCCCAAGTCCGCAATCACCTTGAAGGGTGTCTTGTGGTGGCCTTCGTCGACGCCGTTAAATACGAACTCACGGCACTCACCGCTGTGGGTGAATCCTGCGAACTGATATTCCATAACCTAGCTCCCTTTATTAGGACGAGTCGCCTCAAAAAACTAACAAACTTTATGAGTTATGCGCTCACGTGGGGCGGTACTACGCATGTTATTTAGTTACTCTCAAGCGAGGCCGCCGAGTAACTGGTTGCGGTCTGGTTACTTCCGGTACGCGATCCGGTTCTTCATTATCCCTGTTCGATGAAAGAGTGTCAAGGAGTGAGCTACAGCCGCCGCAGCTCGAGTGCGATGTCCTCGGTGTGTTCCGGCGTGGTGATGGGCGCGCCGGCTTCGATTTCGGTCCGCCCGAGTTCCTTGCCGGACTTGGGATCGTGCCAGATGGCGCGGTATTTACCGGGCGGAATCTGCAGGCGCCAAGTCACGGTTTTCTTTGCGGTCTCCACGGCGTAGCGGGGCCGGAAAGCATTGCGGAGTTCGCCATAGTGCGCGTAGCAGAGGTACGCCACGCCTTCGGCGCCGAGGCATCGTCCGTGGGACGAGACGCCGTCGATCGGCCGCATTGCCGCGAGATCGAAGTTTTCGAATGTGCGCTTCATGAAGCCCAACTGCTTGCGCAGCGCGGGCGATCCGCCGCCCGGCGTGGAGGCCGGGGGCTTGAAGGTGCCTTTCTCATAGCCGACGGTGAAGGAGTAGTCCAGGTTGTTGTAGAGGGCTCCGCCGGCGGACAGAAAGTCCCAGCCTTGGATGCGGTAGATGGTGTCGTCAAAGCCATCGAAGCCGGTTTCATTCATTCCTATCGGCCGGTTTAGCGAGTAGTTCTGAGCGACGGCGCGAGGCGGGCGCGCGTAGTGGAAATTGAAAATGGAGACGTTCGGGTCGGGAGTGATGATCGTCTGGTCGTGGTTGGCGATGTTCTGCGAGATCAAGTGCCGCCCGCCGTCGGCTGCCTTAATCGTACGGGCCATATGCCGCTGCCATTCCAACGTGGGCCCGCCGAAATAGGGTTCGTTGCAGATCTCGAAGTAGAAGTTGTCGAAGGATTGGAGTTCTGTCGCGAGTTTGGCGATGAAGGCGTCGAGTACACGCTGGAGCGCGGCGTCCTTCAACGTCCATGGTTCCGTGTGCACCAGCCCGTTGCCGATGCCGTTGCGATTGTTCTGCCAAGGGGTGAGCTTCCAGTGCGTCTCGTTGTAGTGTGTCGTCGTGAGGCAGATTTCGACGATGATGCCGCGTTCCGCCGCGGTGGCCAGGAAGTGGCGGAGGCGCGCGAAATAGGCCGGATTCCATGCGTTCAGATTGTAGGTGCCGGCCGAATTGCGGACAAAGGGAGAGATAAAGTCCTCGGCATTGGGCGCCAGCGTGTTGCCGGCGATGTCGAAGCTGCCCGGCACTTCGCGGTATAGCCCGGTGAAGATGCGCGTATGGTTCAAGCCGTCGGCGGCGAGCGTGTTGAGGTATTCGATGTAGTCGAATTTGCCGTTCAGCACGGCGCCATAATGTTCGCCCGAAGTTACGAGGATGGTGGGCTTGCCGCGGTAGACGAAGTAGTGCGGATTGGCTGGGAGCAGCGCCAGTGGCTGCGCGGCGAGGCGCACGGTCAATAGGAGGAGCGCGAACCGCATTGCTACGCCTCGGCGATCACTTCGATTTCCACCAGGCAGCCGAACGGAATCGCCGCGACTGCGACCGTGGTTCGCGCGGGCGGATTGTCGCCGAAGCCGCCGCGGAACGTTTCATTCATGGGGCCATAGTTGTTGATGTCGCTTAAGAAGACATTGCACTTCACGGCCTTCTCCATAGACGATCCGACATGCTTCAAGTTCGCTTCGATGCTATCGAGCACGTACTTCGTCTGCTCCTGAATCGTCCCGCCATCGATCTTCCCTGTGCCGGAAATGAAGACGAATCCGTTGCACGTGACCGCAGGCGAATAGAGCGGCGTTTTGCCGTCGGTGGGGCGCCCATCCTTCCAGTGCGATTTCCTGGTAGGGGCCTTATTGGCCGCGGCCATGGCGGCGGGAGCAGCCGCAGCCGCGGCGATGAGATTCCGGCTGGATGATTTCATCCCGATATCATATCCGGAAGCGGAAACAGATCGGCCCGTTTGCCTTTACCGGATCGCCAACGGCCGTCAATTGGCCGGTCTTCGCATCCACACGGTAGGCCTGAATGGTATTGGCGTCCTGGGCCCCGGCAATCAGAAAGCGCCCGTCGGGCGAAAGCACGAAGCCCCGCGGAACGGGTCCGACCTTCATGTCCTGTACCTTCTTCAGGCCCGCGGGCTCGATGCGAAACACGGCTATTGTGTTCGAGCCGCGATTCGAGCAGTACAAGTACTTCTCCTTTTTGTCGATCACGACTTCGGCCGAAGAGGAGTTGCCGGTGAAGCCCTCCGGCAGCGCGTTAACGGTCTCCAGTAATTTGCCGTTTTCGAAGACGCTCACCGAGGAAGCGATCTCATTCAAAACGTAGATTCGCTTCTTCCCCAATGCCAAATGCCGCGGTCCCGCGCCGGGGGGCGTTTTCAGCGGGGCGCTTTCGGTGAGCTTCCCGGTCTTCGCATCGAAACCGTAGACCTTTACTTCGTCGATGCCGAGGTCGGCTGCATACATCCATTTGTTGTTGGCGGAAAAATACGTCGAATGGGCATGCGGGCCGGTCTGCCGCGTGGCGTGCGGGCCTTTGCCCTTGTGCTGCGCCGAGTCCACCGCCTCGCTCAGCTTTCCGTCGGCTTCAATTTTGTAGACAGCCACGCTGCCGCTGCCGAAGTTTGCGGTGGAGACCCACTGGCCCGTGCGGTCGATCTGTACATGGGCCGGCCCCTGTCCCTTCGAACTCACTTCGTTCAAGAGCCGCAACTGGCCGTCGGGTTCAATGGCGAATGAGCTTACCTTGCCCTCCGGCGCCGCGACCACGGCGAAGACCAGCGGGCGTTTGGGATGCACGGCGACGAAGGTCGGATTCACCGTCTTTCCGGCCACGCGGACGTCACTGATTGCGCCAGTGGCCGGATCGAATTGCATCCGATAGATCCCTTCGTTGCTGCGCGTCCCGATGTAGACCGTCTGGGCGGTTAAGGCTGTTCCCACGATAGTTGCCGCCATAAGTGTTTTGAGCATGCTGAAGTTCCTCAGCAATTCTCTCACTTATGGGCGGCGAGATCAGAACACGAAGCGGAGCCCGAACTGCAGTTGCCGCGGCGCATTCGCCTGGGACGTGATCGTCGCGAAACTGCTGGAGGTCACGCTGGTATTCGGGCTTCCGAAACGAGGCGTGTTGAACGCGTTGAGCGCCTCCGCACGGAACTGCAGCCGCATGCCGCCGTCAGTAAACACCATCTCTTTGAAGATCGACATATCCCAATTGAAAACACCATCGTTGCGAATGTCGGGAAGGCGCGGGCCCATGTTGCCGAAGGTGAAGTTCACCGGCTGCGAGTAGACGGACTTGTCGAAGTAGTTGTTTAGGCGATCCTGCACGGGGCCGGTGAGCAGGCCGCTCTTGCCGTTGTTGTTGGCGCGAATGGCCTGATTGAAAATGCCGGCGTTGTTGGACGCGGAGATGCCCAGCGGGTTGCCGGTAGAGAACGTGGCGATGGAGTTCACCTGCCAGTGGCCGATCGCGATATCGAGCCAGCGCGACCAATCCGTGCCGTATTTCTTGCCGCGCCCGAAGGGAAGCTCATAGAGACCGTAGATCACGGCGCGGTGCTTCAAGTCGATATCGGATAGCGCCCGGTCCGCGCGGATATTGTAGCTGTCCTGGTGGCTCAAGCCGTCGTCGAGGCTCTTAGCCCATGTATAGGCCAATTGCATCTGCAAGCCTTGACCGAACCGCTTGTTTGCAGTCACTTGAAGCGCATGGTAGAAGCTGGATGCGCCTACCGAATAGATGGGGATGATGTCGGTAAACTGCGGGTAAGGGCGCAGCAGTTGCGCGCGGCTGGTCCGGGCATTGGCCAAAACACCCTGCGCATAAGGGGTTCCAAAGAACGGATTGTCCACTTGTTCATTCAGCCGCGTGCCCATTGACATCATGCTGGCCGGCAACTGGTTCAGGCTCAGGCCTCCCTCATCGTTACGATGCAGATAGAAGCCGCGCGTGCCCACGTATGCCACTTCGAGCAGCGTGCCCATCGGCAATTCGCGCTGCAGATTCACGTTCATCTGGCGCGTCCACGGCGAAACGATGTCGGTGGTGGTTGCCTCGATCCGATTGCCGAGTTGAGTCAGGACGCCGTTCTTGGCTCCCACCACTGGGTTCACGCCGCGCGGATACGGGTTGCGCAGCAGATCATTCGGAGTGATGCCATCAATAGTCGCTACCCAGGTGTTGTCCACGCGGAATCCCATGGTGCCGATGGTTCCAGCGGCGGCTTGCTGGGAAGGCCCGTAGACATGGGCGTATCCTACGCGGAGAACGGTCTTTGGCAGGAACTGCCAACTTAGGCCGAATCGCGGGGCGATGTTGTTCGTATCCATTTTGAACTGCGTGCGGGGCTGCCCGTTCACGCCGACAAAGACCAGCCCGCCTTTAATGCCGGGCATCGCCGCGGAGGCCGGATTGGCTACCAGGGGATCAAAAACATTCGTTCGGTCGTAGCGCTCGGTGCGAGGGGCATCGACGTCCCACCGGATCCCGAGATTGAGAGAGAGCTTCGAGGTAACGCGCCAATCGTCCTGGAAGTAACCGGCATAGTACATGCTGTGAGTCGCGACATTTTTGTAGTTTGCCTGCAGCGATCCGCTGGCGCCCGCACCCAGCATCATGGACGCGAAGCCGTTTCCGGCCGTTGTGCTGGATTGCGTGGGAACCGGCCCCTGCGTCATTCCGCGTGTAAAGGAATAGTCGCTGGCGTTGCGGCCCTCGAAAACATTCACGCGCATCATGCGGATATCGGTGCCGAACTTCATTGTGTGCTTCCCGCTCGTCTTGGTGACATTCGCAACGGCGGTATATGTCATGAAGGCGTTACGGCGGTGGTCGCCGCCGCCCAGTCCGCGATAGTCGGTTACCGAGAATCCGGGGAATTGGAGATTATCCACCGCCGTATCGATATAGGACGGAAGCCCAAGGCTCGACGGCACGAAACCCAGGCCCTGGTTGGCGTAGACGAACAGCGTCCGGGCAAAGCCCAGACGAGCGTTGAGGATCATGGACGGAGACAGCGTGTTGGTGTAGTCGGCCACGGCGCCGTGCACGTGGTCTTCCTGGTTGATTCGGCCTTCGGCGATCTTGATCGCGTCGGGGAAGAATGTGGTGGCGACGTCTTCGTTCAGCCGCGTGGAGTAACGTGCGAAGAAGCGCTGCGAGGCCGAGATCACTTGATCGACGCGGTAGTCCGACTGGGTGGTGTTTAGCGGTTTGGAGCCGCTGGCGGCATAATTGCCCTGGTTGTTGCTTTGGCCCGTGGGCGTGGTGTTTGGTGTCGGATAATATTTGGCCGTGTTGACGGCCACCGGGTCAAAGCGCGTGGAGGGAATTCGGTTGCCTGCGAAGGGATCACGGATGAAACCACCTGCCGGGTTGGCGCGCGTGGTGAACGGATCGAAGATATTGATCGCCGCGCCGGTGGTGGTACGGGTCTGAGAGAAGTCGCCGCTCCGCTCGAGAGCCGTTGGAACCGAGGTGATGGTGGAGTCGGCACGCCGTTCGCGGAGGGCTTCGAAGGACACCATGAAAAATGTCTTGTTCTTGATCAGCGGTCCGTTAAGAACGCCGCCGAATTGAGATCGTTTGTAGCTCAAGAGCGGCTGGCCGCGGCGGTTGTCGAAGAAGTTGTTGGCGTCGACCGCGGAGTTGCGAAGGAATTCGAAGGCGCTGCCGTGAAAGGCATTGGTTCCGGACTTGAATACAACGTTCAATACGCTGCCGAGGCTTCGCCCAAACTCGGCCGGGAAATCGGCGCTCAGAAGTTTGAACTCCTCCACAGCGTCAACGGACGGGAATACCGAGATGCCGTTGAATCCATTTACAGTGGGATGAGCCGCGGAAACACCGTCAATCATCGTGTCCATCGTCCGCGCGCGGGCTCCGTTTACCGAGTAACGCATTTCCCCGTAGCTGTTACCTACGGTACCCGACACGCCCGGCGTGAGGAACACCAGGTTGTATATGTTGCGCGTGTTCAGGGGCAGATTCACGATCGCTTTGTTATCGATCACCTTCGCCAGCGTCGCGGTCTCCGTTTCCAGGCGTGCCGCATCAGCGGTGACCATCACGGATTCAGCGACTTCGCCGAGAGCCAACTGCAGATCAATACGCGCGGTTTGCTGCACCTGGAGCACGATGCCGTCGCGGACCAGCCGTTTGAATCCGGAGGCTGTCGCCTCTACGCGATAATCGCCGCGGGGCAACAATGGAATGCTGTAGTTGCCGGATCCATCACTCTTGGCGGTCGTGCGCGCACTGGTGGCGGTGTGTATTGCCGTAACTTCCGCGCCGGGTACGACAGCGCCAGAGGAGTCCGTTATGATGCCGGTTATTGAACCAGTGATGGACTGAGCTTGTGCGATGGCAGCCAGCAGCATCGCGATCAATACCGAAAGCAAACGTGGTTTCATGTTGTCCCCAAATTACATTGAGGCGCTCGAGTTCCAACCCCGAAACTAAAGCGCCGTCACGGAATTGTGACGTAAATGTAATAGAGACAGCATATACCACTACTCACGGGCGTGCTGCGGTGTCTTGACGCCTTGGTACTTCACCGCCAGATGCGGTGTATCGAGCTTCTTTCCGCCCTGTTTCCTCGATTGCAGGCAGCTTTCCAGCGCCCCGCTGACGATCAGCGTCCGCTCCACCGGGTACGGGGCTTTGCCGGTCACGAAGAGCTCTTCAATCTTGCTGACCAGGCAGGCGGAGTAGGTGACGTTCGGCGTCGGCGAGAGGAAGAACTGCGTTGACGCGATGCCCTTTCCCTTGATGCGCGCGGCGAAGTTGTAATCGCGAACGGCGCCGTCGAGCATTAGCAGAGTCGTGCGAAGGCCGTCATTGCGTTCAATAAAATAGGCCGCCGGCTTCTTCACGATTTTCTGTAACTGGCCGGAGCCCAGCAGATCCTGTGTCCGCGCGTCTTCCACGGTTAGCCCCAGCGGCGAGTCGCTTCGGGAGAGAGCCGCGACCAATAGCGGCCGGGACCACCGCTTGTCTTCCCACACTGCATCGCCGTCGATCAGTTGCACGGACTTCACGCCGCTTTCGCCGCCCTTGCGCCGCTCCACCATGCACTGCATCGCTTCCAGCGCATGGTAGTCCATCGGATCCGACCCGCCGACTCCCACCATCAGCGCGTCTTCAATTTCGCAGCCCAGCGGCAGTTCCAAATCCGGCAGCCGCCAGGTTACTGGAAGCGACGATCCGGCCAGCATCGGAAAGCCTAGCTTCTTCGATTGATCGACCATCCATTTCGCTTTTTCAAAGCTGTAGGAAAGGTGCTTGTCGTTGTAGACCGGCACGCTGCGGCCGTCTTTCTCGAACACTTCCACGCATTGCTTGAAGAACTCGTAGCGCGGATAAAGTACCTGGCCCAGATCGTTGCGCGGGTAGTTGCCGTGCTCGCCAATGAGCAGCACCGCGTCCACGGCAAGCTTTTCGCCGCCGCATCGCAGCGCTTCGGCGATCGTCGGGTAAACCTTGAAGCCGAACTCCTTGGCGCGCTCCTGGCTTTGGTCGCCTTCGGGCTTCTGGTCCACATAGAGCGACACCACTTCCATGTCGCCTTTGTGCCACTTCCCGTGAAGCGGATAGCCGATTAGAAACCGGTCGCCCATGTGTTGGGCATGGGAGAGATACCGGTAGATGGTGGCGATGATCGCGACGCGTTTCGGCATTAGCTTCTCCAGAATGTGGAATCGACGGGCGCCGGATAGACGATCTTCGAAAGGTGCGGTGTATCCAGCCGCTTTTCCGATTGGTGGAGGCTCTCGACGCCTGCCGCGGTGAGGCCGGTTGTCAGTAGCGTTCGCTCCAATGGGTAGGGCGATTTTTTGTTGAGGAACAGCTTCTCAATATTGTTGGTTAGCGGCGAGAAGAAGTTTGCCAGCGTGGTTCGTCCGGGCGGCATCGGCAGGTACATCTGCGTGGAGAACGGGTCCTTGCGGCCGTCGATGTGGCAGGCGAAGTTGAAGTCCTCCACCAGCCCGCTTAGCAGCAGCATGGTTGATTTCAATCCATCGTTGTGCTCGTAAACGTACGCCACGGGCTGGCGTACCAGGCGCCGCATCGAGTCGTCCGTCGGGAAGTCATTGTTGAACCCCGGCCGCGACGGCTTCAGCGTATGGCTGCGGCAAAGCGCGGCGTCCATCAGCTCGCGCGACCACACCCCATCCTTCATAGCCTTCCAAAAGTTCTCGCCGCGATAAGCCTGCACCCACTTCACGCCGGTCTCGCCGCCCTTGCGGCGTTCCTCCATGCACTGCAGCGTTTCCAGCGCGTGGAAGTCGTAGCTGTCCACTCCGCCATACGCCACGCAGACCGCCTCGCCAACCTTGGCATTCACCGGCATCTCTACGGACGGCGTACGCCATGTAACGGGCAGGCTGGAACCGGCCATCAGCGGGAACTTCATCTTTAGGGAGGTATCGTACATCTCCTTGGCCCAATCCCAGTTCCATGAGAGGTGCTTGTCGTTGAACACCGGCACCGCACGGCCGGAATCCGCGAAAACCTTCACGATTTCCTTGAAAAACTCGTAGCGTGGGTACTTCGTCTGGCGCTTTTCGTTGCGTTCGTACTTTCCGTGTTCCCCGATCAGAAGTACACCGTCCACCGCCAGCTTGCCAGTGCCGAGCGTGAGAGCATCCGCAATGGTCGGGTACGACTTCATGGACGGATACTCTTTTTCGCGGCCGCGGCTGAGGTCAGTCGAACCCACCTGATCCACGAAGATTGAAACCAGATCGAACGGCGGTTTGTGGTGCGTCCCGTTCCAACCGTAACCGATCAGGAAGCGATCAACGATGTGCTGCGAATGCGAAAACTTGAAGTAGGTTGTGCAGATGGCGGCGATTTTCGGCTGCCCCGCCTGCGCCGCGCTGGCTATTAAAGGCGCGCCCGCCAGCAGTTCGCGTCTGGTGATCATGATAGCGATAGGCTAACACGCGGTTAATTGTGGAGAGACTGCGAAATAGCCGGGGCCAATCGCTTGATCAATTCCGTTCCGCCGTCGCTGTTCGTAAGAAGTACAAATCCCGATCTATCTTTCAACGAGAACTCGGCGATGGAGTGAAATCCGGCATTGTCGCCGCCGTGACTTACCAGGTCTCCCTTCGCGAGACGCGCGATCCGCCACCCTAGCGCCCACCAAATCGAATAACCGTCGCCTTCGGAGACCTTGATCTGCGGCCGCAGCCATTCCCTATGACTGGCCGCATTGATGCGAAACGCATCGGCCGGCGGAGGACTGATCACCCCTAACAGGAACTTCGCATAGTCCGACGCGGTAGTGAGCAGACCTCCCATGGAACCATAACGAGCCACATCCGGTGCCGTGGACTTTTTGTTGGCGAACGGCACACCCTGCCGATCGTGAGGCCGGGCCATTCGCTTTGCAAATGCATCGCTCCACAGATACCCGCTGGAATCCATGCCGAACGGTCCCAGCACCGTCTTCTTCATACTTCCGGCAAAATCGGTCGCGCAAACTTCCAAATCGTCGCCGTACTTGCCGCACTGATTCGGGTTCACATGACCCGTTAGTTCGCTCACCACCGACTGCAGATAGGCAAACCCCTCACCCGAATACTGCCACCTCTCGCCAGGGGCAAAGCCGATCTTCAGCGGCGCCTCACCACTGCGGTGGTTCTGAAATCCGGAAGTATGGGATAGCACGTGCCGCGCCGTAATCAGATCGAGCCGTGGATCATCCTTCAAGAAGCGGCCTGCCGTATATCGTGTCAACGGAGTATCCAGGTTCATCTTCCCGGTCTCGCAAAGCTTCATCACACGGTACGCGAATACCGGCTTGCTCATGGACGCGGCTTCAAACATGGTCCCGTCCTGAACCGGCGCGCCCGACTGCCGGTCTTTCACCCCGAAGCCCCGGCGCCACTCGACTTTCCCGTTTCTCACAACGGCGATGGAAAGCCCGGGAACGTTGGTCTCCTCCATCGTTTGCTGAATTCGTCCGGCCCATTCGGACTCCTGCCCGTACGCAGCAGTTGCGGCCCCGAAAATTCCAGCGATATCCCTACGCCGAATCATTACTACGGCTTCACGACGCTTCCGTCCATCGCACGGTCCAATCGATACGGTCCGCCACCCGGATTTGGCGGCAGCGGGTGCTTGGCGGCCAGCGTCTCGTCGATATCGATTCCGAGACCCGGCTTGCCGTTGCCGTATAGATATCCGCGGCGGATCTCTGGCGTGCCAGGCAGCATCTCATGCACCGCGGGCGGGAAGTGGTTCTCTTCCTGAATTCCGAAGCCGGTGCTTGAAATGTCCACATGATAGGCCGAGATGAGATTCACCGGGTCGTTCTCGCCGCCTTCCTGGAAGGCGGTTTTGGTCCCGTAGATCTCGCACATCGTCGCCAATTTCTTCGCCGGCGTAATCCCGCCGATGCCCGAGACGCGGCAACGCACGAAGTCGATCAGGCGGTCGTGAATCAACGGCAAATACTCATAGGGGTGCGTGAAGAGTTCGCCTACCGCCTGCGGCGTCGTGCAAACCTGGCGGATGTGTTTGTACCACGCGAGTGTTTCCGGCGACAACACGTCTTCCACAAAGAACATCTGCAAAGGCTGTAGACGGCGGCAGAACTCCGCGGCGTTCATGCCCGTCAAGTGGGAGTGCACGTCGTGGCAGAGCTTGGCTTCAAAACCGATCTTCGCCCGCACCTCTTCGAACATTTTCGACACCCGCTCAACGTAAACCTCTTCATCGAATGCCTGCCCGGTGCGGCCGCCCTCAGGCCGCGAACCCTGCCCCGACGGAATAAAACCGCCGCCTCCGTAGGAGCCGAACTGAATGCGAATATGCCGGTAACCGGAGGCGAGCGACTTCTGTGCCGCCTCTGCCGCGGATGATGCGTCATTGCCGCCCACGTGGTCATAACAAGGTACCGCGTCGCGCACCTTGCCGCCCAATAGCTCATAGACCGGCATGCCCGCGCGCTTGCCCTTGATATCCCACAGGGCCATATCCATCGCGCTCAGCACGTTGTTATTCACTGGCCCGTTGCGCCAGTAGGTCTTCAAGTGCGAACTTTGCCACAGATCCTCGATCTGGTCCGGATCCTTCCCGATCAGCCACGGCTTCAAATGGCTCTCCAGCGCCGCGATCACCGCATCCGTCTGGTAGGCGTTGTTGGCGGACCCAATTCCGTAGAGCCCGGGCTCCGACGTAATGATCTTCAGGAACACCCAGCGGTACCGGGCACCGCCGCTCGTCTTGATGATCTTGACATCCTTGATCGTCAAGCGCGGCAGTCCGGTCGTGCGCCGCGCGGCCTCCTGCGCCGCCGCTGCCGGCATAACAGCCATTGTCTTTAAAAGCGTTCTTCGATTCATCGTGAGCAACCCTCTCAGTGCTTCGCGATCCTATCGAATTCACGCGTTTCTGCGCAAGCGAGCGGTTAACGGCGCCGCCCCAGATCGTTTACATCCACCGACTGCTGAACGAATGCGGCAATGCCCGAAGTCTCTCCGATCCGCTTCGCCCGTGTCTCCGCATGCCGGGCCTCCGCCTTGCGGCCCATCTTCTTCAACAGAGTCGAATAGGAAGCCAGGGCAGCGCCCGTCCGTGTGCTGTCCGCGCCGCATCGCAGTTCGATGATCTCGATCGCCTTGGCCAGGTGCCTCTCCGCCTGCGGCAGCCGGTTCAGTTGTTCATACACGTTGGCGAGGTTCGCGTGCGTCGCGGCCATCGGTAGCGTCCCTTGGAAACCTGCCTTTTCCGCCAATGCAAGCGCCCTCTCCAGCACCGCCGCCGACTCCGGTCCCCGTTTCATCTCCAGGTAAGCGATGGAGATATTGTTGAGCACGGTAACTCCCGAGTTCGTCGCGGTTTCGCCCAGACTCTCCAGAATCTCCCACGCCTTCATATTCAGCGCCAGCGCTTTGGCGGTATTGCCGCGCATGATTTCCAGTGCGGCGACGGCGCCGGTCAGATCGATTCGGTCATGCGACTTGGGATCCTCGGCTTCCAAGCGCTCCAGCCATTTGTCGAGACCCAGCCGTTCGGCCTTCCGCCGCTGGCCGATCTCGATATACAGACAGGCCAGGCGATTGATCACTCGATTGATGGTGAGATGATCCGGCCCGATCTTCTGTTGATAGGCATGGAGCAGCCGGCGCAGGCACGACTCGGCTTGCGGGATCTTGCCGCTGTCCTGGTAGAAGGTGCAGGCATGATCGAGCGCACGCACCAGCGCACCGGTCTCGGGACTCTTCGCCGCCGTCTCTACGGCTGCTTTGAACTGAGCCTCCGCTTCCTCAAACTGGCCCATTCCTTCCAGTAGTAGGGCACGGTCAAGATGACTCTGCGACGTGGATTGTGTTTGGGCCAGGACAGGGGCCACGGTAATGCATATTGCGAGCAGGCAACTTCTGAACATTTGGGATCTCACTCATCGTTGATTCCCAATCGACACACGACCCTGTTCTGTAGACTTACTACGATTCAAACGGTGCTTAGTGTTCTAAAAATATTTCGTTTTTTATAGATTTCTATAAGAAAAACGCCGTCCCGAAATAGGACGGCGTTCATTCATGGGACGATTGTTCGGAGCCGGACAGTATTACCGGATACAGCCGCCTCCCCGGGCGCTCGTGAGGAATATCCGCTGCATCGCGGCGAGATAATTCGCGTCGTTCAGCGGCGCTCCGTTCGTACGCGCGATCTGTGCGGCGAACGGTTCCAGGAACCGGCCGGCACGTACCAGCACGCTGGGTTCGGACGCGGCCAGCATCTCCGCTTTGCGCCACGGAGCAAGCAGTTCCACGCGGCCGACGAACACGCGTTCAACGGCCGCCGGAGCCGGCGCCATTTGCAGCGGCAGCACGTCGTCCACTATCGATCGCGGCACCAAATAGATGACGCGGGTCCCTTCCTCAAACCAGGAGTCGCGCCAAGTCTCCACCATCGCTTGGGCTTCTTTCGGGAACAGCCCCGCCCCAACAAGTTCCATCACCAACTCGCGCCGCACCTGTTCCGCATTGCCGGAATGCGCTGGGGCGTCCCACTCAATCGACGACTGCACGCCGCGGGCCAGACGGTAACCACTTTTGCCGCCGCGGTTCTCGAAGTAGATAGCTACCGGCAGGGCATCGGTGCCCGTGTTGCGCACATGAAGGCGTCCATCGGTCGCGTATTTCGCCTCCACGGGCACGCCGAAGTTCCCCACGCCGCGATAGAACAGCAACTTCTCCCACTGCCCGTTCACTCGCACCGGCGCGGCATCGGTGGCTCTCGCGGCGAAGTAGTGGCTCGGCCCCTGGCTCACCGGCAGCACCGGATTCTCGCCGGGTCGAATCTCCACACGATTCCATTCGATTCCGCCGCCAGTGGTGCGCCCGGCCGGCTGCGCCTTCGCTTTCGGGTACCATTCCGTGACACGCCCCTGCGGGAAGTCCACGCGTACGGCAATGTCCGCCGGGCGCTCCGAATAGAAATAGAGGACCGGGGTTTCCATACGGACAAATGTCGAAAGGCTGCCTTTCGGGCTGAACGAATCCAGACGCTCCACAAAGCAGGGCAGGTCTGGGGAAGTGAACGGCCGCCACAGGACGGGCTTGCCGTCTTCATTGGCGACGGTGGTGAACGTCCCCCATTCGTGGACGGTGATCCGCTCCTTCGACGGATCCACGCCGAATGAAGGAACAGCAATTAGCAGGGCGAGTAGCGCGCGCATTGTATGGGGCATGTTGATCTCCTACCCATTTGGCGCGGCGCGGCGCCAATTTCTTCCCGGCGCGGTGCGATTATTTTGCCGGCAGAGATCGCAGCGCCGCTTCGATCTCTTTCTCCGTCGCCGCCTGCGCCATGAACTTTGAGGCCCCTCGATTCGGTCCGCCCTCACCGGGCACGACCAACGCTCCCGCGGTTGACGAACCGCATTTGGCGGCCAGGTTTATTACCCACACGCCCTCCGGCGGCCATTGCCGAATCACCGCAAAAGCGCCAGCCGAAGCCGCAGGACGAAGCTGCAGCGGTACCGTCCGCCGTTCCCCGTTCACGCGCCCTTCCGCCTTGGCGATGACGTCCATCTTCTCCGGTTCCGCGCAGCCCTGTGACCGAAATACAAATGCCGCCGACTTCACATTGGCCGACTGCCCGGCCACCGCGCTGGCGATTTGCAGAGAAAACGGCTCGGCGGCCGCGGTCCATCCAAGCAGCGCTAACAATACGGCGGGTTTGACCACGGCACACTCCTCGGCTATTCGACGCATCGAGGCGCGAATTTCTTCCCGCCACCGCCAAAATTTACCATGTCCAAGCCAACTCCTCCCGCCATTTGCGCAGCGCTTCCTTGTCCAGCGACAACACGGCCTCTCGCGAAACGCCTGAGGGTAGTGGTCCGAACGACAACATTCGCGTGAATACTCGCAGCCGGTCGGCATCGTTGGCAGCGCGCGACAGTAGATGCCAGAGCGTCAGCGTGTCTTTCGAACGCGCGGCGGAAAGCAATGCCTCCAGCCGCTGCCCGTTCGCATCGAAGCCTTCCAATGCTACTTTGAACGCCGCCGTCGCATCATCGAAAGACGGCGTATCCGGCACGCGCCCCGCCCGAGTGCGGCAGCTTGCCCCAGCCGGAACCAGTGACTCCCGGCCATCCCGCTCATAGGAGACCCAGCCCTGCAGCACACGCAAATATCCATTGCCCTCCCGGTCACACGCCAAGTCGTATTCGCAGCCCAAATCGATCGCCGTGCCCGCGCCCGTCTCCACGAAGAACAGCCGCGGAGGCGCCGTGATCTTTGCATGAATCTCGCCGCGATCCAACGTCAGCCGCTGTTCGCCCGCCTTCGCCGCCAGCATCCGTACTCGTGAGTTGGACCGGACATCCACGGCACCAATCGTGCCGATTGTCACCCGCGCAGCCCCGCTTCCAGTGTCCATCCACTCGCCGGCGCGCACCCGCTCCACCCCGGGCAGCCCCGCCACTTCCCAATGCGGACCGGCCGTGCGCTGCCACTGCCAAACGCCCGCGGCAACCACCAGCAGCCCCGCCGCGATAGCCAGCGCACGCGTAGTGAACTGGCGCCTTTGCCGCCGCGCAAGCTCGGCATCAATGCTCTTCCAGATCAAGTCCGGCGCCGCAACCAACGGCAACACGCCAACAGCCTCTATTCCCAAACGCACCGCATCCAACTCCGTCCGGCACTCGCTGCATTCGGCCAGATGCGCCTCCGCGCGAGCCCGTTCCTCCACGCCCAGTTCGCCATCGGCGTAGGCAGCCAGCAGTTCGGATATGTGCGTGTCTTCCATCGCTATTCCTTCTTCTCGAACCAGCCCCGAACCGGCGCCAACGCTTCGGCCAGTAACCGGTGCGCCCGGCTCAGGCGCGATGCCACCGTGCCCTTGGAGCAATCCAGCGCTTCAGCCATCTCTTCGTAGGAAAGTTCCTCGAAGTGACGTAACAAAACGGCTAAACGGAACGGCTCCGGCAATGCCGCCACCGCTGCCTGCACGCGTTCCGCCAACTCCTTCCCCTCCTGTTCGCCCGCGGGCAAACCAGAACGGCTCCCCAGGCTCAATCCCTCAATCGCCACCTCCGGCCTTCTCCTCCGGGAAGCGTCGATGCACACATTCACCGTCATCCGGTACAGCCATGTGGATACAACAGCATCCCCGCGGAACTGCCCGATTTCGGTGATCACCTTCAAAAACACCTGCTGCGTTACATCGGAAGCCAACGCCGCATTGCCGCGAAAAAAGTGCAGGGCAATCGAGTACACCCGGTCCTTATGCTCCTGATACAACGACCCCAACGCTGTCCGGTCGCCGCGCCGGCAGGCGGCCAGGAGCGCGTCGTCAAGTTCGCGGCGATTCGGATCGGGAGCCAATCGTCTATTTTCTTCAAATCCTTGGACGCTGGCGCTTACGAATTTCTTCCCGGATCTTTACCACGGTTGCGGACCCGCGGAATCGAAGTATCCGCCGGTGGGACCATCGGCCGGCAGCAGCGCCAGCCGCACCGGTTCCGCCGCTCCCTCGGCCACCGTCTGTGTGCCTTTGTGGCCGTTCATGTCGGTATCGGTAAAGCCCGGATCGGCGGCGTTCACCTTGATCGCCGTGTCCCGCAATTCGTAGGCCAACTGAACGGTCATCATGTTCAGCGCGGCCTTCGATGCGTTGTATCCGGCCAACTTAACGGAGGCGAAACTCCACGCCGGGTCTCCGTTCAGCGCAATCGACCCCAAGCCGCTCGACACATTCACGATGCGTGCTGCCGGCGCCTTGCGCAGCAGCGGAAGCAGGGCCTGCGTAACCGCCAGCGTCCCGAAGTAGTTGATCTCCATCACCCGCCGCGCCGCCGTCAGATTCGCTGTGCTGGGAGGGCCATCGCCCGGTTCGATGATACCCGCGTTGTTCACCAGCACGTCGAGCTTTCCACCAATCTTCTCAATCGCAACTGCTGCGGCCGCCGCTGATTCGACGCGGTCCAGGTCGAGCGCGACAAACCGGACATCCAACCCTTCTCCTCGCAACTTCGCCGCCGCTTCCTCGCCCAACTTCGGATTTCGCGCCCCCAGGAAAACAGTCAATCCCGCCGCCCCCAACTGCCGCGCTACTTCGAAGCCGATTCCCTTATTTCCGCCAGTTACCAGTGCTGTTTTCATGGGTCTATAGATGGCGGCTCCGCCGCAAAGGATGCAGACTGGAGCAATATGTCAAAAACAGCCATAGTCACCGGAGCTTCCCGCGGCATCGGCCGTGCCATTGCCGGCCGCCTGGCCAGCGACGGGTTTTCGGTTGTTGTGAACTTCGCAAGTAACGCGGCCCAGGCGGACGCGGCCGTCGCGGAAATAATGACCGCCGGCGGCCAGGCCGTAGCGATTCAGGCCGACATCTCCCGCGCCGAAGACGTCGCCCGCCTGTTCGATGAGGCGCAGATCGCTTTCGGCTCTATTGACGTAGTCGTCAACAACTCCGGCATCATGCCCATGTCGCCAATCGTTAACGCGGACGTTTCGACGTTCGACAAAGTGATCGCGACAAACCTGCGCGGCGCGTTCCTCGTTCTCTCCCACGCGGCCCGGCATGTCGCCGCCGGCGGCAGGATTATTGCCTTCTCCAGCAGCGTGCTGGCAAAGTCCTTTCCCGGCTACGGCCCCTACATCGCTTCCAAGGCGGGCGTCGAAGGGCTGGTCCATGTATTGGCCAACGAACTCCGCGGGCGCAATATCACCGTGAACGCGGTGGCCCCGGGGCCCGTCGGCACGGAACTGTTCCTTACGGGCAAGACGCCGGAACAGGTGGCCGCCATCGCCGGGATGGCTCCGCTGGAACGCCTCGGCCAGCCGGAGGACATCGCCAATGTCGTCTCATTCCTCGCCGGTCCCGACGGCGCTTGGATCAACTCCCAGGTTCTCCGCGCCAACGGCGGCTTCGCGTAATATCTACTCGGAACGCAGCGCGACAATCGGGTCCACCGCGGCCGCACGCCGCGCGGGAAGCCAGCTAGCCGCCATCGCAGCGGCCGCCAGGCCTGCGAATACTGCCGCGAACGTCAGGGGATCGTTTGGGCCGACGCCGAACAGCATCGCGTCCATCAGCCTCGTCACTCCCAACGCCACCGCGATCCCGCACGCCGCCCCGATGCCAGTAAGCATCAGCCCCTCTCGCACAAACAGCCGCGTCACCCCGTGCTGCGGGGATCCAAGCGCGATCCGAATTCCAATATCGCGAACCCGCTGCGAAACGGAATAGGCGATCACTCCATATATCCCAACGATTCCGAGCAGTAGCGCCATCCCGCCGGCCACGCCCATCAGCACCAACGCGAAAGCCGTCCGAGCCATCGTGCGCTCATAGATATCTTGCAGTGTCCTCACTTCGGCCAGTGGCAGATTCGGGTTCACCAACGCGAGCGCCTGCTTCAACTCCCGCACCAGGTCAGTGGTCCCGGCCCGTGGCGTCCGAACCAGAATATCGGCGTTTCTTCGCGCCCCATAGGTGCCATCGGCCCCCTTCTGCACTAATGGCCAATAAACGATTGCCGGCGCATTCTGGTTCACGCCGACGTCCCGGATATCGCCCGCCACCCCGATCACTTCTCGCCATACCTGGTTCGCCGACCCACGGATTCGCTTGCCAATCGCCGCGCTTGGATCGCCCCATAACTCGCGCGCCATGTTCTCGGAGATCATCGCCATCGGGAGCCCGCGATGCAGGTCGCTCCACGAGAACTCCCGTCCCGCTACGAGCCGTGTTCCGGACGCGCTCAAATAGCCGGGCGAAATCGAACGGTGCCGCCGCACGGGCGGAATGCGGCCTTCGCCGTAGTCGTGATCAGCCACGAAAATCGGTTCGCTGTTGCCGCCATCCATAGGAGGCGCGGTAGAGATGCCCACCGACGTAACCCCTGGGATCGTCTCAAAGCGCCGCAGGATCGCCTCCTGCGTTTGGAATACCTGCAGCGCCTCGGCTACTTGCGTATGCGGAATGGAAACACGCACTACCTGTACATTCTCCGGATGCGAGAATCCAGGATCTACGGCGCGCATAGCCAGGAACGTTCGAATCATCAATCCGGAACTAACCAGCAGCACCATCGACAGTGCCACCTGTGCAACAACCAACGCGCCGCGAACCCGGTGCCGCTCCTGGCTTTGACTCATCGATCGTCCGCCACCGCGAAGCCCATCCGCGATCCTCGGCCTTGCGTACTTCAAAACGGGAATCAGCCCGAATAGCAGGCTTAACAAAACGGCGGTGCAAAATGCGAACGCTACTGTCACGCCGCTCATTGAGATGGTGCTCAGGCGCGGCAACTGCGGGATGGCGGATGCCGCCACCCACTGCAGGGCGGCATAGCACAGGCCCAATCCGATCGCTCCGCCACCAATCCCAAGCAGCAGGCTTTCCGCCAGCAGTTCCCGTGCGATTCGGCCCCATCCCGCCCCCAGCGCGGATCGCACCGCCAACTCCTGCTGTCGCGCATCCGCCCTCACCAGCAGCAGATTCGCCACATTCGCGCAAGCGATCAGCAGCAGAATTCCCACCGCGCCCATCAGCACCCACAGCGTTCTGCCAATCTCGCCGACCACAGAATCCCGCAAAGTCCGCAGCGACGGTGTAATGCGCGCGTCCGTGAAGGAGTTGGCGGCGAATCCGCTGTTCAATGCGAACTTGCTCGGAGCCAGCAGGATGCACCGGGCGACGTCGGCACTGGCTTGCTCCAACGTCACTCCAGGTTTCAAGCGCGCCACGCCGTCCTCGCGGAATTGAATCAATCGCACTTCGCCACGGTTCATCACCATCGGAAACACCAGCGAGTACTTGCGGTCCAGGAAATCCGAATCCGGCATTACGCCAATCACCTCATGCGCATTGCCGTCCACCACAATTCGCTGACCCAGAACCGAACGTGCCCCGCCAAACTGCTGCTGCCAGTAGGCGTTCGATAGCATCACCACCGGCGCTCCCTTCCGCTCCTGATCCGCCAGCACGAAGCCGCGCCCAATAACCGGTACAACCTCCAGAACCTGAAGGAACTCATGCGTTGCATACAGCGACGGCAACTCCTCCGGCTCGCCCATGCCCGTCACGGTTACTCGTCCGCCCTGCCAAATGGCCAAATCCTGAAACACCCGTCCTTCTTCCTTGTAGGTGTAATAAAGCGAGGGCGACATGCGTAGATCGGGAATTCCGATTCCGGGCGCTGAATGCCGAAGGGCAATCAATCGATTCGGTTCGGGGTATGGCAGCGGCCGCAACAACACGCTGTCGATTACCGCGAAAATCGTCGCGGATGCGCCAATGCCCAGACCCAGCGTCAATACCGCAGTCGCGCTGAATGTGGGATTGCGAACCAGTCGCCGCGCCGCGTGGCGCAGCGTGTCTATCGTTGCCGCGATGCCGCTTTCCCAGCCGTGGTCCCGTACCTGCTCACGCACGCCGATCGCACTGCCCATCTCCATTCGCGCTGCCCGCCGTGCTTCCTCGGGCGACATTCCACGGGCCTCAAACGCCGCGGCCGCCTCGTCCATATAATGGCGGGCCTCATCGTCGATCTCCCGGTCTACGCCCGGCCGGTTTGTGAGCCACCGCAGTCCGTACGTGATCTGCCGCCAAAGGGACATCCGCCTAGCCCTCCACCCGCAGCAGGCGCGCCATTGCCTGCGTCCGCCGCTTCCAATCGGCGGTCTCCCGATCCAACTGCTTCTTCCCGTCTTTCGTTAGTGAATAATACTTCGCCCGGCGGGAATTGTCTGTCTGCCTCCACTCGGAGTCCAGCCAGCCTACGCGCTCCAGCCGTTGAAACGCCGTCAACAGAGAGCCAGGATTGACTTTGAATACACCGCGCGAAACCTGCTCGATGCGGCGCGAGATCCCGAAACCATGGAGCGGTTCCAGACTCAGCGTTTTCAAAATCAGTAAGTCCAGCGTGCCTTGGATTACGTCGGTACTCGGCTCTTCCATGTCCGAAGAATAACGCCGTTCATCTTGACTGTCAAGATGTGTATGTCAAGAGGAGAACATGTACACCCAGGCACGTAAGCCGGATTGAAGTGTCACCAACACCCTTCTATAACCGTCGGCTGCTTCGTACTCATCAGCCTCCGCCAACTCTGCCTCTGTGATTTCGAAGACCATGCCCCTTACTTCATCACCCGGATTGGAACTGCGCGATAGGTTTGCCGGCGATGGCTCATGTTTCACCACCACATAGCCCGGCAGCGAATCCTCCCGGCCGTTTAGCTCACGCCCGAAGGTCCGCAACTGTATTTCCCGATTCTGCAGTGAACCGTAGGAGAACAACAGCGCCGGCATCGGTCAATTCTGCGCCAGGCTCAACAAATTCCCATCTGGATCCTTGAAAAACGCGACCTTCGCAGTGCCGTCGGGCGAAGTCCAGATGCCCTGATCATCCTGTCCGAGTCCGGGGTATATCTCCATCACCACGCCCTTTTGCACCAATGCTGCAACGGTCGCCGCGATATCCGGCACGCTCCAACCCAGCGCCGGATGCTCCTTCGGTTTGAAGCCCGGAATCGTGGTAACACGCAAGGTAATGCCGTTGGCGTCGAATACTACGGCGAAAGGATCCTGTTTGCCGTAGGGCAACCCCAACGTACCGGCGTAGAACTCTCTGGCCGTCGCCTCGTTCGCCACATTCACCAGCGCAATGACATCGCAGTTTCCAAGCATGCTGGAATTGTACCCCGCTACTTGATCACCATTTTTTCCAATGCATCGGGCCCAGCCGGCAGCGCCGTTTCGCCCGGCTTCATTCCGTTGGTTTCGAGGATGTAAGCGACGATGTTGGCGTAGCTCTCGTTCGGCAGCGATTTCGGAGCCGCCGGCGGCATCGTCTTCTGCGCCTTGTCGTAGAAGGCGCGCACGGTCTTTCCGCTCCACGCGTTTCGGAAATATTCGCCCGCCAAGGGCGTGCCCATCGTTCCGTTGGTCATCGAACTGCCATGGCACACGGCACAACTGGCGTTGTAGGCCGTTTTTCCCGCGGTTACTTGGGCCGCGGTGAACTGCGGCGGAACCCCGGTAGCCCGCGATGCCGGCCCAGGTCCGGATTCGCTCACCACGCGTGGCTGGGCCGCCGGCGCCGGCGCTCCCTCAGCCTCATAGGTAAAGGCCAGAATCGCGCCCTTGTCCAGCATCGTCCGTGTCGTGCCGCCTGCACCTGCTTGGGCCAGGCCGCCCGGATCGGTCGCGATATAAATCGTCCGCCGGTCCGCGCTCACCGCCGTATCCCGATACCGGTTCTCCGACTGGAAATAACGCGACAGCGGACCCGCCGCCGACTTCCCATCCGGCTTCAACGGCACCACATATAGCGAGCCCCGCTTCAGCGTCGTCACAAACAGAACGCGGTTCCAGCCAGGAATTCCTTTGCCCTTCGATTGGTAATGCTCCACGCTCGATACTGCCGTCGTCGGCCAGCAAATGAAGTCGATTCCCTTGCACATCGGATCGTGAAAGTTGAAACCCGTCGGCACCGTGAACAGCGTCGCCAGCGGATTTACGAAGGGCTTCGTAAAAGCCGACTCCGGTTCCCGCGGCACCGAAGGGTGAATTTCCAGATCGCTGAAACGCAGTTGCGCGCACGGCGTGCTCGCTTCCGCCCAACGGGCATATTCATAGGCCTTGTTGTCCTTGAATCCAGCCACATGGGGCCAGCCGTAGTTCCCGCCGGCCTTCAGGATATTCACTTCATCGTCCGTCTTCGGCCCTTGCTCGGAGGAGTACAACGTCCCGTCCGGCCCGAAGTCCAGCCCCTGCGGATTTCGATGCCCATACGTCAAAACATGGCTCACCACGCCATTCAGCTTCGGATTATCCTTCGGCACCGAACCGTCCAGATTGATTCGCAGCGACTTGCCCTGGTACGCCGCGAAATCCTTCGAGTCGATCTCTTTCTGCGTCGGCAGCCGCTGCGACTCCACCGGAATGCACACATTGCCCAGTTGATTGTTTCCCTGATCTCCCAGCGTCAGATACAGCTTCTTATCGGGCCCATACTTCAGCCGCCCGGCCACATGATCGTTCCCGGCGGGAAGCCCGGTGATGACGTTCATCGGATTCGACAATTGCCCGCTCGCCCGGTCGTAGCTCAACCGCACCACCTTCGCATACAGGAATCGATACGGGCTTCGCGGATCGCTCACATACGGGTCAGGCTCCTTGCTCGTGTCGACGTACGTGTAGGCGACATAGACATAATCGTTTCCCGAGCCCTTCAGCAATTGCGGATGCAACGCCATTCCCAACAGGCCGTCCTGCCCGCCCGGCGCGGAAACTTCCTCGATGGTAATCGCCACTTTCTTTTCGCCCGTCGCCGGATCCACGCGCACGACGCGTTTGCCCGTTCGTTCGGTCACCCACAGCATTCCGTCCGGACCCAGCGTGATCTCCCACGGTCCCTCAAGCCCTGAAATCACGACGCGCTTCTGAAACCGCTTGGTTTCTTTCAGGACGGAATCCGGCGAGTCCTGGGCCCACAGCATTCCCGTGCAGGCGGCCGAGCCCAGTACCGTCAGCAACAGAGTGGAAATTCTCAATCAAGGTCTCCCATCAAGTGATGATAGTCGGTCCGTGCCAAAAGAGGAAATAAGTCCGCTATGATGTACGAGACGAAGGCTCGATACGACCACACCCGTGCCAGCGGCCGATTTCGGAGAGGTCGAACGCTATGCGTCTTATACTCAAACGCCGTTTCGGTCCCGACTACTCCGCTCCTTGCGCGCATGCGCTGAAGCAAGCGCTTGCCGCCCTATCGCCACAGCATCGGGAAGGTCTCAAGCTCTCGACGTTCGGCTCCCGCGTAAAGGCGGAAATGGAAGCGCTACTCCGCGACATGCCCGCCGAATATGGCCCGGTAATCGTGGCGCTGCTCGATCGTTACTATTTCATCGACGGAATCCCCGTCGAAGAGTCCGAACAGCTCCAGGCCCGCCTCTCCTCGCCGGAACTCTTCGAAGTCTGCCGCCTGGATCGCCCTTCCGCCAGCCAGCAGCGGATCATGCCGTTTAACGCCCGCACCGATCAGCCTATTCCGCAGCACTATTTGAAGGAAGCCCCTATCGGTGTCGATTCGTTCTTCGCCAAAACCCAGTCCGGCGGCGACGGCGAAAGCGTTGCTTTTGTGGTTATTGAGAAGGGTTTCGACTTTCGCCATCCGGATCTCGGCCCCGTCGCCCTGCTCTACGGCAAGCCCGATGCCGCCTCCGCCTACGACGCTGTTCACGGCACGGCTACCATGGGCATCCTCTGCTCGCTCGACGACGGCTGCGGAACGGTGGGTCTGGTGCCCCGGGCCACGGCCAAAGCCGCGGCGGTCGGGCAATCGGAATCCGATATCGCCGCCGCCATCGTTGGCGCCGCCGCCAACGTCAAGCCTGGTAGCGTACTGCTGCTTGCCACTCAGACCGAGGAGCGCCTGCCCAGCGAGACCAATGAACTCATCTTCGACGCGATTCGCCTCGCCATCGCCGCGCGCAGAATCGTCGTTGAGGCCGCCGGCGATGGCGGCCTCAACCTCGATACGTACCGCGACATCAACGGCCGCCAGGTTCTCAATCCCGCCAGCCCCGACTTCCGCCAGTCCGGCGCGATTATCGTCGCAGGTTGCCAGGACGAAATGCGCCTGCGCACCGAGTCCAGCAACTTCGGCGCGCGCGTCGATTGCTACGGCTGGTCCCGCGCCGTCGCGTCCACATGCCCTCCCGACGGCTACGCCCTCACCGCCGGCACCGCGGCCGCCGCCGCTATTGTCGCCGGATGCGCCGTAGCTCTCCAGGGAATGCATCGCTGCCGCGCCGCCAAAGTTCTCGACCCCGGAGCGCTGCGCACGTTGCTGGTCAAGAGCGGCACGCATCCGCTCCATGTGCAGGAGAAAATCGGAACCATGCCCGACCTTCGCCGTGCTTTCAAAGATATTCAACTCTCCCAGACCGCTACCGGTTTGTAAATGGAAGTTAATCGTAGAATACGGGAATGCAGCTTAGTAAGTGGGTACTCACAGCCGCACTCGCCGCGGCGCAGACGCCGCCCACCATACGCGTCGACGTAAACCTCATTCAGATCGATGCCACCGTTACCGGCCGTGACGGCAAACGCATCACCGATCTGAAAGCCAGTGACTTTGAAGTGCAGCGCGACGGTAAGCGCCAGCAGCTCAAGAGCGTTCTCTGGGTTCCCGGCCAGCGCGTCAACCAGGCGCCCGTGACCGATGCGCCGGCATCTCAATCCGTCACCGGCGATCTCCGCCCGGAAGACGTCCGCCGCACCATCGCCATCATGATCGACGACATGAGCCTCTCGATGTCGAGCATGAAGTCAACGCGCGATGCGGTCAAGAAACTGATCCAGGAGCATGTTGATAGTCGAGATTTGGTGGCTGTCTATCGAACATCCGGCGGTATTGGAGCGATGCAGCAGTTCACTACTAATAAACGCCAACTGCTCGCCGCGGTCGATGGGATGAACTTCGGTTCCATGAAGGTCATCGACTCGCTCGCTCCAGTCTCCATGAACCCCGCCGAAACCAGTGGAGATCCGACGATTGCAGCCATGGCGCTGTCGAGCCGGTTTATCGAGGAAGTGCAAAACCGCGAATTGCAGGACATTCGCACAGCGGCCATGCTCGGTTCCGTTAACCTGGCCGTTCGCGGCCTTCGAGAATTGCCCGGCCGTAAGGCCATGGTCCTGTTTTCCGAAAGCATCCAACTCTACGACGCGCCGGTCTCCTTCAACGACCCCACCATGTCCGCTATGGCGATGAAGCCCGGCGCACAAGGCGGGAAAAGACTACGCACCGAAACCGCCATGCGAAGCCTAGTCGACTCCGCCAACCGTGCTGGTGTGCTGATCTACACTATCGATCCCCGCGGCGTAGTGACCACCGGCATCACCGCCGCGGACGATGTCGGTGGCGGTGACCCGCGCCGCGTCGCCAATCTCGGCTCCAAGCGCAGCTTCGAATTCAACCTATCGCGCGACGGCATGACGGAACTAGCCCACGAGACTGGCGGCATCTTCTACGGCGGCAGCAACGACATCACCGGCTCGCTGCTAACCGCGCTCAATGATCAGGAAGGCTACTATCTGCTCGCCTTCCAGCCCGACGATGCCACCTTCGAAAAATCGAAGAACGGCGCAAAGTTCCACCGTCTTTCCGTCAAGGTTAACCGCCCCGGCGCATCGGTTCGCTACCGTCGTAGCTTCTATGGAGTGCCGGAGGCCGAGCAGCAAAAACCCACGCCATTGGCCACCGCACTCTTTTCGCCCTTTCGCGCCGTCGGTATTCCCGTAAAGCTCACCCCCCTCTTCATGCACACCGAAAAGAGCGGCTCGTTCCTCCGCGCCATGCTGCACATCGACTCATCAACGCTGCAGTTTTCCGAAGTGCCCGCCGATGCCGCCGACACGAATAAGGAACCGTGGCAGCAGGCGCTCATCAACGAAGTGGTCGTACTCTTCGACGACACAGGCCGCGCGGTGGACCAGGTGGGCAATCCCCAAAAGATCAAGGCACGCGGTCCTGGGTTGGAGTCGTTGAAAAAGCACGGAATCGACCAGCAGCTAGACGTCCCAGTGCCGCGTCCCGGCGCCTACCAACTGCGTGCCGCCATTTTCGACCGCACATCCAACCTCACCGGTTCCGCCGCGCAATTCGTAGAAGTTCCCGACCTTAAGCGCAAGCGCTTGGCGCTCTCCGGCGCCGTGCTGTCAAGCGTTGCCTGGGCGGAAGACAAGGACCCCGCCGGGAGCGCCGCGCAGCGCGTCCTGCGCAAGGGCGGGGAACTCGAATACGCCCTCACCGTCTTCAACGCCGTAATACCGCCCGACACCAAACGACCCAACCTTCTCACCCAGCTCCGGCTCTTCCGAGACGGGACGCTTCTCTACACGGGAAAGAAAGTTCCATTAACCGCTGCCGCTCCGGCCGCTGACGAACTCGTCATGGTGAAAGGACGTGTGCGAATCACCTCGTCCCCGGGCGAGTATGTTCTCGAGATCGGCGTGCAGGATCAATCGGCGCCCGCCAAGCAGCAGGCCGCGGTTCGCTACGTCGACTTCACTGTGCGCGATTGACGGGTGCTGTTTCCAACGCCCGCATCACCGCGGCATGCGCGGCTGCTTTCTCCGGCTGCCCCGCCTGCCGCCAGGCCCGTACCAGGAGGTAATGGATCGCCGAGTCGGTAGCGGTTCCTTCCGACAATCCCAGCGCCACTTCTCCCTCGGCTGCCGCTTCTGGCGCCGTATCCTTCTTCAACAGCAGCCGCGCCAACTCGAAATGCGCATCCCGCAGCTTTGGCGACAATTTCACCGCCTGCCGCGCCCACTCCTCGCACTCCTCGATTCGCCCCAGCAGCAACAACAGCCGCACCCCTGGCAACAGCGTCTCGGCGCTCAATTGCCCCGTCGCCCGTTCCAACCGCACCGCCTCCTGATAAAGCGCCAAAGCCTCCTTCGGTTGCCCTACGCTCTCGGTCGCCAGTCCCAGATACAACGCCGCCCGTGGATCCTTCGGCGCCAACTCCCGTGCCCGTTGGAACCGCGTCAACGCATCGGTCATCTCGTTGTTCATGTACGCTTCCATGCCGTATAGAAACTGCGCGTACTGCGCCCTCGGATCAACAGCCAGCGCCCGCTCCAGGCTCTGCCGCGCCACGTCGTATCGATTCGCCGCCATCGCCAATTTCGCCTTCAGCGTCAACGCCGGAACCAGCCGCGCGTCCAACCGCAACGCTTCTTCCACCGCCGCCAGCGCCTCGGGAAACTTCTTGGCGACGAACAACGCATTTGCCCGCTCGTAGCTGGCTTGCCCCGGCGATGCCGCCATCGCGCAGAACATCACAACAACTGCCGCCAGCAGGAACCTCACGGCTCCTCCGTGACGTCCACAACCCGGTCCGCCGCCACACCAGTTAGTCGCTGCACCCGACCCCCCGGCCATCGAATTTCCACGAACTCCGCCGCCGCCGTCCCCAATCCAAACCGCACAATCGCCTCGCTCGCGCTCGCATAACCCACCGCCGTAGTCGCGTGATTGTACAGATCGCGCCCATCGGCCAAATGAACACGCACCGTAGCGCCCAGCCCCTGCCGGTTCGCCTTCACACCGCGCAATCGCAACCCCAGCCAGTGCGACTTCCCGCCCGTGACATTCCGAAACAGCTTCGCAGGCCCATTCACCGCAGTCACCACAACGTCCATGCGGCCGTCATTATCGAAGTCCGCAAATGCCGACCCGCGATGCGCCGCCGCTAACTGAAACTCTGCCCCGGCCCCCGCCGAAACATCCTCCAGCCGCTTCCCCTCGATATTGCGATAAACCCGATTCGCCAGCGCGGCCTTCCGCCCCAGATACCGGTCCAACTGCATCAAATGCGCCAGCGCGAAAAACACATCCTTCCACCCATCATTGTCGAAATCGTAGATGCCAAGGCTCCATCCCGTAAGCTGACGCGTACTCATCAGCAGTCCCGTCCGCTGCGCATAATCCTCGAATCCCTTCCGCCCGCCCAGATTCCGGAACAGCAGAAACGAATCATTCAGTATCCCGGACACCAATAAATCCGCCCGGCCATCGTTATCCAGATCGCGAAAGTCCGCACCCATGCCCGCAATCGCATGACCGTCTTCCCGCAGCGCAACCCCCGCCTCCAGCCCCGTCTCCGTGAACTTCCCGTTGCCCTCATTCTGAAACAACATCCCCCGTACCGAATCATTTGCCACAAAGATATCCGTCAATCCGTCCCCGTCGATATCGGCAAACGAAACACCCATCCCTTTTCCAACATGCGCGCCAATTCCCGAAGCCTTCGAAACGTCGGTGAATTTGCCGTCCCCGTCGTTGTGGAACAACTGATTCGGCAGCCCGCGATAAGCGTTCGGGTGGCAATAATACTGGCGTTCCGGCGTCCCGCAGCGCGGCTCCTTTGCCGCATCCCACTCCACATAATTCGACACAAACAGGTCCAGCCGCCCGTCGTTGTCGTAGTCAACCCAACCAGCCGACACCGCCCACCGCGGCTCGCCCGCCGCCAACCCCGCCATCTCCGTCACATCCCGAAACCGCCCATCCCCCAAATTCCGGTACAGCGTGTTCCCCTTCACCCCGGCAACAAAAATATCCGTCCATCCATCGTTATCCATATCGGCGGCCGCCACCGCCATCGAATACCCTTCGCCCGCCAATCCGCTCTCCGCCGTCACATCCGTGAAGGTCAGATTGCAGTTGTTCCGGAACAGCCGGTTGGGAAACCTCGCGCCCGTTTTGCGCAGACTCGGAATCGCCGCGCCATTCGTAAAAAACACATCGGCGCAGCCGTCGTTGTTGTAGTCCAACGCCGCTACGCCGCCCAGTGTTAGCTCAATCTGATGAAAGCCGCCCGCTTCGCCGTTCTGCAGCTCGAACCGCAGTCCCGCCTTCGCGGCAATCTCCTCAAAACGAATCGGCGGCGGTTCCGGTGCCGCGGCTTGGGAGCCTGTCACACCGGCGTAGACCGCCGCCAATACGAAGAATCGAACCACTCTACAATTAGAACTCGATACGGGCCACCAATTGTCCGGTGCGCGGAGTTGGCAGCGAGGAGTTCACGCTGTTCGAAGCGATCCCAAGGTAGTTCAGGAACCCGAATCCGCCGGTCAACGTGCCGTTGGCACGCGTTGGCGGAACAGCCGGGCTTCCCGTGCTCGGAGGCGCTATCGACAGGTTCTGATTCAGCAGGTTGAAGAACTCGGCGCGCAAGCTAAACGTCGCTTTCTCCTTCAGCCGGAACTCCTTGCCCAAACCGCCCGAAATGATCGGCCGGCGCTGTGCCCGGAAATCGTTGTAGTAAACAATGTTGCTGCCTGGCACGCCCGCCGCCTGATCTTGCCATGCGGCCGGATTCAGAATCGTTTCCTGCGTGGGATCAATGCAGCCGCAGTTCGGATCCTTCAAGTAGAGTGGCGCGCCCGCGACGCGAACCTGCCGGGTGTAGCCGGTTGCCACGAAGTTCCCGATTGAGTTGCTCGAGGTCGGCGACGCTAACAACGCACCGCTCTGCCAGGTGCTGATCGTTCCCAGTTTCCAGCCACTCAGGAAGCCCCGCGCCCACTTGTTGTTCTTCACAGGTCCGTAAGCCGGCACCGTATAGTTCACGCTCAGACTCAAGATATGCGGCAGGTAGTTTGGCGACAATCCCTTGAAGCTCTTCCGGTCGTAGATACTGCCGGCGTTAGTCGCGTTATCCAATGTCTTGGAAAATGCATAGGACATCGTAGCCGTCAAGCCGTAAGAGTAGCGCTTGGTCACCTTTACTTGTAGGGCGTCGTACCACGACGCACCCAGCGGAGCCCACAATTGACCCACGCCGCTGAACTGCGGATACGGCCGCAAACTCTGCAGCACGGTGCCGTTGGTCGGGAAGCCGGGATAGGGAAGCCGGAATCCCGCCGCCACCGCTCCCGCCGATGTGATCGTTGAGTTCAGTAGCGCGCGTGTATTCGCGTTGGTCAAGTCGCCGAGGCCGTAGCGCGCCAGCGTCGCCGGATCTACCGCGTTGTAGTTCACCAGGTTACCGACCGGATACTGCCCATTCCCGCCGCCACCCGCGTTTTGCCATACGGTCCGGTTGCCCAGATACGCGGCTTCCAAAACCAAGTCCCGGGCAATCTCGCGCTGCACGGAAATGTTCCACTGGTTAACGCGCGACGGACGGCCGCCATTACGATCCACAAGCGCCGGCGCAGCCTGCACGGCGGCTCCTGGAATCACGTTCAGGCCCGGATCGTAAGCGGCTCCATATAGCAAATTCGGATCCAGTACCAGCGGCTTGGAGATCTGCCCAGTCGCCACACCGTTCCCGGGCGACGTGAAGTTTAGAACGTTGAAGCCCATGCTGGCCGTCGACGGCGCCACTGCTGTTGGCGACAACGGGCCGTAAACAATTCCCCATCCCGCGCGCAGTACGGTCTTTGGATTCAACTGATAGGCGGCGCCGATGCGAGGCGCAAACGCCAGCTTGTACGAATCCGCGAAACTGCAGTTGCAGCGGCCCGGGCCGGAACCGGCGTAGATCGTCGCGCCCAGCAATCCGTTCGCGTTCGGATTCGGCGTTGTCGGGCTGAACGACGCCTGCCGGTCCCAAAGCTCGCCCAGCGGACCTTGATAGTCCCAGCGCAACCCGTAGTCAAGCGTCAGCTTGCGCGTCAACTTCCAGGTATCCTGCCCGTAGAACGCCCACGACGTCCGTCGATTCTGCGGAGCGGCCACGTTGCCCGCCGATGAATTGTCATAGAGTCCCAGCAGGAAGCTCGCCCATGCCGAGCCCGTACCGGTGCCCGTCGGCAGCACCTGTCCGTATAGCGGCTGCGCCGTCTGCGCCGAGCTGAAATTGAAGGTCGGCGTTTCGTTGTTGTAGCTCAACGGAGTTGTCGTCTCCAGCTTCCAGTCGCCGCCGGTTTTAAAGGTGTGGTTGCCGTGAATCCAGCTCAGGCTGGCCACGCCGGTCGCCTTCTGGTCGAACAGCAGCAGCCGGTTCCCCGTTCCGAATGGCAGCGCCATGCCGCCCAATACGCTATCGCCCACCGCGTTGATGCGGGGGAATCCCGTGCCAGGTGCGCCGGTAATCCCCAGCGTCGTCAGATCGAACTCAGAACTCACCGGTGGTACCGTGTCCGGATTCCGGTAGCGGATAAAGCCCGCGCCCAAATGAAGCAGCAGCGTCGGCGTAATGGAATGGTCGAAGTTCGCGCGCGTTGTCATGCTCCAGATGTTCTGAATGCGCACGCGAGAAAGCACTTCCGGCAATCCGTCCACACCGTTTGATTTATCCGTGGTCTGCTGCCCCCAGTAACCGGAGATCTTGCTCCGGTCATTGAAGTTGTGATCGATCTTCACCGAAGGAATCTGCTGCAGCTTGAAGAACGCGCCCGATTGCGTGAAGTTGTTCACGTAAGCGTCGTTGCCCAGGTTTGGCTTCGGGAAATACGACATGATCTTCACCGAAGTGGGATCGAACCTGTTCACCGGAATCACGTTATTCGGGAATGGAGTTAGAATGCGGCGCCCGGCGGAATCGATCGTCGTCGATCCCGGATCGTAAACGGCATTCTGAATAATTGGGCGGCCCGCAAAATCGTTGCCGAGATTCCGATTCCCCGTCACTGCCAGGTTGTTGTTCAGATTCCCCGCCAGGTAAGCGCTATTGGGAACCGTCGAAGTACCGGCGTACAGGCTTTCCCGGTCGCGGTACCGTTCCAGGTTGAAGAAGAAAAACGTCTTGCCCTTCCCGTTGTAGATTTTCGGGATCAGCACCGGCCCGCCGATCGACCCGCCATAATCGGCCAGGTGCTTCACTACCTTGATGTGCTTGCCCGTGCCGTCATTGGTGAACGGAATGCCAGCATTCAGAAACGTGTTTTCGAAGTATGTATACACGCTCCCATGAAACTGGTTCGTGCCGCTTCGGGACGTGAAGTTGTAGACGCCGCCATTGCCAACCCGCCCGAATTCCGCCGAAAAATTCGATGTCTGTAGCGTGAACTGTTCGATCGCCTCTACAGACGGCTGCAATTCATCGGAGACCAGGGTCTGGCGCGCGCTGTCCGATTCCTGCCCTTCAAACATGATCTTGAAGTTTCCCGAACCTCCGTTGATCGAAATGTTATTCCAGCCATTGAACGTCGCGCCCGGCGTCATCTGGACGAATGACAACGGATTCCGAATGGCGCCCGCGCCGATGCCGAAATTGATCGGCAGCTCATTGATCTGTTTGCTCGTAATCGTTGCCGATTGTTCCGCGCTCTCCGTCTTCAATTGCGTCGATTCGGCTTCCACGCGAATCGATTCCGCCGCGGCCCCGACCGAAAGGACCACTTCCACGCGTGTCGTGACCGCGACCTGCACTTGTATGTTGGTGCGCTCATACGGGCTGAACCCCGTGTGCGCCACCTTGAGCGAGTACGTGCCCGCGGGCAGTGACAGCGCCGTATAATTGCCGGTGCCTGTAGTCACCGTCTCGGTGTTCGCGCCGGTATTCACATTGGTCAACACCACACGCACGCCGGGTATCAATGCGCCGGTGGAATCGGATACTGTTCCGGTAATAACGCCACGGTCGCTTTGGGCGAAAAGTGTGGCGAATGAAAACGCTAACGAAGCGATTAGGACTGAATTTTTCATGAATTCCCTGAAGTTGCGGCGCAGGCCGCAATGCGTGAATTTTATCACATTAGTAGTACTAAGCCATTACAGATAAGTACGCCGCCCACGGCCCAACTTCCTGCCGGTAACGCCGCGCCATCACCCGGCTCACTTGCAGAATATGTGCCAAATCGTGCGCCGTCCATGTGGCCAACAACTGGCGCACTGTCACGATACCCAAGTCCGGATGCATCCCCGTCAGCGCAAGCTGCTCAGGTCCCAGCGCCAACTCCCGTAGCATCGCCAGGTTATCCCGCCGCAAATCCCCAAACTCCTGCAATAGCGCGGTCAAACTCATCCCCGCGGACTCTTCAAACTGCGCCTCCCGGTCGTACGGGTCAAACGGCCGGCTCTCGCCATGCTCCAGAATGATTGCCAGTCGCGGCATCCAGTCCGCTCTTTCCCCGTGAATCAAATGGCCCACCACAACGTACGGGCTCCACGTTCCCTCGCCTTCCGTAGCTTCCGTCCACGCCTCCGGCAAATCGCGCAGCATCGCCTCCATCACCGCCGGCGTACGCCGCAGCACCGCCACGGATTCCTCCAAAAATTGATCCGTCATCGCCTTGTCCTTTCCACTTCCGCCAACCGCGCCCGCGCCTTCCCCGATACCGGGTTCAACTCCAAATACCGGCTCAACACCGTCCGCGCTTCGTTCGCCGGCTTAATCTGCGACAGATTCAGCACCGCTTCCTCCAATGCCGGGTTGGCCTGCAGCGCCCGCTCCCACATTCCCGCGGCATCCGCCGTCCGCCCCGCCTGCGCCAGCAGGGAACCCAGATTCACGAGCGCCGCCGGCTCATACGGGTTATCCCGCAACACCGATTCGTAGAGCTTCATCGCATGTCCCGCATCCCTTTCCAACACCGCCAACCGCAGCCGGACCGGCCAGTCCTGCGGCGTCGCCCGCAACAGATGCTCCCGCGCCCGCCGGTCCCCCAACTCCGCATAGGCCAGCCCCAGCGCCCGGTCGTCGCCCACGCCCAGGAAAGCGGTTAGCGCCCCTGGCGCCGGCGCTGCGTCGCTCCGCGGCACCTTCGGAATACTGTGGTCCGTCATCACCCCATGATTACCATCCACCGTCTTCGTCCGCGGCATGTGGCACGTAACGCACCGCTCCTGCTGCCGGTGCGCCGCCGTATGGCAGCCCACGCACGCCGCCTGCGACTTGTCCGTATTCGCATGCGGCTCATGACACGTTCCGCACCACAATTTGTCGCCCGCTGCCGTCTTGCAGGCGCTCGCCGCCAGCTTCTCCACATGGCTCGTCACCTTCAGGTCCCGCCGCCCCAGCTTCCACACAAAGTAAGTCGCAAAGTCCGCCAGCCGGTCCCCTGCCTGATACTCTGCGAAACGTCGCCCCGCCCGTTCAATTCTCGCCTCGCCCGATAAATGACATTGGCTGCAAACCGCGTCACGCCGCTCGGCCTCCAATCGCGCCGGATTCACCATCCGGTTCTGGGCCGGGGCCTTCACATGCTCGCTTCCCGGCCCATGGCATCGCTCGCACCCCACGCCATTTTCCAGAAACGGCGGATCCCCGTAACGGTTCTGGGTTCCCAGCACCGGTCTGACCCGGCTGGAATGGCACTGCAGGCAACTCGGCTCCACCGCCCGCGTTAGCCGAATCTCGGCATCTTTCTCATACCCCGGAGAAGCGTCCCATTCCTTCTTCTGCGCATACCAGGTTACCGGCAACTCAAACAAAAAACCCTCGCGCTCGCTAATAAACGTTCGCCCCGCCGCGTTGGAGCCGATGAAATAATCCATCGTCGCCGACCCGCCCTCGAAGTGCAGCGTCTTCCCCTCAATCCGGTACCGCTTCCCCGCCACTGTAAACTGCGCCGGTGGAACACGATTCACCTGCCCGCTCGATTGCGCCATCGGCGTCCGCCCATACGCCTCATAAATATCCGCGTGACACGAACGGCAAAGCTGGCTCCCAACAAATACAGCGGCAGCGAGCAGCAGCATACTGGAAACTCTAGCACCGCTTGTAAGCGTTCAATATCTCTTCCGCAATTGCCGCGTACTGCGCCTCACCTCGAACACTCTCAGATCCGAACCAATGAACAAACTCCTCCCGCACAATCGCCGTAACGTCCTCCACGCCGTGCTCCGGCCGTAGCCGCGGCAGTATCGTCCCGGCCTCCGGGTCATACTCGTCCGTGTTGCCCCCAAAATTAATCCCGATCGGGTCATGGCGAAACAAAATCTCCGAAACCGTCGCAAACAGCTCCTTATACTCCTTCTTCAAGTGCTTCCGATCCACACTCACCACTCCCCTCCGCGATATCGTATTAAAACTGATCATGCACCGATTCATTCTCCTCGCCCTGCTCGCTCTCCCGCTCATCGCCCAGGACCGCGTCGGCACGCTACTCGTCCGCGTCTCCACCGACCGCCCCGATTGGCGTTACGAACCCGGGCAGCCGGTCCGTTTCCGCATCCTCGCCGTCCAGGATGGACAGCTCGTTACGGGCCTCAAAGTCACCTACCGCATCGGCCCCGAAATGTTGACGCCCATAGTCGAAAAGACGGTCCCACTCCCGCCCGAAGGCCTCATGGTCGACGCCGGCACCATGAATGAGCCCGGCTTCCTGCGCTGCACCGCCACCGTCGAACGCAACGGCAAAACCTACCGCGGCATCTCCACCGCCGCCTTCCAGCCTGAAGCCATCAAGCCCACACAACAGGACCCGCCCGACTTCGACGCCTTCTGGGCCGCCGGCAAGGCCGACCTCGCCAAACTGCCCATCGACCCCAAGCTCACACCTCTGCCCGCCTACGGCAATGCCGCCGCCAACTGCTATCAGGTCGACCTCCAGAACGTCGGCATGGGCCAACTCCCCTCCCGCTTCTACGGCGTTCTCTGCGAACCCAAGGCCCCAGGCAAATACCCGGCTCTTCTCAGCGTCCCCGGCGCCGGCGTCCGGCCTTACCGCGGCCTGGCCGAAATTGCCGCAAAAGGCGTCATAACCCTCCAAGTAGGGATTCACGGCATTCCCGTCACCATGGACCAGTCGGTCTACGACTCGCTCGGCGTCGGCGCCCTGGCGAACTACAACACCTTCGGCCTCGATAACCGCGACCGCTACTACTACCGCCGCGTCTATCTCGGCTGCGTCCGTGCCAATGACTTCCTGGTTGCCCACCCCAAATGGGACGGGTCCAACCTAGCCGTCACCGGCGGCAGCCAGGGCGGCGCACTCTCAATCGTCACCGCCGCACTCGACCCCCGGGTTCGCGGCCTCGCCGCCTACTATCCCGCCCTCGCCGACGTCACCGGCTACCTCCAGAATCGCGCCGGCGGTTGGCCCCACATGTTCCGGGCAACCGAGGGGCCGCGCGCCCATCGGTCAACCGACAAGATCGAAACCACCCGCTATTATGACGTGGTCAACTTTGCCCGGCGCGTCAAGGTCCCCGGACTCTACACGTGGGGCTACAACGACGAGACCTGCCCGCCGACATCCATGTATTCGGCCTACAACGTCATTCCCGGCCAGAAGAAGCTGCTCCTCGCCCTGGAAACCGGCCACAACAACATCCCTGAACAGGTCGCCGAAGTGCAGGCCTGGCTGCTGGCATTCCTGCACGTCGGTTCGTCGCGCAACTAGGCCCACGCTTAAGAGGTCTTTCGACTCCGGTAAGATGAGGGTGGAAGGCAATCATGGATGCACTCGCAGAGAAACTGGACGAGAAATTGCGAACCTGGAAACCGGAGACGGCGGCACAGGTTCGAGAGCGTGTTGCCGAAGTGATGGAACTGGCCGATGAAGATGTCCTCGACTTAATGCGTTCTCGCTTCCGCGAACAGGAAGTGCTGGACTTGATCGATGAGCCCCCAGCCCGGTGAAGTTTGGTTGGCTGATCTCGGCTTTGCCGCCAAGACACGCCCTCTGGTGATTGTTTCGCGTTTTGATCCGAACCCGCCAAGAGCCCTAGCCATCTAAGTACCCCTTACCACCCAGAATCGAGGAAGCCGCTATGAGTTGGTCCTTCCAAGGCTTCCTTTCCTCGACCGGGATTCGGTCGCGAACGTGCAGGGTGTCGGGTCTATTCCGACGGTTCATTTGGAGCGTCGGCTTGGTCGGCTGCCTGTCGCGGTCATGACGGAACTGAAAAAGTCACTTGCCTTTGCGCTGGATCTCGAATTGCGATGAACCAGGACCGCCCAAGTGGTCGGGCCGCAACCGAGTCCTCCACTCAAACTAAAATCCCCAGATGTCCGTTTAAGCAAGCAGATCGGACCTGCCGTTAGTAAGGAGCAACGTCGAACGCAATGGCAAAGCCTACCGCGGCATCTCCACCGCCGCCTTCCAGCCCGAAGCCATCAAGCCCATGCAACAGCACCCGCCTGACTTCGACGCCTTCTGGGCCGCCGGCAAAGCCGAACTCGCCAAACTACCCATCGACCCCACGCTCACCCCTCTTCCCGCTTACGGCAACGCCGCCGCCGACTGCTATCAACTCGATCTCCAGAACGTCGGCATGGGCCAACTCCCCTCGCGTTTCTACGGGGTTCTCTGCGAACCGAAAGCCTCCGGCAAATATCCGGCTCTTCTCAGCGTTCCCGGCGCCGGCGTCCGCCCTCACCGCGGCCTTGCCGAAATCGCCGCAAAAGGCGTCATAACCCTTCAAGTCGGTATTCACGGTATTCCCGTCACCATGGACCAGTCGGTCTACGACTCGCTCGGCGTCGGCGCCTTGGCAAACTACAACACCTTCGGCCTCGACAACCGCGGCCGCTACTACTACCGCCGTGTGTACCTCGGCTGCGTCCGTGCCAATGACTTCCTGGTAGCCCACCCCAAATGGGACGGGTCCAACCTCGCCGTCACCGGCGGCAGCCAGGGCGGCGTTCTCTCCATCGTTACGGCGGCGCTCACGGCTTTACCGTGAATGATGACGGCCGGAAAGTGGAGGAGAGGGAATTGGAGGTAGGGCACCCCTTAAAGAGAAGAGTGGCACTGTAGGCCCGCTGTAAGCTGAGAGTCTGTGCAAAAGTACTCGATTGTAGTTATCATGCCCACGATCGCATTCATGCTGCCTTCAACGGCTTTGTGTACCACCGTCGTGGCTATTTCTACAAGTGACAGCATTGTCCTAGCTGCTGACTCCATGATTAGTCGAGATGAATCCCGTAATATTGGGCGCGCCTGCAAAATCATAGTAATCGAGAGCGTTGCTGCCGCGATAGCTGGCCATCTAGGTGATACCGCAACAGCCTTTGACGCGAAGACCTACATTCGCCTGGCCTTAAGCAAAACGGGAACATTAGTATCGAAAGCCGATTCCTTTGAGCAACTGGTGCGACCACCCCTTCAGCGATCACTGGATTACGGCCGCCAACATGCGCCCTCGGTCTTTGCGTCAAAGCCGATGACGCCCATTTTTGGAAATAACTCCTGCGCGAGGTGGCTCTGCGGCGACTTAGCTTAGCGTACAAAATTCCCGGAATGGTCCCGGCTGGCCAACTGGGGCAAGGGCGCAACCGAGAAGGATTGGCGGAAAAGCGGAGCAGGACTCGATACTGGCGGAAGCCGCTGACGAAGAAATTACCGACCAAAACATCGAAGTGTCGCGTGTTGTCGCCCAGCAGAACGCGGAAGCGGTCGCTGAGGGCGTTGCCCTGCTCATTCGTTAAAAACGTGAGGTCAGATGACATGAGTGAACGCGATTAAAGGTTTCATTTGTCCGGAGAGCATAAAGGCTCAAGCAAACGCTATACTACCGCGACGAGCCGGGAAACCTGCGCTTTGCCATCTGTCCACACAAATGCTCACGCTGAGATCTGAGGCCGCGCAACCCTGCTCGCCGGCAAACCGGCGCCCTGGAACCTTGGCCGAAACCTGACGGTTATGGTCCGGCTAGTGTTTTGATCCCTGATTTCGCCTCAGCATCAAATCCAACAGCGCCTCTGGGCTTCGAAAGCTGGTTCGGCGAAGACGCTCAATCGCATCTGCGAAATCGATCAGCCCGCGTTGCGCGGCCATTTCGAGCAGGCCCAGGGTGCCCGTGACCAGAACACCTTTGCTCCTGGCAACAGTCACTCCCTTTCTCTCATCCATCAGCACGAGATCAGCATGAAGTGATTGAGCCAGGGCTATGGCGGCGGTTTCACCCCTGTGAAGACCTACCAAGAGATCAGTGTCTTGGGCTTCTACAACCTCAAGCCAAGCGGGAGGAACGGCGATCCATTGCCGAACAGATGGCGGCGCATCAGCACTGGAAAGCTCAGCTTGTACAGCGGTGGGAAGTATCACTCTTTCAAACAGACGGGGAAGAAGGTCAATGTGCCCGATCAGAATGAGGTAGTTGACAGGACTGGTATCGGCAATGACCAGGCGCACAAATCAGAAACCTAGGCTTTTCAGGTCGGCAACATCACGGTCCACATCTTCGATCGTGATGTCCTGATACACGCCATGGGCCTTGAGAAAGCCGTCGATCTGCAAGCGGCCGAGGCCAAGAATTTGGCCAAGCTCCGGCTCGGTGATACGCCTCGCCCTCAGCTCTTCGATGGCAAGGGCTTCAAGCGTTCGTCTAGGCAGGTCTCCGCCGCAGGCAATGCGGCTGCCAATGTCGTCTGGAATTTGGATAGTGACCTGCATAAAACGATTCCTTCTCTTTCCACATTACCGGATATAGGCAGGGCTGTCACGAAATTCAAGATCACCCTCTTTGTCTCTCCCTGAGGGAGAGGGCCATCCATGCGCCGGTGAGCAGCGAGCGGAACGTTGGCCAAAATGTGGACGGCTTCGCCGGCATCATGAACGCGGGAGACCTGCCCCCGCGCCCCCGGGATTTGGCGCATTGAGGCCAAAGCTGGCGCAGCCAGAATTGACAGGGCGCCGGCCGTCGCGGAGGATAGGGCAATGCGGGGACGCACGGCGAATGCGATCCCGTGCTTTTCAGCGTTGGATTGAGCCTTAACTGGATCCCATTCGAACTCGATCAACGTGATTCGGCCTCAATCGATTCCAGCATTTCGGCGAGGACCAGTCAAACAACCGAGGGTTCCCGTCCCATCTGCGCCCAGCAGCAAACCCAAGAGACCCCGTCAAACTTGGCAACGAACTTTGTTAACTCCTGGCAGTAAATCACTCTTCCGAATTGCGGCGCCTCCACTCAAGCTAAAATACCCAAGTGTCCGTAAAAACTGCGGAACAGACTCTGTGCGATCAAGGAGCGAACATGTGTGACCAGAATCATTTTGAGGATGACCGGCGGGACTTTGAAGCCCGCGGTCTCGTAACGCGAAAGCAGTTCGGTGTCCTGCTTGGGGCCGGTATGTCCATGGCCCTCCCCCAAGTCGCCAACGCCGCTCCGGTATCCGACGCCGAAGTAACCGTCACCACCCCTGACGGCGCCGCCGACTGCTACTTCGTCCACCCCGCCAGCGGTACCGCCCCCGCCGTTCTCATTTGGCCGGATATCTTCGGCCTCCGTCCCGCCTTCCGCCAAATGGGCAAGCGCCTCGCCGAATCCGGCTACTCCGTTCTCGTCGTCAACCCCTTCTATCGCACCAAAAAAGCACCCACCGCCGAAAACGGCTCCGCTACCCCCATCGAACAGGTAAGGACCCTGGCTCAAACCCTCACCGAAACGACCAATATGACCGACGCCAAAGCCTTCATTGGCTGGCTCGATAAACAGCCCTCGGTCGCCAAGAATAAGAAGGTGGGAACTCAGGGCTACTGCATGGGCGGTCCCATGGCCTTCCGCACCGCCGCCGCCGTTCCGGACCGCGTCGGTGGCGTCGCCTCCTTCCACGGCGGCGGACTGGTCCGTGCCGACTCGCCCTCCAGCCCCCATATCCAAGCCTCCAAGACAAAGGCCCAATTTCTCGTTGCCATCGCTGCCAATGACGACGCCCGCGCCCCAACCGATAAGGACATCCTCAAAAAGACCTTCGCCGAAGCCAAACTCGCCGCCGAAATCGAAGTCTACGAAAACTCCGCCCACGGCTGGTGCCCGCCGGATTCCCGCGTCTACAATGAGCCCAACGCCGAAAAGGCATGGGCCCGGCTCCTGGCGCTCTACAGCAAAGCGTTAGTCTAGCCTCCACGATCGGAAATAGATGAAATACCGGCATCGCGTGCTGGCATTCCTGTCCGTCTTGGGAGTCATCACGTATCTGGACCGTGTCGCCATCTCCGTCGCTGGGCCGAAAATGCAGGAGGAGTTGGGAATCGGGCCGGAAGCCTGGGGTCTCGTGGGTTCCGTCTTTGCATTTGCCTATGGGATCTTCGAGATTCCGGGCGGCGCGCTCGGCGACCGCCTCGGCCCCAGGCGCGTTCTCACCAGAATTGTGCTCTGGTGGTCGGCATTCACGGTATTTACCGGGATGGTCAGTAACTATTTCATGCTCCTTGCGGTCCGCTTTGCGTTCGGCGCCGGTGAAGCCGGAGCCTATCCGAACGCCTCCGTCAGCGTCTCCCGCTGGTTCTCAACTCGCGAAAGAACACGAGCGATCGGCGTCATCTGGATGGCGTCGCAGCTCGGCGGCGCGGCGGCTCCGCTGCTGATCGCTCTTGTTCAACAGCGGGTAGGATGGCGCGGCGCTTTCTTTGTATTCGGTCTTGTTGGGGTTGTATGGAGTGCCGCGTGGTATGCGTGGTACCGCGATTCCCCAGCGGAAAAACCGCAAGTCACTCCCGAAGAGTTGGCGGAAATCGGCACGCCGCCCTTGCGAACGGCCGCTCACTCCGTTCCCTGGGCTACCTTCGTCCGCAGCCGCAACCTGTGGGCCATCGCGGGAACCGCTGCCAGCTATGTATACGCCTATTATTTCTTCCAATCATGGCTCCACACATATCTGGTTCGCGGCCGCGGTTTCTCGGCGGAGGAGATGCCGTTCTCCTCGCTCCCCTTCCTGCTCGGGGCCCTTGGCAACTTCTTGGGAGGTTTCGCCGGTGATGCCATGGTCCGTCGATTCGGTCTCAAACGGGGGCGCAGCCTCACGGGGATGGCGAGCCTCGTATCTGCCGCCGTCTGGATGGCCGCGGCGGGAATCGCCGATCAGAATTCGACAGTGTTGATCGGCCTGTCGATGAGCTACGCCAGCATTACCTTCCAGCAGCCCTCCATGTGGGCGGCATGTGTAGATGTCGGCCAGTCCCACGCTGGCGCCGTCGCGGGAGTGATGAATACCGCCGCGCAAGCCGGCTCCATCCTATCTTCCAGCGTCTTCGGCTTTATCGTCGCATTCACTGGCAGCTACGCGGCGCCGTTGCCGGTTATGGCCGTCATCCTGCTTCTCGGCGCGGCGCTGTGGATGTGCATCGACGCCTCGAAGCCGCTGGAAACTTAACCGCTCAGTCCCACAAGTCCGTTCTTATCCAACAACGCTTCCAGGGTCACTTTCTGTTCGATCCCCGGTGAGTCCGCATTCGCTAAACCCTTCCGTCGGATCTTCACGAAGTGCGCCTCATTCGATTCCCGGTCCGGAGCAGGCGCCGGCGCTGGAGGCGCGACCGTCCCCCCACCCATGTCCCGCTTCTGGAATCCCTTCATCAACTCTGCGGTCGATTCCATGGCTACAACAGCTCCCGCTTCTGAAATCGATTCAGCAGGCTCGAAGTTGAAATCTCAATTCCCTTGGACGGCGCGCTAAACTTCCGCGCCCGCCGCCAGGCCTTCACCGGGCCGGCGTTGTTATCCACTTCCACCGGTTCATCGGACCCGGCGTCATCGACGGAATTTCTCTCTGGGACCAGTTCGTAGTCGGGGAGGTCTTCGGCGAGATGCCGCCGAATGGTTTCCTGATCCATACTTCACCTCCTATTCAGCATCCGATACCTAAACACGTAAATTGGCGCAGGATCTTGTGCTCCGCAGCTTCCTCCGCCTTGCTCGCCACGGTTCCCCGGAACGGAATTCCTAATGCATAACGCACTTTGGCGCGGAACAACACCGCCGCCGGGGGGTGCCCCTTCAGAATCTCTTCAAAAAGTACCGGTACAACGGTTCGCCTAAATATTGATAGTCGCCGCGCATCGGCGAATAGTGAACCCCAGTACATCCCACAAAAGCATTCGCTCCCCGCAACAGGCAAGTCAGCGCGATGGACTGATCCGCCCGCAGTGGCGTCACCGGACCATGCCCTTTCGTCTCCATCGCCCGGCGGTCCACCGTCAGAGCACCGTAGCAGCATCCCGCGAACACTACGGGCGGGCACGGATCGGATATTTGAAAAGTCTCCACCGCCACTGGATAAGGCTCCAGGTTCTGCGGCGCCTCGCCGCGGAAACTGCGCCCGTCTTCCCAAGTGCCGTGCAGCATGAAGTACAGCACATCCTGGTTCAGATTCGCTTCCGGGCGCGGCGGCTCGCAAACGCTCATCCGGCCCGCGCCCGGCAACCCGTTATAGACATTTTCCGCGAATAGGCGCCGTAGATTCCGAATACCTCCGCGCGTCGAAAGCAGAGCTACCCCCCGCGCCGACGACGCCCGTAACAACAGTTCCGCGTTGCCCGCATCCGGTATTCTCGGCAAGGACGGACCTGAATCGCAGCATGTCACCGCATAAGCCGCGTGAATCGGCGCGAAGACGCCTATCCCCACCTTGTTCTCAGTACTACGCTTCCGGCAAATTGCGCAGCGCTCGATCCAGGTCGGTCCAAAGATCCTCGGCGGCCTCGATACCTACGCTCAGCCGCAGCAGCGCCGGAGGCAGGTGCTCCTGCCCGGGAATGCTGGCCCGCCGTTCGATGGTGGACTCAACCGCGCCCAGGCTGGTGGCGTGTTGGATGAGTCTCAATCCGGCGCACACGGCGTCGGCGGCGGTGGCGTCGCCACGCACATCGAACGAGATAATCGTGCCGAAGCCCTTGAGTTGGCGTCGCGCGGCATCGTGAGTTGGGTGGCTCGCCAGGCCGGGATAGCGCGTCAGAGCCACGTTTGGATGGCACGCGAGGCGCTCGGCCAGTGTCATCGCGTTTCGTTGCGCCCGCTCCAGTCGCAGTGCCAGCGTCCTAGCCCCGCGGACCGCGAGAAATGTCTCGAGCGTGCCGGGTGTCGCACCCGCGAGTTCCCGAGTCTGCCGTAGCGCCGCCAGCAGGTTCGCGTCGCGCACCGTAACAACACCGCCGAGTAGGTCCGAGTGTCCACCGATGAACTTCGTCACCGATTGCACCGCCACGTCGGCCCCTAACGCCAGCGGGCTCTGATTGAGCGGCGTAGCGAAAGTATTGTCCACGCTCAGGATAGCGCCACGCTTCCGCGGTGCGGCACAGATGGCGTCCAGGTCAGCCACCGTCAGGAGCGGGTTCGAAGGCGACTCCAGCCAAATCAAGTCAGCCGCGCAGCACATCTCGATCCAGCTCGTGGTGTCGGCCACGGCGAGGCGGTGCACGGTCCACCGGCCGCGGGTCTGGCCGGCTTTGGCGAGTCCTGAGACACCCTGGTAACAGTCGTCCGGCAGGGCCACGACCGAACCTGTGGGGAGTTGATCGAAAATCGCAGCGATCCCCGCCATTCCGGAGGCGAAGGAAACCGAAGAGCCGCCTTCAAGACCGCCGACGATCTCTTCCAGTGCCTCCCAGCCAGGTGTGCCGTCGTCACGAGAGTACGCACGGCGCTCGCCCAGCACGAAGTTTGACGCCGGGCACGGCGGCACATTTAGCGGCGAGCCCGGTTGCCGCGGTCGTCCTGCCGAGATCAGCCACGATTCGACCGAACCTGGATCCCCTGCGTTATGCCCTGTCGTATCTCTCGATGCCATTGCCCGATTCTAACGAATGACCCCTCCGATGGGGCTCGATCCCTCTGAGAAACACGACCTTCGATTCCCTTGGCCCACGGATCTATCCAGGTCGCTCGAAAGCAATCCAGTTCCGCAGCGTCGCGCGCGGTCTGCTCCAGCAATTAAATCAGCGTCTGGCAACGAGCCGCCCTCTCCGCCAAGAACCCGGCCACACCCGCCGAAGAAGGGCGGTTCCATCAATTCCAGTGATATCCTTTCTCCTGCGATCAGGTTCGGATCGGTGTTGCCTCGAAAGCCCCATTTTGATGATCGAAAGGATAAACCCTTGACTCGAATGCTATGGATTTTCAGCCTGGCCGGACTTCTTTGTTCCGCCCAGCCCGCGAAGGTCGTTAAGCCGCATGGCGGCCCGCCGGGGTCCTGGCGCTTGATCGGCCAGACGCACGCGAGGCACACGGTTGACCACGATACAATCGTCGTCGCCGGGCCTCACGACAATTTCCGCCGTATTAAATTCAAAGTGACGGACGCCCCGCTGCGCATGCTGCATATGGTGGTGACCTATGACAACGGCAGTCCTGACAAGATCGATGTGCGCCAAAACATTCCCAAAGGCGGAGAAAGCCGCGTGATCGACCTCCGCGGCGCTGCTCAACGCAGCCTGCGGAGAATCGATTTTTGGTATGACACGAAAGGGTGGCTGAACGGTAGAGCCGATGTGACTCTCTTCGGCATGAAATAGAATCGGGGACTTAACGGTCATCAAGGACTGAAAATTATATTTCCCCGTGAATCAACAATTTACGAAATTCCGTCCGAAGATTGCTTGACGCGCCTATGCTAGATTGACACTAGCGAAGGGTTTCTTCGCCCTGATTTCAATCGGGCCCCCCGATCGTACAAGGGGGGGTAGTTGCGTTGGGAATAACCCAGCAAACGTTGCAAACAATAGACTTAACGTTTGGAACAACCCAGCTTTGAACCCAGCGGAACCCGCCTGGAACCCAAAAATACCAGCCATCGGATAATGAATCCCGGACTTAACCCAACCAGCCCTTACTTACCGAAGTAAGCGTCGTCGATGCTGATCGCGTTCGCCTTCTTGATCGAATCCACTTCCTGCTTCGCCAGCTCCGGACGCAACTGCTTCTCGATCTGGTCCTTCATATCCGCCAGGCTTTTGCTCTTGCGTTCATCCACCTTGATGATGTGGTACCCGAATGCCGAGCGCACAGGATCGCCCACCGCACCCACCGGCTGCGCAAACGCCGCCGCATCGAACTCCGGAACCATCGCACCGCGTGCGAACTGACCCAGATCGCCGCCCTGAGCGCCCGTGCCCGTGTCGTCGGACTCAGTCTTCGCCAGTGCCGCGAAATCGCCGCCGCCGTCCAGCTTCTTCTTCAGCTCCTGCGCCTTCGCCAGCGCCTCGGCGTCCGAAAGCTCTTTCTGCCCTTCCCTCAGCGGAACGCGAGAATCCTTGAACCGCACCAAAATGTGGCGAGCCTTCACTTCTTCGTACTCGTTCTTGTGCGCTTCGTAATACTTCAGCACCGCGGCGTCGTCGATCTTCACCGTCGTCTGCAAATCGCGGAATAACATCTGCGCCAGCATCTGGTCCTGCTGCAACGCCATCTGAATCTTCGCCGCAGGCGTTTGATCCACCTTACGCTTCCGCGCCTCTTCGGCCATCATCTTCAATTCCGCGTACTGCTCGGCAACCTTGCGCTTATTGGGGCCTTTGGCCTCGGTTTGAATCTGCGGCGGCAGTGCGGCAATAAACTGCTCGTACTCGCTCTTGGTAACTTTCGTTGTCCCGATCGTTAATACCACCGGGTCGGAGGCCTGCTCCAACAACGGCTTCGGCGCGGGAGTTTGGCCGTTAACTAGCAACTGAGAAAAAATTGCGGCCGTGCTAAAGCCGAGAAAACAAATACGTTTCATCCTTTGACCTTTCTCCAGGATAGCTCGAATTCCGTTCCCGGCGCGGTAAATTGGATGGAAGAGGGACTTTCACCCCTCGTTTAAGAATGCCGACTGCCGAAAAAAAATCTAAGACGGTTCGACTGCGTGACCTCCTGCCGGAGATCAAGGCAATCATTGCCCCCCGCCGCGGACAACTCGCGATTGGTGTCCTCCTCATCATCATCGCCCGCTGTGCGAGCCTCGTTCTTCCAGCCTCCGCTCGATTCCTGATCGACGACATCATCGGAAAAGGCCGTCATGAGATGTTGACGCCGCTCGTCGCCGCTGTCGTGGCGGCAACTTTTATCCAATCGGGCTGCACCTTTATCGTTACCCAGGTTCTCTCTAAGGCGGCCCAGCGCCTCATCGCGGAAATGCGCTGCAAAATCCAGTCGCACATCGCGCACCTGCCCGCCGCCTACTTCGACAGGAACAAGTCCGGTGACCTCGTCAGCCGCATCATGAACGACGTCGAAGGCCTCCGCAATCTCGTCGGTACCGGCCTCGTCGATTTCCTCGGCGGCCTCCTCACAGCCGTCTTTGCCCTCGCCATCCTCGTCAAAATCAGCGCTCTCCTCACTGCGCTCGCAGTCGGGATCGTCGTTTCCATCGCCGGCGGTATGGCTTTCGGCTTCAACCGCATGCGCCCGCTTTTCAAGGAGCGAAACAGAATTAACGGGGAAATTACCGGCCGGCTCCAGGAAACTCTCGGCGGAATCCGCGTCATCAAGGGCTACCACGCCGAAGAGCGCGAAGAGGCCGTCTTCGCTAAGGGCATCGACCGCCTCCTAAATAACGTCCTCCGCAGCATAACCGGCGTCTCCATCGTCAGCCAGTCGGCAATTATCCTCATGGGCCTCATCGGCTCCCTCCTCATGTGGATTGGCACGCGCGAAATCCTGGCCGGCCAACTCACCCTTGGCGAGTTCGTTACCTTCACCGCCTTCCTCGCCTTCCTCGTCGCTCCCATCTACGGCATCGTCAACGTCGGCTCCCAAATCAGCGAAGCTCTCGCCGGCCTCGAGCGCACCCGCGAAGTCTTAGCGGAACTCCGCGAAGACCACGACCCCGCCCGCACCATCGTCATGCCGGCCATCAACGGCCGCGTCGAATTCCAGGATGTCCACTTCGCCTACGAACCCGCTAAACCCGTCCTTCACGACTTTTCCTTCATCGCCGAGCCCGGTACCGTCACCGCGCTCGTCGGTTCCTCCGGCTCCGGCAAATCCACCACCATCGGTCTCATCGCCGCCTTCGCCAAGCCCCAGCAAGGCCGCGTCGTCGTCGACGAAACCGATATCGCCTCCGTTACGCTCTCCTCCTACCGCCAACAGCTCGGCGTCGTCCTTCAGGAGACTTTTCTCTTCGACGGCACTATCCGCGAAAACGTCGCTTTCTCCCGCCCCGGCGCCACCGAAGAGCAGCTCATGACCGCCATTCGCATCGCCCGCGTCGACGAATATGCTGAAAAGTTTCCGGACAAGTACGACACCTTGGTCGGCGAACGCGGCGTTCGCTTGAGCGGCGGGCAGAAACAGCGCGTTGCCATCGCGCGCGCCATCCTCGCCGACCCCCGCATTCTCATCCTCGACGAAGCCACTTCTTCGCTCGATTCCGAGTCTGAATCCTTCATCCAGGCGGGCCTCGCCCACCTCATGAAAGGGCGAACGACCTTCGTGATCGCCCACCGCCTCAGCACCATTCGCCGCGCCGACCAGATCCTGGTCGTCGAAGGCGGACGCATCCTCGAACGCGGCAACCACGACCAACTTCTCGCCTCCGGCGGCCGCTACGCCGACCTCTACAACCGTCAGTACAACCTCGAAAAAAACCTCTTCCTCGCCGATGGCGAGGGCGACTCTGTCGAGGAACCTGCCTACGGCGCCGCCGAATAAAACGCCCGCTGGTGCTCCGTCGCGTACGCCTGCATCCGCGCCGCCACGTCCGGGTTCTTCTCCAGGACATTCGTGGTTTCCAGCGGGTCTTTCTCCATATCGAAAAGGCTTAACCCAATTTCGGTCTGCCGGTACGTCCCCGCAGCACCGTCGTTGCCTGCTTTAACCAATTGCCGGTACTTGTGCGGCAGATGCAGCTTCCACTTTCCGTCACCGGAAATAACGCCCTCAAAGATACTACCCGTCGAGAACGCGTAGTAATCGTGCGGATTCCGGGCGCCATTCGCTCCCGATACGAGAGGCCAAACGTCCTTTCCGTCAATCGGGTTCGACGGCAGTGTCGCGCCGGCCAGCCCCGCAATCGTCGGTAGAAAATCGATCGTGCAAAATGCCTTCTTCGACACTGTCCCGGCCTTGATCTTCCCCGGATAGCGCATCAGGCACGCCGAACGCGTGCCGCCGTCAAATCCGGTTCCCTTCGCTTCCCGGAACGGCGTCTTTCCTGAATGGTTCCCGTAGGACGTCCACGGCCCGTTATCGGACGTCATGATCACCAGCGTGTTGTCCGCCACCCCAGCCTTATCTAACGCTTTTAAAATTTCCCCGACCGACCAGTCAAGCTCGGTAATTACATCGCCATGCACGCCATGCTTGGACTTCCCCGCAAACTCCGGGCTCCGGAACAGCGGCACATGAGGCATCGAATGCGGCACATACAACAGGAACGGATTGTCCTTGTTCCGTCCAATGAAATCGACGGCATGCTCCGTGTACCAGCGCGTCAAATATTGCTGATCGTCCTTGTTGACCCGCTCAATTTTGACGTTCCCGTTCTCCCAAAAATGCAGTGGCTTCGAATAGTTCTGCGGGTTCTCCGGGTGATGTTCCCACATGTCGTTGGAGTACATCAGCCCGCAGGACTCGTCGAACCCCCGGGAGGGGGGCCGGGTATCCGGGTGGTCCCCTATATGCCATTTACCAAAAACCGCCGTTTTGTACCCGGCCTTCTGCAACACCTGGCCGACCGTCGCGAAGCTCGGATCCACGCCGCGCGCGCCGGGTCCGTGCGCGCCGAACATCTTCGTACGGCCTGGATAGCAACCGGTCAGCAGCGCCGACCGCGACGCCGAACAGATCGCCTGCGGGACATAGAAATTGTGAAATGCGCAACCCTGCTTCGCCAGCCGCTCGACATTCGGGGTCGGATAGGGCGGTTTGCCGAACGGGTGGAAATCGGCCCAACCCGAATCGTCGAGGAAAATGATGACGAAATTCGGTTTTCCGGCGGCAGCGGATGCGGCGGGAGCGGCCAGCGCCGCCGATTTCAAAAAGCTGCGTCGATCCAACATGGGGCGAGTATATCGCGTCCGCCTATTCCAAATTCATGTTTTCCCCGGCCAGGACGATACGGTCAATGAATGGCTCTCTGGCCGACGGTGAATACAGCCACGATCGAACACCTCTCATCGGTGGGGAATTCCCTGGCGCGCCGGATCCTCGTCATCGACGAGCAGGTCGGCGCGCTCGCCGAGTTGACCGCCAATCTTGCCGACGCGGGCTACTCGGTGGAAGTCGCCAGCACCGCCGGGCAGGCTTTGGAGCAGATTCGCGAGTGCGAAATCGAACTCATTCTTCTGGGCGAATCCCTTCCGGGTATGAGCGGGCTCGACCTGCTGCGGCTTTTGCGCGCGGCGTGGACACCGCAACAACTGCCCGTCATTATGCTTGCCCTGTCGTCAGAGAACGAAATCGAAACCGCCGCCTTTGAAGCTGGTGCCAACGATTGCATGGCCCCGTCGGTGGAGTGCGGCCGCGCCCTGGCCCGCGTTCGCTCCCAGTTGCAATTGAAGGACGCCGGGCAAGGCGCGCGCGACCGCGCCGAACGGGTTTTCCGCGCCACCGCCGTTTCGATGGATGCCATCTGGGAATGGAATGTGTCCACCGACACGATTTGGTTCTCCAGCGAATGGAGCCGTCTGACGGGCCGTCCCATGTCCGGTCCGGCGCGGATCGGCGACTGGCTGGCGCTGATCCACGAGGAAGACATCGAACCGGTGGAATCCGCGCTTCGATCCCTCCGCGAGGAGTTGGACCAAACAGAGTTCGCGCAGGAATACCGGATCGTTTCCCCGGCCGGCGAACTACGCTGGATCTACTGCCGCGCCAATGTCGAACGGGACCGCAACGGAGATCTTCTACGGCTCACCGGATTGCAGACCGACATCACCCGGAACAAGAGTATCGACTGGCTCACGCAACTCCCCAACCGGGCGAGCATCCTGGAACGAATGGACCGGATGCTCACGGCCGCCGGCCCGCCCTTCGCGATGTTGCTCGTCGATCTCGACCGCTTCCGGATTATCAACGAGACACTGGGGCCCACTGCGGGCGATCGCATTCTGCGCGAAGTGGCGATGCGGCTGGAACGGGCGGCTCGCACGCTTCCCAATCCGGGCCGTCCCGAGGATCACCTGGCCCGTGTCCACGGCGATAGCTTCCTGCTGATCCTGAGCGATGTCGGAACCGCGGACCAGGCGCGCGCCGTTGCCGACCGGCTGCAAGCGCAGATTCGCCGCCCGCTCCAACTCTCCGGCCGCGAGATTCGGATCTCGGCGTCCATTGGAATCGCGTTGAGCGGCACAGAACCCTACTCCCGCGCCTTTGAGATTTTGCGTGACGCCGAAATCGCGATGCACCAGGCCAAGGCGCTCGGCCGCGCCCGATCCGTTAATTTCGACACGGAAATGCGCACCGACGCGCTGCACCGGATGGATCTGGAGATTGACCTTCGCAGGGCCCTGGAATGCAACGAACTTGTTCTCTACTACCAGCCGAAAATCGATATCGCTACTGGCGCGCTCGCCGGATTCGAGGCGCTGCTCCGCTGGCGCCATCCGCGCCTGGGGCTGGTTTCGCCGCTCAAGTTTATTCCCATTGCCGAAGAAACGGGAATGATTCTGCCGATCGGCGCCTGGGCGATGGACGTTTCGGCCCGCCAGTTCGCCGAATGGCGAAAGCTGCTGCCATGCGCACATCTCCAGGTTTCCGTGAACCTTTCGGTCAAACAGTTCTTTGACCCGCATCTGGTCGAACGCGTTGAACGCCTCCTGCGCCAACTCCACCTTCCGCCGGGCGTCTTCTGTCTGGAGGTAACCGAAAGCGTCCTTATCGGCGAGATGCAATCGGCGGCGGCGATCCTGCAGCGGCTGCACGAAGCCGGTGCGGGGCTAATGATCGACGATTTCGGCACCGGCTACTCATCGCTCAACTACCTCACCAACCTGCCCTTCGATGCGTTGAAAATCGACCGCTCCTTCGTATCCCGGATGGAGTGCGACGACAATGGCGCCGAAATCGTCAAGGCCATCGTCTCGCTGGCGCGGAACCTGCGAATGGATGTTGTGGCCGAAGGGGTGGAAACGCTGCAGCAGTTGGAGCGTCTGCGCACGATAGGTTGTCCGTATGCGCAGGGTTTCTATTTCGCCACTCCCGTCGATGCCGGAACGGCGACTAGAATGGTGCTCGCGTCGCGGCCGGTTTAGCGGCCGGCGTAGTTCTTGTCGTAAAACTCGCGGTAGGCGCCGCTGCGGACGTTGGCGATCCAGGCGGCGTTTTCGCGATACCAGCGAACGGTCTCGGCGAGACCGGTTTCAAACTCCATCCGCGGCTTCCAACCGGTTTCGCGCTCGATTTTTTCGCTCGTAATCGCGTAGCGGCGGTCGTGGCCGGGGCGATCGGTTACATACTTGATTAGCGATTCGGGCTGGCCTGTGGCTGCGAGAATTCGCTGCACGACTTCGATGTTCGGCAGCGCCCGGCTGCCGCCGATGTTGTAGACTTCGCCGGCGCGGCCTTTCTCCAGGACAGCGCGAATGGCGCGGCAGTGATCGTCGACGTAAAGCCAGTCGCGAATCTGCATCCCATCGCCATAAACCGGCAACTGCTTCCCGTCGAGCGCATTGGCGATCATCAACGGAATGAGTTTTTCGGGGAACTGGAAGGGCCCGTAATTGTTTGAGGCGCGCGTGACGCTCACGTTCATCTTGTACGTGGTGAAGTAGGACAGCGCCAGCAGATCGCTGCCCGCCTTGGAGGCCGAATAGGGGCTGCTGGCATGCAGCGGGTACGCTTCGTCGGCGTCGTGCGGTTCGTCGATCGAACCATAGACTTCGTCGGTGGAGACATGGACGAACCGCGGCGTTTTATGGCGGCGCGCCGCGTCCAGGAGCGTGAAAGTCCCGTTCAGGTTCGTTCGGATGACCGGCTCGGGCGAGTGAATGCTGCGGTCGACGTGGGATTCGGCGGCAAAGTGGACGACGGCGTCAGGCTGGAATGACGAGAAGACTTCTTCGATGGCGGGGGCGTCGGCGACATCGGCCCGGAAGAACGTGTAGCGGGGGTCGGAGGAAACGGATGCCAGGTTTTCGAGATTTCCAGCGTAGGTTAACGCATCCACGTTGGCGAGGGCGATGTCATCGGCGCCCTGTAATGCGAGACGGACAAACGCGGAGCCGATAAAGCCGGCGCCTCCGGTGACAAGCAATTTCATTTGTGCTGCAACTCCCAATCGTAATGAATGCCGGGGTCGTTGTAGGGAATACGACCTTCGTCGGCGGGGTTATAGGTGCGGTTGGTGACATAGACCAGCATGGCGGGCTCATGGCTGATCACCTTATAGCCGTGGCCGACGCCGGGCGGGATGAGGATCTGCCAGGGGCGGAGCGCGCCGACGTACAGCGTGTTCCGCCGGCCGAAGGCCGGAGAGTCCGGCCTCAGGTCAACGAGAGCTACCTGGAACATGCCCGACGCGGGCGACCAATAGTCGGTTTGGAAGCGATGGATGTGGAACGCTTTAATGGTTCCGGGAAGGCTGAGGGCGGCGGAAATTTGCGTGCTCTCGTGCGGGAAATCGCTAACGCCGCCTTGCCCGGTGCGGGCGACCTCAAGAAAGTAGCCGCGGTCGTCAGGCCACAGTGCGTACGGAAAAATCCGTACGCCGGGAATTATCTGATCAGAGTCCGGCTTGAGGATGACGTTTCCGATGCTGGATTGTTGGTTGTCCGGAAGGGCGTATTCGACGGGTTCGCTCACTTTTGGAGTTCCCTCGTTTCGGCGACCAGATTGTTCGCGCGGAGGAGGGACTCGAAGGTACCGGCGTCGGTCCACCAGCCGTCCAGATGCGCGAAGGTCATAGTGCCTTCGGCGATGTATGCGTTGTTTACATCGGTAATCTCGAGCTCGCCGCGGTCGCTGCGCTTGAGCTTTTGCACCTTCTCGAAGACAGTTTCGTCGTACAGGTAGATTCCGGTGACGGCGAGGTCGGATCTCGGGTTTTTGGGCTTTTCTTCGATGCCGAGGATTTTCCCATCGGTGATCTCGGCGACGCCGAAGCGTTCCGCGTCGGTGACCTGTTTGAGAAGGATTTTAGCGCCGGAGGGCTGTTTCCGGAAGTCGTCGACGGCTTCGCGAATGGAGCCTTCGATGATGTTGTCGCCCAGGATGACGCAGATTCGGTGGCCGGAGCCGAAGTGGTGGGCAAGGCCAAGCGCCTCAGCGATGCCGCCCTCCCCTTCCTGGTAGGTGTAGTCGAGGTGTGTTAGCCCGAACTCCTTGCCATTAGCGAGAAGCCGCAGGAAATCGCCGGCGTTACGCCCGCCAGTGACGACGAGAATATCTTCGATGCCGGCGTCCACAAGCGTCTGAATCGGGTAATAAATCATCGGCTTGTCGTAGACCGGAAGCAGATGTTTGTTCGTGATTTTTGTAAGCGGAAAAAGCCGGCTCCCGGTTCCGCCTGCGAGTACAACGCCCTTCATTGCCATTATATATGCCTGGACCCATGATACACTCGCGGCTCGTATGAAGATTCATAAGTGGAATGAAATACAGATCGAACAGCTCAATCCGACGTTCGCGCGGCAGGCGGTGCACACGGAGCGGATGACGATCGCCTACCTGCACTTGAAGCAGGGCGGCGTGGTGCCGGAGCACCATCACGAGAACGAGCAGGTATCGATGGTGTTGGAAGGACGGCTGAAATTTCTGGCGGCTGGGGAAGAATACATCATTGGTGCGGGGGAGGTAATGCAGATTCCGTCGAATCTGCCGCACCGGGTGGAAGTTTTAGAGGACTCGGTGGTCTTCGACCTGTTCGCGCCCATCCGCTCGGATTGGCTGAGCGGGAACGACGCTTATTTGCGGCAGGGAGCGGAAAAACGCTAGACGCCATATGGCGTTTGAAGTGTTATTCTAGCGGCACGGGCTGCTCATGGAAACACTTCGTGACCTTTTGATGCGTGAAGACTCAGACGCCCCACTGGATCTGGCGGCGTTGGAATTGAGCCGGATTGAATATCCGAATCTGGATCCGCAACCGTTTCTGGACATTCTGGATTCCTACGCCTCCGAAATCGATGCGCGGATGCGGATGGAGTACGATGCGGTGGAGCGGTTGCAGGTTCTGCACCAGTTCTTCTTTCGCGAACAGGGTTTTGCGGGGAATGAGACGGACTACTACAATCCGCGGAATAGCTGCATTAACGAAGTGATTGCGTCGCGGCAGGGAATTCCGATCTCTCTAGCGGTCGTGTATCTCTCGATTGCCGACCGGTTGGAGATGCCGACGGCGGGGGTCGGACTCCCCGGCCATTTCATCGTCCGGTACGACGACGACGATTTTGAGACTTTCGTCGACGTTTACAACAACGGCCAACTGATGGATGCCGATCAGTGTTTTTCGCTGGCACAGCGGATGACGGGGATGGATCTGGAGCCAACGCCGGAGATATTGAATCCGGTGTCCAACCGGCAGATTATCGTCCGGATGTTGAACAATCTGCGGTCGATTTATCTGCGCGGCAAATCGTATTTGAAGGCGGGGAAGGTGTTGGACCTTTTGGTGGAAGCGATGCCGGCGGACCCGGACAGCTACATTTTGCGGGGCGCGGTGAATGTGGAATTGCGGAAGTACCGGGCGGCGAAGTCCGATTTTGAGCGGTATTTGACGCTGCTGCCGGACGCGCGCGACCGCCAGCGTGTCGAGGATCAGATTGCGGCCTTGGACCGGTATTTATTGCGGGCTGGCGGCATTTAAGTCAAAATCCGCCCCCCGCCTCCGCCGCGAAGCCGGAACCAGCGATTCCGGACGATCCGGACAACGAAATTCAAATTGTTGCCACGACGCGGTGGAATGCTCGCAGGCAGCCGCTTTAAAATTCCGGCTGCCAAGGTGAATCTGAGGTCGAACCTAAGGGAAAGTACTAGAAATCTCAGTTCGTGTTTATTGTAAGATCAAAACGAACCCAGATGTGGTACGGTTACTTGGGTGAGTACGGGTACCGTGATTCGACGCACAATGCACATGTCTTCAAAAAAGGCTCCGGCCGAGCGAGTGACCCGCCACATCGATGGCCTTCCGGAGTTGGACGCCGAAACGATATTGGCGCAGTTTAACCGGCTAATGAACGAGCTATTGCGCGGGAAGCTGATTCGAAATACGTTTCGGCCGTGGGAAATTGAACTCTTGCTGGATATCCAGATGTGCGATTTGCGGGATGGCCAGAAGCGGGAGATTCTGCGGCGGTACCAGCGCGCGGTACAGCGGCAGATGGAAAAAGGATCGCGGGACCCGATGAAACTTTCCGAGTATCTGGCGGCGAATCGCGCCAAGCGCGTCGCCCCGGAGGGTCCGGCTACGGTATCCTAATAGCTTCCCGCTGGGGAGGTTTATGTCTGATACGAATTCCGTCCGCATGGTAATGTGCGCCAAACTCCAGAAGGAGTTGCCTGGCCTTGATGATAATCCGTTTGAGGGGCACCCGATGGGGCAGCGGATTTATGATACCGTCTCGAAAGACGCCTGGAAAATGTGGGTCGAGCATATGAAAATGCTGATGAATGAATATCGTTTGAACCTTGGGACGAAAGAGGCCCAGGAGTTCCTTTTACAGCAGATGGAACAGTTTTTCTTTGGCCAGGGCACGGCGCTGCCTCCGGGTTTCACCCACGAAAAATAAACCCGGCTCTAACGGCCACACGTTGTTCGCCTAACCTACACGGTGCGGACGGTTCCGGGTTTCAACCGAGGCTCGGCGGCGTCCGCCCGTATTTTTTTCTCAGGCGATTCGGATTGGGAAACTAAGGTTTTTCACTGTAGCGACTTCTTGCCCCCTCCAACCGATTTAGGGATATGAAGTCTTCTATCCTCTATTTGCCCCTTTTGCTGGCCGCGGCAGGAATTTCCTTGAGCGCCGCCGAACCGATCCTGTACGGAACCCGGATCTACGTTCATCCGATGGATGGATTCGGATCGTACCTCTACAACGCCTTTCGTGTGAAGGGCGTACCCGTAGAGTTGGTATCGCGGCGGGAGGCGGCTGAGTTGGAGCTTACGGGGAACGAAGAAGCGGAAGAGGGCTCGAAGAAGAAAAAGCTGCGACTGCCATTTTGGCCGGACGGCAACGAAAATCGAGTGGCGATTCTGCGCTTGCAGAAGGTGACGACAGGGGAAGTACTATTTACGAAAACCTATAGTACGAGTGAGAACAACAACGGGCGGCGGGGCGGAGCGGAGGCATGTGCGGCCGATCTGGAGTTGAAAATCCGTCAGGAAGGGATGAAACGCTTCACCAAAGCACCGCAGGCGCCGGAGGCCATAATTAAAGTCGTTTCGCAGCCGGGAGAGGCGGATATTGAAGTCGACGGCGCGTTTTTTGGGGTGACGCCTTCGGTAGAGGTTTCCCGGCTGAAGCCGGGACCGCACGTGATCGTCGTTAAAAAGTACGGGTATCAGCGATGGGAGCGGAAGGTGGAGTTGGTGGCCGGCGAAAAACAGGTGGTGACAGCGGAGTTGGAAGCCGCGGCGGTAATTCCGGGGAAGGCGCGAATCTCGGGATTGGAGTAGTGTCCCCGCTCAGGCGGGGAAGTTGGGCGATCGAGGGATGGCTTCCTGGCGAGTTTGGAGGCGCCCGGACTTCACCCACTTTTCACCGCGGACTTCGAGGTGGCTAACCATGCGGTCGCGCCAGCCTTTGAGGGTTTGGGCGGCGGCGGGATCGCCGGAGAGGTCGTTCCGTTCACCGGGGTCTTTGGCGAGATCGAAGAGCTGTTCCTGGCCGTGGAAAGCGTGGTAAATGTACTTCGTTTTGCCGTCGGTGAATCCGTTCCAGTTGTTTTCGACGCTGTAGCAGACGCCGTGTTCGAGATCGATGGCGTCGCGCCAATCGGCGTTTTTACCGCGGGCGAGGTTTAACAGGCTGGCGCCGTCGATTTTGTTTTTCGGCGCGGTGCCGGCGGCGTCGAGAAGAGTCGGGAAGATGTCGCGGAGTTCGACGGGTTTATCGATGACCTGGCCGCGGTTGGCGGAGACGAGCCCCTTGGGCCAGCGCATGGCCATGGGGATTCGGGCGGAGGCTTCGTAAGCGTAGGATTTGCGCCAGAGGTTGTGGTCGCCGGTCATGTCGCCGTGATCGGAGGTGAAGACGATGAGGGTCTCTTCGAGCCAGCCGCGTTTTTCGAGGGCTTCGAGGATCCGGCCGATTTGCTCATCGATGAAACTGATGGAGCCGTAGTAGCCCTGGCGAGAGGAGCGAACCTGCCGCTCGCCGAGGGCGCCGCACCAGATGTCGTCTTTGGCGCTGTTCCGCCTTTCGAATTTAGCGGCCCATTTGCCGATGCTGGCTTTGGGGATGTTGGCGTCGCGGTACTGATCCATGAAGCGCCGGGGCGGATCGTAGGGGCTGTGGGGGCGCGCGAAGGAGACCTTGAGGAAGAACGGCTCGGGCCGGTTGTAGCCGTTTAGGAAATTGACGGCGGTCTGGGCGGTCCAGTGAGTAGGGTGGAGGTTTTCAGGGAGGACGTAGGCTTTGGCGGGGTAGTCGTTGAAGCCGACGCCCGTGGCGTCGGGATTGAGGTTGGGGGCCTGGGAGTAGAACCAGGCGCGGTAATCGGAGCGGAATTCAGGATGGCCGACCCGGCTGCTCTCATCAAGGATTGTCTGGTGGAACCCGTGCAGGGCGCGCTGCGGGTTATAGTGCATTTTGCCGATGCCGGTGGTGTAGTAGCCGGCGTCGCGCAGGGCCTGGGGCTTCATTTGGGGATATTTTGCCGCCATGCCGACCATGTGGAGCATGCCGTGGTTCCAAGGCGCGAGACCGGTGAGGAGGGCGGTGCGGGCGGGCGTGCAGGTGGGCGTGGTGGAGTAGGCGCGGGTGAAGCGGGCTCCTTCGTTGCCGATGCGGTCGATGTTTGGCGTGTGGATGGCGAGGTTTCCGCCGGCGCGGGTACAATCGCCGCGGTGCTGGTCGTCCATGATGAAGAGGATGTTGGGGCGGGCGGATTGGCGGGGTTGCCCTTGTAGGAAGGCGGGGGCGAGGGCCGACTGGAGGGTGGCGCGGCGTGTAAATTGGCTCACAGGAATGAGGATATCCCGATTTTCCTTTACAATTGAAGTTTAGCCGCAGTCTATCGAATGCTCTTGTCGAGCTCTGTCTATTTCTTCTTTCTCATTGCCATTTTCTTCCTGTATTGGCCGCTCTCGAGGTGGCGTGCGGCGGGGCTGGCCGTGCTGTTGTTTGCCAATTACTTTTTCTACGCCAAGTGGGATCTGTTTTATCTCGCATTGATTCCCATCGGTTCTTCGATCGACTTTACGATCGGATATTTGTTGGGGAAGACGAAAGGCGCGGCGTGGCGGAAACTGCTGGTATCGTTATCGATCCTACTGAATCTAGGGATCTTAGCAGTCTTCAAATACGCCGGGTTCTTCCTGGAGATTTTAGGGCAGGCTGGCGTGGCGGTGGGCAGGTGGGAGTGGACGTTCCCGTTGGGAATATCGTTCTACTGCTTTCAGGCCCTGACGTATACGATTGACATCTACCGGAAGGACGCCAAGCCGACGGCGAGCTATTTGTCGCATCTGACGGCTGTCTCGTTTTTCCCGACGACGCTGGCGGGACCGATTACGCGAGTCGCGGACCTGGTGAAACAATTGGAGAAACCGGGGCGGGAGTTACTGGCGGCGGATGGGTCGAAGGGGCTGTTCCTGATCGGGCTGGGGCTGATGAAAAAGCTCTTGGTGGCCGATTATCTGGCGGAGAACCTGGTGAACCGCGTTTTCGACTTTCCGGGGCTGTATTCGGGCGGGGAGGTATTGACGGGTGTTTACGCCTTCGCGCTGCAGCTTTACTTCGATTTTTCGGGATACACGGATATTGCGATCGGTTCGGCGGCGTTGCTGGGGTTGAAGCTGCCGATCAACTTCAATCAGCCGTACTCGGCAACGAATATTAACGACTTCTGGCGGCGCTGGCACATCAGTTTGTCCAACTGGCTGCGGGACTATTTGTTTTTTTCGCTGCCGGGCAAACGGAACGCGGTGATGCCGTACCTGAACCTGATCACTACGATGGCGCTGGGCGGACTATGGCACGGGGCGAGTTGGAACTTCGTGATCTGGGGCTTGCTGCATGGAGTAGGCCAGGCGGTTTGCCGATTCTGGCAGACTAAGCGTGGGAAGGCGACGCCCTGGACGCCGGCGTGGTGGCGGACGTTTGTCACCGTGCAGTTTGTGTGTTTCTGCTGGATCTATTTCAGGGCATCGTCGCTGGAGCAGGCGAATCTGATTCTGGAACGGATCGCCTCGAATACCTGGACGGTAGAAAACGTCTCGGGCGGACTGTGGGCGGTGCTGGCGTTGGCGTTGGCGGGGCACTATTTGCCGAACTCGTGGGTTGAGAAGCCGCGAGACCTGTTTGTGCGCGTGCCATTTTATGCGCAGGCGGCGGTGCTTCTGCTACTGGCGATTTCGATCCAGTATGTGGCGGCGACGGGCGCGGCGCCCTTTATCTACACCAAATTCTGATGCCGCTACCGAAGAAAGCCTCGTTGACACTTTTCACGCTGGCGGCGATGATGACGGCGCCCGATTATATTCCGCCGGTTCAGGATTTCAAAATGCTGGACTGGACGACGGTGCCGCGGGTGTTGGATTTCCATCCGAGGACGCGGTCGGAGGATCCGGTCGCCGATGAGCAGATCCGGCTGCGTCCGGACACGACACCGGAGAAGGCGGATACGCCGAAGTTGGTGGACGAGAAGGGCAGCCTGCAGCGGTTTTACGCGGCGCTTCATGCGACGGAGCGGCGGGACGCGGGGGCGGTGACCCGAATTCTGCATTATGGGGATTCGCCGACGACCGCCGATTTGATTACCGCCGATGTGCGGGTACTGTTCCAGAAGGAGTTCGGGGACGCCGGGCATGGGTTCGTGCTGATTGCCAAGCCGTGGGCGTGGTACGGGCACCGGGGCGTGACGCTGAAGGGCGCGGGATGGAAGATTGAGCCGGCCAATACGGCGGAGTTGCGGGACGGGCAGTACGGGCTGGGCGCGGTGAGTTTCCGGGGCGGACCGGGGGCTTGGTCGAAAATAACGTTGAAGGACGGCGGGCATACGCAGTTCGAGGTGGCCTGGCTGTCGCAGCCGGATGGCGGCACGTTTCAAGTAGCGGCCGATGGGCAGACGCTGGGAACAATCGATACGGCGAGCCCGGTAATGGCGCCGAGCTTTCAGACTTTCACGGCGCCGGAGGGGTTCACCGAGCTGGCGATCGGATCGGTGACGGGGCGCGTGCGGTTGTACGGAGTACGTCTGATGAAAGACACGCCGGGGGTGGAATACAGTTCGATGGGGGTAAACGGGGCGGCGATAACGATTCTGGCGAGGAACGTGGGGGAAGAGCACTGGGGCGAGCAGTTGAGACACGTAAAACCAGACCTGGTGGTAATCAACTATGGGACGAATGAAAGCGTCTATGCCAAGTATGTGGACACCGCATTTGAAATTGAGTTGGTGCGAGCAGTGAAACGGGTGCAGAAGGCGGTCCCGGAGGCGGCGATTCTGATTATGAGCCCGATGGACCGCGGGCAACGGCTGCCGAGCGGTGAGATCGGGACGGTGGCGCCTTTGAACCGGCTGGTGGCTCTGGAGCAGAGAGTTGCGGCGGAGCATGGGTGCGCGTTCTTCAATACGTTTGAAGCGATGGGCGGGCCGGGGACAATGGGGCGATGGTATCTGAGTGAACCCAGGAGGGTGGGTGCGGATTTAATTCATCCAATGCCGTCCGGGGCAAAGATCGTCGGGAACCTGTTGTACAAATCGTTGCAGGACGGTTACAGGCGCTACAAGCTGGCGCTGGCCAAGGAGAAGTTTGGAGAGCCGGGAAGTTTGAGATAATAAAGGGTCCGATCAAACCCGCCGATAAGATCACTAGGAGAGAATGCGCCTACCTGTCATAAGCTGCGTCTGGACCATTTTGGGGCTGTTGGGGACTTTGGAGGCGGTGACGCCGAAGAAAAAACCGGCGGCCAAAAAGAGTTCGACGACGGTGGTTCGCTCCAGTTCGGCGGCGCGGGCGAAATCGAGCGTGACGGCCCGGAAGGTGCCGGTGAAGCGGCCGGCGACTACGGCGCGGCGGCGGGCACCGGTGCGTGCGGCGACGATCATGCCGGCCGCCATTCGCGCAACGGCGAACGATTCGGTGGCGCAATGGCTGAACGTTCCTGGGTCGATGGAAAATCCGGCGGCCCTGATACCGTTCTTTGAGCAGCTTTACCGGCTTGAGCGGGACAAGTCCGATGAGATTTTGCGTGTGTTCCACTACGGTGACTCCCATACGGCGGCGGATGAGTGGTCCGGAACATTGCGGTATTTACTGCAGGCACGATTTGGGGACGGCGGTAATGGTTTTTCACACGCGGGGCGTCCGTGGAATGGATATCGCCGGCTGGACCTGAAGAGTTGGAATTCGAACGGCTGGTATAGCGATGGGCTCGCGGGCCGGGAAGGCGACGGATTATATGGCCTGGCCGGGGTGAGCATGTCGACCGAGCGGGCGGGCGAGATGGTGAATTTGCAGACAGAGGCATCGCGGGCGGAGTTCCATTATTTGCGGCAACCGGGCGGCGGACGGGTGGAGATCAGCGATAACGGCGCCGTGGTTGAGATCGTGGATACGGATGGTCCGGGAATGCCGATGGCGCATAAGATGACGCTGTCGCCGGGTTCGCATTTGTTAACGGCGCGGACGCTGGATCGAAGGCCGGTTCGTTTGCATGGATGGGTGACGGAGAATTCGCGCGGGTTGACGTGGGAGATGATGGGCATTAACGGCGCTCAGGCGTCGATCGGATTGAAGTGGGAAGATGCGGGGCTGGCGCCGGCATACCGGGATCACTCGCCGGGATTGATCGTGCTCGCTTACGGGACGAACGAGGCGCGGAATAAGGATTGGACTTTTGAATCGTACCGGGATATGTTTGTCGCTCTGCTAGACAAGTACCGGCGGCTAGCGCCGGCGGCGTCGATTCTGGTGATTGGACCGCCGGACCATCAGATACGCACACGGGCCGGGTGGGCGTCGCATGAAAAAATCGACTTGATCCTGGAGGCGCAACGGGCGGCGTGCGCGGCGCGCGGGGCGGCATTCTGGGACATGCGGGACCGGATGGGCGGGAAAGGCGCGATGCGGCAGTGGGTTTACGCCGGTATGGCGCAGGGCGATTACGTGCACTTCACGGGACCGGGATACCGGTTGCTGGGAGCGGCGCTGTACAAAGAACTAATGGGGCAGTTTTCCACTTTCGCCCGCGTCCGGCGTGAGATGATGGAGCCAAAAACCGCGGGACTGTCCGCGCCGGAGACCAATGGACAAGCGAACACAAATCGTTGAGATCATCACCCGCGTAGCGGGGAAGCCGCTGCCTGCGGACCCGAGCGAATCGCTCTTTGATAGCGGTGTACTAGACTCATTTGGTTTGCAGGACCTGGTGACGGAGCTGGAGCATATTTTCGATGTGAAGATTCCGGATGGCGACCTGACGCCCAGGAAATTTGAGTCGGTCGAGCGGATTGAGAATTATCTTGAGGAGCACGGTAAATAGCGTGGCCTTTCTGAAAGCATTTGGTTCCTACCTGCCGGAGCGGGTTGTGACCAACGCGGAAATTGGCGCTCGGGTCGGTTGCGACGCCGAGTGGATCCGCAATGTTTCAGGGATCGATGAACGGCGGTTCGCACGGACCGACGAATCGGTGACGGATTTGGCATTGCGCGCCGCACAGGACTGCCTGGAGCGGGCGAAGGTGAAGGCGGGCGAACTGGGTATGATCCTGGTGGCGAGCGGGTCCTCGGAGCGGCAGTTTCCGGGGCCGGCAGCGTCGGTGGCGAGCCGTCTGGGTTTGACCGAAACGCCGTGCCTGGATATGCCGATGGCGAGCGCGGGATCGTTGTTCGGGATTTCGCTGGCGTCGCGGTTATGCGCGTCGTTGGGGCCGATTCTGGTGATCGGCGCCGAGAAGATGTCGAAGATAGTGGAACGGGAGCCGATGGAACGCGGGGTGGCGATTCTGTTTGGCGACGGGGCCGGGGCGTGCCTTGTGCATCCGTCGAATGGGTTCGCAAAAGTGCTCGATTGCGGGCTCTACTCCGATGGGGCGTATGCGGAGGATCTCAAGTTGCCGTTTTTGACTCCGCTGGAGATGAATGGGCGGTCGGTGATTTTGCAGGCGTCCCGAAAGATTCCGCGGGCCATTGCGACTCTGCTTGAGCAGCACCGGCGGCGGGCGGCAGATGTGGCGGTGTTTCTGATGCATCAGGCGAATCAGAACCTGATAGTGCGGGTGGCGCAGGCGCTGGAAGTGGCCGAAGACAAGTTCTATTCCAATATCAAGAATTTTGGGAATACGTCGTCGGCGTCGATGTTGATTGCGGCGGCCGAGTGGTCCAAGACGCACCGGCTGGCGCCGGGCGAGACGCTGTGTTTTGCCGCGTTTGGGGCGGGGTTTCATTGGGGCGCTCTGTTGGCCGAGGGATCTGACGCCTGATATTATTGACGCCGTGAAAGCGTCGATAAAGGAAATTCGAGAGCGGTTCGATAACGACGTAGAGCGATTTTCGAACCTGGAGACCGGGCAGGTGGCGACGCAGGATGCGCCGCTGGTAATGGGCATGATATCGGCGTCCGCGGCGCGGGTGACGCCTGACGCGAAGCGGCTGCTGGACCTGGGCTGCGGGGCGGGGAACTTCAGTTTGAAGTTCTCGCAGGTGTTTGCATTGGAGCGGGTGACGCTGGTGGATTTGAGCGCAAACATGCTGGATAGGGCGGTGGAGCGGTTGGGCCCGACGGGCGCCGAGTTGCGGCCGATGCAGTGCGATGTGAGGGATTTAGAGTTGGAGGAGTCGTCGGTGGATGTGGTAGTTGCGGCAGCGGTGCTGCATCATTTGCGGACGGAGGCGGAGTGGGCGGCGGTGTTTCGGAACCTATATCGTGTGCTGCGGCCGGGCGGGAGTTTGTGGATTTGGGATCTGATTACGCATGACATACCGGGTGTGGAGGCGGAGATGCGCGAGCGGTGGGGCGCGTACTTAGCGGGGATGAAGGGCGAGGAGTATCGGGACCATGTTTTTGCGTATGTGGAATATGAAGACACGCCGCGAAGCGTGGCGTTCCAGCTTCATCATTTACGCGGGGCGGGATTCCAGGCGGATGTGATTCATAAGAACGGGTGCTTTGCGGCGATTGGGGCTTGTAAGGCGGTTGCGGGGTAGGGGGCGGGGGCTGGCTTTGCCTTTCGGCCCTAGCGAACCTCGATTATGCGTTCACCCGATTTCAGGGCCTTGTCTATGGCGCGCCGCCTACTCGATTGCTGCGAAAATGTCCTCGCTCTCCAGGAATGAGTAATCGGCCAGGATCTCTTCGTGACTGGCGCCGTTAGCCAGGAGTTCGAGGACATCGGTTACACGAATGCGTTGGCCTCGAATGCAGGGACGCTCTCCGCATTTGCCTTCTTCGACGGTGATCCTATCCAGTCTGCCTATGCTCATGAATTTCGCGACTACTCTTAAACATACGGATCGAATCGAGGCGCCGCAAGCCAGGCACCGCTTCGCGGAGCGCGCGGGAACCTGATATCGTGTTCTGGACTCGTTCGCAGGTAATCATTCGAGGATCAAGATCATGAACAGACGCGACTTTTTCACCCAGGCGACCTCCGCGGCGCCGTTCTTACAGGCAGCACAGGTGGGCGGCCGGGGGCCGTTGAAGATCACCGATGTCAAACTGCATTTGATTGGTTCCGGGGGGCGGAACTACTGCATCGTTAAGATGGAGACCGACCAAGGGATCTCGGGGATTGGCGAGGCGTATTCCTGCGGGCCGGATGCGGCGATTGTGGAGGTCGTCAAGGACTTCCGTGGCTGGCTGATCGGGCAGGACCCGCGAAACGTGGAGCACCTGTATTCGATGATGGTGAACTTCACGCGGTTCCCCGGCGGGTTGGTGGTGAACGCGGCCATCAGCGGGATTGAACATGCGCTGTGGGATATTGCGGGAAAGGCCGCGGGGCTGCCGGTTTATATGCTGCTGGGCGGGAAGTGCCGGGATAAGGTGCGGACGTATCAGAGCGCGGGGAATCCGGATACGGCCAAGCGGCTGGTGGAGAAGTATGGGTACACGGCGATCAAGATGCGACCGCAGCCGGATGGGGATAATACGAAGCCGTACAACGAGATTACGCGCGGGGCGGTGGCGCGGGTGAAGGCGATGCGCGAGATGCTGGGTCCGGACGTCGATATCGGCTGCGACATCCATGCGCGGTTCTTCGAAGTTACGCGGGCGGCTCGGCTGGCGGCGGGGATTGCGCAGTTCAACCCGATGTGGCTGGAGGAGCCGATCCGGCCGGAGAATGAGCAGGCGATGAAGAAGCTTTCCGAGCGGGTGACGATTCCGCTGGCGAGCGGGGAGTGCAACTATCAGCGGCACGAGTTCCGGCGGTTGTTGGAATTGGGGGCGCTGGATATTATTCAGCCCGATATCTGCCTTTGCGGCGGATTGATGGAGATGAAAAAGATTGCGGCGATGGCCGAGGCGCATTATGTGACCGTGGCGCCGCATAATCCGATGGGGCCGGTGGCGAACGCGGTGAATGTGCACTTCGCGGCGTCGACTTCGAACTTCTTCATTCTGGAGTACCACCCCGATGATGAGGGCGTGCGGAAAGACCTGTTGAAAGAGCCTTTGATGGTGAAGAACGGGTATATTCCGCTGCCGACCAAGCCCGGACTTGGTGTGGAATTGAATGAAGATGCCATTAAGAAGTATCCGGCGATTAGCTGGCATCGCGGGTTTGCGTACCGGGAGGATGGGAGCGTGGGGTATATCTAGGCGGCGGGCTATTTTCTAAAGAATCTTCAAGTATTCGAGGAGAGCTTCCTTTTCCGTCGCCGTAAGGTTGGTGCCATAGAGGTGCCCGTCGCGGCTATTGCCCTTCTGTGAAGTATCGTACCGGAAGCCTGCACGAGAGGCCTCCGGCCCATCCCATACAAAGCCAACATTCGTGTAGTCGCACAAGTCATATCCGCGTATGAAGACGGCTGGACGGCGATCGACAGGTTCCAGGAGATGGCGGAGGGTAGGCACGCTGCCGTTGTGCAAGTAGGGCGCGCGCAGCCAAATTCCGTCCAAGGGCATAGCGGCATAGCCATCGGTTTTTCTAAAATGCGTGAACTTCCAGGGACGGCCGGTGCCCAGCGTGTTCATCTTTACCGCGAGTTCGGGCGTGAAGGATTGGAGGCGTTCCGGATCGGTTCCTATTTCTTTGATGGGGATAGTTTGGCCGATTTGCTTGCCTCCTTTTTCATGGCACTCGGCGCACTCTCTTTTGTAGATCTTTTCTCCTGCCGGGACTCGCTCGCTGCGGATTTTGTCGCGGGGGAATTTGGGTGGCTCCAGTGTCCAAATCCAATCTTCGACGCGCTTCATGGATGGCAGGTCGAGCGAAGCTTCTGAACACCCCGCGCCAATGGCGGCGCTCTTGTTGCGCTCGGTGACGAGGTTGTTGTTACCGTCCCAATGCAGCCACATTCCTTCCCGCATGGCTTGATTCCACAGGGAGGGCAGATCGGCGGTTCCGACGCTGACGTCATTTCGCAGATCCAGCTTGAACATCGCTTTGTATGGGTTAAATGTATCGACACGTCCGGGTCCGGTTGGCGGGCGAGTGTTCGTCCAGGCGGCGGCTGTTTCCAATTCCGCGGCGACCCTTCTGATACGGGGAATCACAAACCAGCGGTAGATGATCCCGTTGAACCAGGAGAGTCTGGGATTCTCCTTGCGCATGGCGTCCCACATGAGATCGCCTGTAAACCGCGGGTTGCGGAAACAGGCGAAAAGGAACCGCTGGTAAGACTGCAGATCGATTTGATGGGAGGGCATCCCGGGGACCGGCCGCGGCTGACCTCCAGGCGAATCGCGAATGACGCCGGTATGGCAGGCGGCGCAATTCAACCCGATCAGCGGGACGTTGCCTTCGCGCAGGCTGGTTCCGATGGGACGCTGCTTGCCCTGTTCGTAGACAAAACCGAAGCGCTCGTAACCGTTGCCAGGCTTTTGCGGGAGGAGGTCCGGGAATGCCCGAGGCAGCGCAAGCCAGATCCAATATGGAATACCGGCCCGCTCCTCGGCGCCGATGGAGCCGTACTTAAAGTGCTCGACGATATCGGGAAAGGTCTCTGCCGGACTGACTTCCGGGAGGGCAAGGATCGTCAATAGAACGATCGGAACGGACAGGTTACTGCTGGCCATACAAATAAAGCTCCTGTCGAACAGGGCAAACGTCCATCAGCGTACGAAATCGCGAGGCGCATGGCAATTGGGGTAAAGCGTGGCGATGGCGAGGTTCGTGTAGAATCGATGCATGTTGCGGCATGACTTTTTGCGTCTGGGGGCGTTGCCTCTGTTGGGCGCCGCCGAGCGTAAAACGGCCGGGGCGAACTGTATTTTGCTGATGATGACGGGCGGGCCGTCGCAGATCGATACGTTCGATATGAAGCCGGAGGCTCCAAGCGATGTGCGCGGGCCGTTCCGGCCGATTCGGACGAATGTGCCGGGGATATCGATTTCGGAGATTTTTCCGCGGACGGCGCGTCATGCCGACAAGTTTTCGCTGATTCGGTCCATGTATCATGAGGGCCCGGCGGTGCATGATGCCGGGCACTATGTGATGCAGACGGGGCGATATTTTTCGTACGAAACGGAGCATCCGAGCGTGGGATGCGTAGCTTCGCGGTTTCACGGGTTCCGCAGTGCGTTGCTGCCTTCGCCGATTGGGGCCACGGGCGGCAATATGCCGCATGGGGATGGTCCGGGGTTTCTGGGGGAACGGTTTGCTCCACTGACGGTGGAGTGCGAACAGGCGCCGGCGCGGTACGGGAAGAACCGGTTCGGGCGGAGCTGTTACCAGGCGCTGCGGCTGGTGGAGGATGGAGTCCGGTTTGTCACCGTCAATATGTTTGAGACGGTTTTTGATGAGCTGACTTGGGACAGCCATGGCGCCAAGCCGTTTTCGCCCATTTCGGCGTATCGGGACGTCGTTGGGCCGATGTTCGATATGGCGTATTCGAGTTTGTTGGAAGACCTGGCGGGACGCGGGCTGTTGTCGAACACGATGGTGATTGCGATGGGGGAGTTCGGCCGGACGCCGCGGATTAATGCGTCGGGCGGGCGGGATCATTGGACGCAGTGCTACACGGTACTGGCCGGAGGCGGACCGCTGCGGTGCGGGACGGTGGTGGGCGCGAGCGATGCTCTTGGGGCGGAGCCGAAGGACCGGCCGGTACATCCGGGTGAGCTGGCGGCAACGATCTATAAGGGCATGGGCATCCCGTTGGGGACGGAGTTGCGGCCGGGGTTGGCGGTGGTGGAGCCGGGTGTGCAGCCGATCGGCGAGTTGTTCGCCTAGATGTGGCGGATCCTATTAACGGTTTGCGTGGCGGCGGGGCAGGGGTTTGAACGCGACTTGCAGCCGATCTTTCGCAAACACTGCTATGGGTGCCATGCGGCTACGGTGAAGATGGGGAGCCTCGATATTGAGACGCATGAGGGCGTGATGCGCGGGGGGAATCAGGGGACGATTGTGGTGCCGGGGAAGGCGGGGGAGTCGCGGCTGTATTTGACGCTGACGGGGGCGATGGAGCCGTTGATGCCGATGGGCGGGAAGCGGCTAAGCGCGGCGGAGTTGGATGTGGTGAAGCGGTGGATTGACGCGGGGGCGCGGCCGGATCCGGGGGGATTGGTTTGGCGTGGGGGTGTGCTGGCGGCGGGCTGGGGCGGGGAGATTCGGGTGATGGATGAGCAGGGGAAGCTGTTGCGGAAATTGCCGGCGAATGTGGGGACGATTCGGGGGGTGTGGTTGTCCGACGATGGGCGGCTGGTGGGGGCGGTGGGTGGCGGCGAGCGGGTATTCAGAGTGGCGACGGGTGCGGTGGCGGAGGCGGCCGGGATGTCGTTTGCGATGGGGCGGGAGGCGCGATCCCCGGACGGGCGCCGGCGGGCGGTGCTGCAGGAAGACGGGAGCGTACGGTTTTATGAACACGAGTGAGTTCTTCCGTTTGGCGGCGGAGCTGGGGCGGGGCGTGTTGCGGCTGGCTCCGACTTGGGTGCCGCGATCGCTGCTGCGGCCGGGAGGACGGCTGCGTTTGCATCCGCACGATCTGTATGCGCTGGGGGCGCAGCGAGGCGGGATTGATGAGCGATGGCTGGCGTCGAACGTGGTGGCCGATAACGGGCCCGGAACCCCGGGGGATGAGGGTTTGAGTTACGTGGAGATGGACGGCGACTGCGTGCCGCTGCGGGAGTTCACGGGCGATTCGTGGCAGGTGTTGTGCAAGCTGTTCGATAATGCGATTCCGATCCCGTTGCACGTACATCCGAGCGATGAGCAGTCGCGTCGGTTTGGGCGGCGGGGGAAGCCGGAGGCTTATTATTATCCGCCCCAGTACAACGCGAATCCGGGTTCATTTCCGTATACGTTTTTCGGCTTGCAGACGCATACTTCGCGGGATGCGGTGCGGCGGTGTTTGCAGCGTTGGGGCGACGGGGACAATGGGATTCTGTCGTTGTCGCAGGCTTATAAACTGCGGCCTGGAACGGGTTGGCAAGTGGACCCGAATGTGCTGCACGCGCCGGGGACGATGGTGACCTACGAGCCGCAGGCGCCGTCGGATTTGGGAGCGAAGTTTGAGTCGATGTGCGGGGGCGATCCGTTGCCGTGGGATGCGTTGACAGGGCAGATGCCGGAGGAGTCGCGGAACGATTTGGATTACATTCTCTCGTGGATCGATTTTGAGAAGAACACCGATCCGTTCTTTGCGCAGTTCAATTTCCGGGAGCCGGTGCGGTGTTCGGACGGCGAGCAGTTTCTGGAGAAGTGGATTGTTTATGGCAGCCCGCATTTTTCGGCGCGAGAGCTGGCGGTCGGGCCCGGGGCGACGGTCGTGATTCGAGATTTGCAGGCGCATGGGGCGCTGGTGGTGCAGGGGCGCGGCGTGGTCAACGGGCTGGATTGCGAGGTACCGTCGATAGTGCGGTTTGGGCAGATGACGGCGGATGAGTTCTTTGTGACGGCGGAGGCGGCCGCCGAGGGGGTTACGATTACCAATGCGAGCCGGACGGAGCCGCTGGTGATGTTGAAATGCTTTGGGCCGGGACATCCGGAGGCAGAAAGGTTTATTGAATGCAAATCGGAGTGAATACGCTGTTGTGGACGGCGGGGTTTTCGACGGAGCACTTCCCGCTGATTGCGAAGGCGCGCGAGTTGGGGATGGACGGGATTGAGCTGGCCACCTTCGACTTCGCGAGTTTTCCGGCGGCGGCGGCGCGGCGGGAGTTGGAACGGTTGGCGATGCCGGGCATTTTGTGCAGCGCTTTGGTGGGCGGGATGAGTTTAGCGACCGAAGATGCGGCCCTGCGGGGGCAGTCGCTGGAGTTTTTGAAGGCGGGGGTGCGGGCGACGGCCGAGGCGGGGTTGTCCTTATTCATCGGGCCATTTTGCAGTGCGGTGGGATACCTGCCCGGGCGTAGGCGGACGGCGGATGAGTGGGCGCGGTGCGTGGATGGATTGCGGTTGTTGGGCGAGTACGCCGATGGGTATGGCGTGCGCGTGGCGGTGGAGCCATTGAACCGGTTTGAGACGTTTTTTCTGAATACGGCGGCGGATGCGTTGCGGTTGTGCGAGGACGTGGCGCATCCGCGGATTGGGATTTTGTACGATACCTTTCACGCCAATATTGAAGAGAAGAATCAAGCGGCGGCGATTCGATTGTTGGGGCGGCACATTTTCCATGTGCATACGTGTGAGAACGATCGCGGGATTCCTGGGAGCGGGCCTATCGATTGGCCGGGGGTGATTGGCGCACTGCGGGAGATCGGGTATGACGATTGGCTGGTGATTGAGAGCTTTGGGCCGGGGATTAAGGAGATTGCGGCGGCGGCTTGTATCTGGCGGGATTTGGCGGGGGAGCCGGAAGATATTCCGCGGATTGGGGGGCGGAATTTGCGGGGGTTGTTGGAGGCGCTATAGGTTTCCGCGCAGCCGTTTCCTCGTCCAAGCTGGTTTCCTTCGGCAATCCAACACGGCAAATATGCGAATCATCTGGCCATCGATGCTGTAGTAGATCGCGAACGGAAATTTCTTGGACAGGGAGCGGTGATATCGATAAGTCACCGGATGAATTCCGGAATATGAAAGTAGCGCGTTGATGTCCGAGAACAGAGAGTCGAGGAAGTAGGCGCCCAATCCGTCTTCGAGACCGTCATAAAAGTCTGACCCGTCGGCCAAGTCCTGATAGGCGGCCTGCAGAATGTCGATTTTCACTTAGCCCGAGCGCGAAGGGCGGCTTTTGCTGTTTCCCAGTCGATAAATTGCGCGGTGTTGGCGGCAACGTCTTCACTGCGTTCGCGCAGGACGTCTTCATGCCATGCGGGAGATTCGATGGCGTCAGGGGAACGTGATAAGTCTTCCCAAAGGATATGCATCGCTTCGAGCTTTTCGTGAACCGTCATCTCGTCGAGTGGCAGAGTGATGGACATAGTTTCAGCTTATCTTAATTGCCCTGGTGGGTATGTCAGAAGGCACTCACTGCGTCGGCCTCGACGCGCGTCCGGATACGGGGCTTGAGCCTGCCTTCTTCGCTGAGATCGACCGGGCATCCAATGAGTTCGCTGAGTTGGATTTGGAGACCGACAACATCGAGAAGCGAGAGGCGGCGCCCATCGAACTTTGCCAGGAGATCGACATCGGAATCGGGCCGCGCTTCGTCGCGGGCCGTGGAACCGAACAACGAAAGCCGGATGATGCCGACGGCTTTCAATTGTTGCTCGTTGGCACGCAGCTTGGCTAGGACTAGTTCCCGGGTCATCGACACTCCGATCTGACTTTAATCGATCAATCCCTTCCGTACAGCGAAGCGGACGAGTTCGCTGGTGGAGTGGAGGTTTAGTTTTTCCATAATCCGGCCGCGGTGGGCGTCGACGGTGTAGACGCTCAGGTTGAGCAGCGTGGCGATGTCCTTGTTGGTTTTGCCTTCGGCGATCAGTTGGAGCACTTCGCGCTCGCGGGAGCTGAGGAGGTCGAGCGGGTCGGTTACGTGTTTCCGGTAATCGGAAAGCACGGTGTCGGAGACAGCGGGACTGAGATAGCCCTCGCCTTTGGCGACGGCACGGACGGCGGCGAGGAGATCGACGTCAATGGAATCCTTCAGCAGATAGCCGCGGGCGCCGGCGCGGAGGATTTCGCGTACGTAGACCGAATCCTTGTGCATGCTGAGGGCGAGCACCTTGGTGTGCGGCTGTGTTTCGGCGATGCGGCGCGTGGCCTCAATGCCGTTCAATTCCGGCATTGCGACATCCATGACGACGACGTCCGGCTTCAACTGCTCCGTCATCGCGACGGCTTCGCGGCCGTTGCCGACCTCGCCCACGATTTCCATGTCGGTCTGCGCTCCGAGGATCATGCGGAAGCCCTGGCGCACAACGGCGTGGTCATCGGCTAATAAGATTCGTGTCTTCTTGTTCATCCTTCACAACGGTCGAGGGAACCCAGGCTTCGATGGTCACGCCCTTGTCCGGCGTGAGGACTTGCAGTTCACCGCCGGCATTGCGTGCCCGGGCTCGCATGCCGGTCATGCCGATCCCGCGTCGCGCGGTCTTTTCGGCGGCATCAATCCCTTTCCCATTGTCGCTGATCCGGAGGCGGATCTTGTCGCCCTCCTTGTGGAGCCGCATTTCGACGCGTGTGGCGTTGGCGTGGCGGGCGATGTTGGTGAGCGCTTCCTGTGCGATGCGGAACAGGTGGGTTTCCGTTTCATCGGGGAGGCGGACGGTGACGGTGGAGTTGTAGTTGACTTCGATGCCGGTCCGTTCATTGAAACGCTCGCACTGCCAGCGGAGGCCGGCGTCGAGTCCGAAATCGTCGAGGATAGTGGGACGGAGGAGTTGGGAGAGCTCTCGCACGTTCTTGATGGCTTCGTCGACGAGATGGAGGCAGTCTTCGAAGCGGCGGCTGGACTCGCGTGCGGCGAGGGCGACGAGATTGGCTTTTACCGCCGTGAGCGACTGGCCAAGCTCGTCGTGGAGTTCATGGGAGAAGCGGCGGGCGGCCGATTCCTGGTTTTCGAGCATGAGCCAGGAGACGCGGCTGAGCTCGCTGGCCTGGTATTCGAGGCGACGGGAGAGGCTGGCGGTTGTGCGTACCGTCAAGATGGCTACGATTAGGGCGAGGACGAGGCAGGCGCCCATGAGAATAGCGGACTGATTGACGAGGCGGGCGGATTTGGTAGTGAGTTCGCTTTGGGCCTGTGCGGAGCGTTCGGAGCCGCTGGCGATGAGTTTGCGGATGACTTCGATGACCTCTTCGTGGCGATCGAGGAGGTCATTGGAGAAGAGGGACTCGGCGTCTTCGACGGCCAGGAGGCGGCGGGCTTCGGCGGAGAAGGCAATGGCGGCGCCGCGGAGCTGTTTCCAGAGTGGCTCGTCCTTGGTACCGCTGCCGGTGGCGACGATTTGGTCAATGACGCGGTCGGCTTCGGTGAGTTGGGAGAGGATGTCGTCGCGATCGACGGAACCGGGTTCCTGATTGAGATTTGTAAATACAGCGTTGAGGGCGCCCTGTTCGCGGTGGATTTCGTCGATGAGGCGATTGGTGAGGACCTGTTCGCCGGCCAGGAGTTCGGCGGAGTCTCGAATTTGTTGGGCATTGTGGACGCCGACGTAGCCCGCAGCGAGTAAAAGTACTATTACGAGGGCGAATCCCGTTATAAGGACGCGAAGGATGCTTTTGTCGGTGGTATGAGTAAACATCCGGCTATCTACAGCCTATAGGAACGCGGACGAGGCGGGGAACCTTAACGAGAACTGGTGTCTGCAATTAGCCTGTTTGGGGGATCGCCGGGGGAAGGGAAGTAGCGCATGCTGGATCTATCCGGTCCGCCCTCCGGCGGCCATAATCCTTAAGGAGACACTGAACATGAAGAAAATTCTCGCGCTGATGGTTCTTGGCGCTTTCTCGATGGTGACGTTCGCCGCCGTCAGCCCTGACGAAGCACCGAAGAAGGAAGAGACCAAGAAGAAGAAGAAGAAGAAGGAAGAAGCGCCCAAGTAATCTTGGCCATTTCTTATTAATCTTTCGGTTGTTTCGAGCGCGGGATGGGAAACCATCCCGCGCTGGTTTTTAGGGCGTTAACAACTACAATAGAGTCTGCGCCTCATGCGGAACGTGATTACCAGTGGAGATGTGCCTTTCGGCGGCGTGCTGGAGGTTGTTTGCGGCACGATCGTAACGCCGTCGGCACGGGAACTGGCGCGCGACCGGGGCGTCGCGATCGTGGAGATTGCGCCGGAGAAGTTTACAAGGGCCAAAGAGCCGCATCGAACAGTAGCGATCGGCAGCGATCACGGCGGTTTTCGGATGAAGGAGTTCTTGAAGGCGATCGTCGCCTCCATGGGGTACGTGGTGGAGGACTGCGGAGCGTTCGACGAGCGGAGCGTGGATTACCCGGATCTGGCGGAGAAAGTGGCGGTGTTTGTGAGCTCCGGGCAAGCGTTTGCGGGCGTGATGGTGGATGGGGCGGGGATCGGCTCGGCAATGGTGGCCAATAAGGTGCCGGGGATACGGGCGGCTCTTTGTTATGACCGGGCGACGGCGAGGAACAGCCGGGAGCACAATCATGCGAATGTCCTGACGATCGGCGGGCGGATGTTGACCGAGACACAGGCGGAAGACGTGGTTCGGACGTGGTTCGCGACGCCATGGGGCGGGGGGCGGCATCAATCGCGAATCGATAAGATAACGGCCGTGGAAACGAAGAATTTTAAGGGGAATCGCGGGTGACGGACGCAGAGCTGGATTTGCTCGTCGCCCAGATTGGCGATGAGTTTGTGGCGCGGTTGGGGCGGCCGGCGGCGGCTCCGGTTACGTCCGCTCCCGCGTCTTCCGGATACGACGCTCCGGCAGGGGCTCCGGTGGCCGGTACGGGGCCGACCGACGCGCGGCTGGCGGCGATGATAGACCATACATTGCTGCGCGCCGATGCGACGAAGGAAGAGATTCTTCAGACTTGCGCCGAGGCGCGGCAGCATGGATTCGCTAGTGTTTGCGTGAACAGCAGTTGGGTGCCGATGGTGGCGCGGGAGTTGCGCGGAACTTCCGTGAAGACTTGCACGGTGGTAGGGTTCCCGCTGGGCGCGATGTCGACGGCGGCGAAGGTTTTCGAAACCGAAGAGGCAATCCGCGGCGGGGCGACGGAAGTAGACATGGTGCTGGCGGTGGGGCTGCTACGGGCCGGCGATGAGTTGGGCGTTGAGAAAGACATTCGGGCGGTGGCGGAGGCCTGTCATCGGGGCGGGGCTATTTTGAAAGTGATATTGGAAACGGCGCTGCTGAACGATGCGCAGAAGGTGGCGGCGTGCCAGCGGTCGGTGGCGGCAGGCGCGGATTTTGTGAAAACGTCGACGGGATTTTCCAAGGGCGGCGCGACAGCGAAGGATATTGCGCTGATGCGCCGGACGGTGGGGCCGGGGATTGGCGTCAAGGCGTCGGGCGGGGTTCGGGGGCTGGCCGATGCGAGGGCGATGATTGACGCGGGAGCGAGCCGGATTGGGGCGAGTGCCAGCGTGCGGATAGTGCAAGAATCGGCGGCGAAATGAGCGTAACAAGGAAAAAAGGCAGCCGGTTCAAGGATCGGGCCGAGCTGCTGGACTACATGTTGGAAGTGGCGAGCGTCACTGCGGAGACGCTGGACCTCGACCGGTTGCTCGCGGGCGTAGCGAAGGTAATCACGCGCGTAATTCCGGCGCAGCTTTTCGCGATTTTGTTGTATTCGGAGCGGCGGAAAGGGCTGCGGATCCGGTATTCGGTCGGGCACCGGCAGGAACTGGTGACGCGGCTCCTGATTCCGTTGGGGGAGGGCATCACGGGGCAGGCGGGAGAAAAACGCGAGCCGCTGATGGTGCGTGATGTACGGAAGGAAACGGCCTATCTGAACGCCATGGACGCGGTGCGGAGCGAGATGGCGATTCCGATGGTGGCCCGGGGCAAGCTGGTGGGCGTGATCGATTTTCAGTCGACCGAACTTGGCGCTTACACGGTGGACGACGTCGCCCTGATGCGGCTGGTTGCATCGCGAATTGCCAGCGCAATTGACAATGCGCGCCTTTACCGGCGGGTGGATTTGCAGCACCGCATGCTGCGGACGCTGGCGAAGACTTCGCAGGGGTTCAGTTCGATTCTGGACTTGGACGAGTTGATGGGGACGGTGGCCGAGAGCGTAGGTGCGTTAATGGACTACGACTCGTTCATCATCTGGATGCTCGACGAACAGAAGCAGATATTGCGGCGGCGGTTTTCGAAAACACTGCACGGCGGCCGGGAGTTGGACGAGATTCCGTTGAGCATCGGCGTGACGGGGTCGGCGGCACGGCTGCGAAAGCCGATGCGAGTGGAGGACACGTCAACCGACCCGCGCTATATTGCCAGCCATCCGAATTTGCGGAGTGAAGTGGCGGTGCCGTTGATGCTGCGGGACCGGGTGATCGGGGTGATGGACCTGGAGAGTCACCGGTTGAACTACTACTCGATGGACCACGTGAGAACGCTTGCGCTCCTGGCGCCCCAAGTGGCGAGTGCGATCGAGAATGCCCGGCTGTATGAGGAGATTGCAGCGCGCGAGCACCGGATGGACCAGGATCTGCAGGCGGCGCGGAAACTGCAGTCGCTGCTGCTGCCGAGCGTCGCGCCGGAGCTGGAAGGCCTGGAGATTGCGGTGGGTTTGAGGCCCGCCCGGGAGATCACCGGCGATTTGTTCGACTTCTTCGACTATGACAACGGGCAGGCGGCGATTGTGTTTGGCGATTCGAGCGGGAAGGGCCCGGCGGCGGCGCTCTACGCGGCGCTGGTGAGCGGGCTGTTGCGATCGTTGGGACGGCGGCCGAAGCAGCCGGCGGATTTGCTGGAAGCGCTGAACAACGCCTTGACCGAACGCCGGGCGGAGGCGCAGTACGTGACGCTGTTGGCCATGTTCTGGGATTTGCCGACGCGGAAGCTGACAATCGCCAACGCCGGCGGGCTGCCGCCGATCATCTGCCGGAGGGACGAACTGCTGGATTTACACGCCGAAGGCGTGCCGGTGGGCCTGCTGCAGGCGCGGGTATACGAAGAGATCTCGGTGGTGCTGGAGCCGGGTGATGTCGTTGTGCTGACATCGGACGGCGTGCTGGACGCGATGAATGAGCAAGGCGAAGAGTACGGCCGGGAACGGTTGGGCGAATTGATCCTCGCCTGCTGCCCGATGGATGTGAAAGATATGGTGGGCGCGATTCACGCGGCTGTACAGGAGTTCAGCGGAGATGCGCCGCAGTTTGACGATCAGACGGTCTTAATCCTTCGAGTATCCTGATGCCATTTCCCCCCTTTATCTATCGTGACCGGAATTTATTTGTAGAAGACGTTGATCTTGAAGAGATCGCGCGCGCCGCCGGGACGCCTGTCTACGTCTATTCGGCGACAGCGATTCGCGAACGGTATCAGCGTTATGACGCGGCGTTCGGTGAGACACCGCATTCGATTTTTTATGCGGTGAAGGCGAACTCCAATCTGAGCGTGTTGCGGTTGCTGGCGGCGGCGGGCGCGGGGTTTGACATTGTCTCCGGGGGGGAACTGTTCCGGGTTCTACGGGCGGGCGGTGCGGCGGGAAAGGTAGTTTTTTCGGGTGTGGGCAAGACTCGGGAAGAGGTGGAATACGCATTGACGTGCGGGATTCACAGCTTCAACTGCGAGTCCGAGGCGGAGTTGGCGTTGATCGATTCGATTGCTTCGCGGCTGGGAACCAAGGCGCGGGTTGCGATGCGGGTGAATCCGCATGTCGACGCGCAGACGCATCCGTATATTTCTACAGGGCTACGGGATCACAAGTTCGGCATTGATATTACGGCGGTGGAGGATGTGTACGCGCGGGCGGCGCAGTTTGAAAATCTGGTGACCGAAGGTGTGAGCTGCCATATCGGATCGCAACTGCTGGATACGGCGCCGCTGAAAGAGGCGTTGGACGCCGTGCTGGAACTTGTGGAACGACTGCGGGCGAAGGGCGTGCCGATTACCCATCTGGACCTGGGCGGCGGGCTGGGTGTGCCGTACAAGCCGGAGCATGAGGAGCCGGATGTAACGGCCCATATTCAGGAAGTATGCGCGCGGTGCGAAGGGCATAATCTGACGCTGATGATGGAACCGGGACGGTCTATTGTGGGTCCCGCGGGGGCGCTGTTATCGCGGGTACTGTACCGGAAAGCGACTGATACGAAGGAGTTCGTAGTGGTCGATGCGGCGATGAACGATCTTATCCGGCCGGCGTTGTATCAGGCGTATCACGAGATTGTTCCGCTGCGGCAGCGCACGCCAGAAACGATTAAGGCTGATGTCGTGGGGCCGGTCTGTGAATCGGGCGACTTTTTCGCGCGGGACAGGGAGCTGGCCAACGTCATGCCGGGCGACTTTGTAGCGCTGTGCACCGCGGGGGCTTATGGGTTCGTGCAGGCTTCCAATTACAATTCACGACCGCGGCCCGCGGAGGTACTGGTAGAGGGCGGACTTTGGAAATTCGTGCGAACCCGGGAGACGTTAGAGGACCTGGTACGCGGGGAGTAAGGGACCCGTTAATAGAGGCCGGAAAGCGCTAAAGTAGCTTGTTGACAGCGGCTTCAATGGCTGCCAGCGCGGTTTCGCCCTTCCAGATTTGCGCTTTGCGACCGGTTTTGTCGTAAAGAACCAGCGCGGGGAGTTCGCCGCCCCATTTGGGATCGATGGCGCGGATGAATGCGTCGTCGTCCTTGGGCGCCTTCAGATAGCCCTGGGTTTTGACGCCGGCTTTGGCAAGGAACTCGCGGGCGGCGGCTTCGTTCTCCGGTTCGTCGGCGCTGATGGGAATCAGCACGAGTCCCTTGGCCTTCAGCCTCGCTTCCAGCTTGGCCAACTCCGGCATTTCCTTACGGCAAGGAACACACCAAGTGGCCCAGAAATCGACCAGTACTACCTTGCCCTTCTGCGCGGCGATCATCTTGGGATAGCTGATTTCGTTGATCTTCGCCAGCGGTTCGGCGGTGAGGGCGAGCGCGGCGAGGAGGAACATCCATTTCATAGATCAGGTCACCTTTTTGATTGCGCAACCGAAGGCGCGGATGGGTTTGACGGATACCGGGCGGCCGGCGAGGAGATCTTCCACGGCAAGTTTGACGGCTTCGATTTTGACGCGGGCCGGATTGCGGGCGTCGTCGATAGCGCCCTGGTAACGGCTAGCGCCGGTGGAGTCGATAACGACGGCTTCGGGCGTTTGCATGGCGCCGTACCGGTCGGCTACCGTATTGCGCCAATCCTTGAAGAAGGGAACGGGGAACTTGACGTCGGCGGCGTAGCGCTCGGTTTCCGCGGCCGATTCGTTATCGTTGGCGTTGACGAGCAGGATGCGGACGGGCTGGCCATGGAAGTGCTTAAAGAGCGCCTGGATACGGTCCTGGTAGGCGTTGGAGACTGGGCATACGGTGGAGAGAAAGAGCAGGAGCGTGGCGCGATACTCTTTCACGTCGACGTATTCGGGACGGCCGTCGGTCCAACTGAGGCGAATGGCTGCCGCGCTCCAGAGGGGCGCCGGGAGAAATCCGCCGAGAAAAAGCCGCCGGTTCACTGCTTCTTGTTCTCGAGCTTCAGATGCATGATGGCCCGTTTACGGTCGTCGAACGTGGACAAAGTGCGAGCGGGGCTGACCATCCCTTTTGCTTCAGCCTTCAGTTCGTAATCGACATTGGTGGAGAGGCCCTGAAATTGATAGACGCCATCCGCCTTCGTGATGAAGCTGCGAACCTGCATGGTCTTGGTGTTCTTCAATTGAACGACGGCGCCTTCGACGAGCGTATCGTCGACAAGGCGGATGGTTCCGGTGACGCCGCGGACGTTCGGATCGTCGTTCTTTTTGTCCTTCTGGGAACCGGGCACCCAATTGCCGTAACCGGGACCTTTAGGGACCGATTGGCTTTGCGCCTGCGCCAACAGAACGGCGCTGCCCAGTACGGCGACAACGAGTATGCGGGCGAGAGTGGTGCTAAGCATTGCAGAGGACTCCTAAGATGTTCGATGCGGTTACGGGTTTACCGGTTTCAACGTGAAGTAGACGTCGATCCGGGCGCCCGGCAGGGAGGCTGTTTCCTTCTCTTCGGACTGAAGGCCCTTGATGGAAGCCTTCACTTTATATTTTTGCTCAACCGGGGGGACGGTGAAGGCGAACTCACCGCGGGCGTCGGTCATTGTTTTTCGAGATTTCGGTTTTTCCCCATCGGCGCGAATTTCGAGCATTTCGATATCGACGCCCGCGAGTGCGAAACCAGGATCGCGGAACACCGTTCCGGCGATGACGGCCGAGAGCTTCTTGTCCTGCTTCTTCTGGCCTGCGCCGCGGAGCGCGGCGGGCAGAAGAAGCACGGAAAGCAGCGCCCGGCGGCGAGGATCAGTGCCAATCCTCTTCGTCGTCGTCGTCCTCTTCGATTTCGTCGTCGTCGCCATCCTCGTAGTCATCATCGGACTCGTCGTCGTCGTCATCGTCTTCCTCGTCGTCGTCATCGTCGTCGTCGACGACGCCTTCGAGTTCCAGGGGGTCCTTACCGGATACGCGGACCATTTCTCCGCATTCGTCGCAGGTAAGTTCGTCTCCTTCGTCGAGTTCTTCTTCGTCAAAGTCCAGAGCGGCGGCACACAAGGGGCAGTTGACCATAAATGATGTCCTGAGTTTCCTTCCTCCGCGAATCGATGCCGCGGTATGGGGTCACGAAAAGTAGTAGAAATTCCGGCGCTTCCAGGGCGCGCGAAAGTGGCTCTCAGTCATTGTACAAATGCCGGAACCAGATGCAAGTCGCAGTAAGATTAATGCCGGGCGGCGGGGGCGGGGCGAAGCGATTCCGCGTAGCCGAGAATGGTCTCGTAGTCGAGCGTGACGAGTGTCTTTTCGATGTCCTCGCCGGATTCGATCATTTTCCGCAGGTGGGCGGCGGCAATGCGGTGGACCCAGGGATCGGTGACCGTTTGTTCGGTCTCTTCGGCCGCGGTGAGGAGGTGTTTGTGCGGCAGCGCGATGATTTTTTCTTCGTGGAGGGAACCGGAAGTGATTTCGAACTTCACGTCGACGGTATCGGAGTGGCGAATGGAGATCCCGTTTTGCGACCAACGGAACTCGACGGACCAGGTGGCGCCGAAGGGATCGGGCCCGGCTTCAAACGCGCGGTAGTTTTCGCTCATGCATCCGATATTGTAGCGGCCCGCCGCCATGGCGTACAAGGCGAACTTAGGTCTTGGCGGCGAGCAGACCGCGGACGGCGAGCCATTCGTGGAAGCGGATGACCCATTCTTTTACGGGGCCTTTCATGTCGCCGCGCAGGCCGAAGCCGTGCCCGACGCCGCTATAGACGTGGAGTTCGGCCGAGACGCCGGCCTTTTTCAGGGCGAGATAGAGCTCGGGAAGGCCTTGCGAGATGTTCTGGCGATCATTCTCGCCGCAAACCAGGAAGGCCGGCGAGGTTTCTTTGGTGAGGTTCATGTTTTTGGGAATGGCGGGATAGATGAGCGCCTGGAAGGCGGGTTTGGCGGGGTTGACGCCGGCGAGTGCCGCGAGCTCGCCGCCGGCCGAAAAACCCATGACGCCGACTTTGGCGGGGTCGACCTTCCATTCCGGGGCGCTAGCCCGTACGATTTCGAGGGCTTTGAGGGTGTCGTTGAGGGCGTCGCCTTCGATGGTGTACTTGGAATCCTTTTCACGGGCGAGGCGGTACTTGAGGACGAAGGCGGAGACGCCGTGGTCACTGAGCCAGCGGGCGATGTTGTGGCCTTCGTGGTCGGTCCAGAGTTCGCGGTGGCCGCCGCCGGGGGCGATGATGACAGCGGCGCCGGTGGGGCTGGTGGCGAGATACGGCGTGATGGTGGGGCGGTGGACGTTAGAAACCACCCGTTCGCTCCGCGGAGGGGCGAGGCGGGTGACCTCGGCGGGGGCGTTGGCGTCGCGGTCGGGGAAGAGGACGACCTCGGCTTCGGGGTTGGCGGCAAGGAGCGGGAGTCCGATGAGTATGGGGATGAGCGATCGCATTTGGCGATAGCGTATCAACTTGCCCGGCGGGCTGTGACGACCAGGCTTGCGTCGTGGATGGTCATTAACATTCCCGTCGTATCCGGGGCGAATTGAATACGGACGGCGTGGGCTCCTACGGGATGGTAGGAGCGAGCGCCCACGGGGACCAGGAAGCGGGAACCGGCACTTTTCATGGTCATTTGCAGCCGGCCGATTCTGATGCCGATTTCGATGTCGCGGCCGTCGCCGTATTTGTAGATGCCGATGAACTCTTCAGGAGTATGAGCAGGGGTTGCCTGGCCGTCGGCATCGCCGAGCGATTCAAGGAATTTACGTACTTCGAGGGCCTGCGCGCCGCCGGCTTTGGCGTGGGAGAGAAGGCTGAGGCTGTGGGGGCCCGGGATGCGCTGGATGCCCGGGCTGGCGGCGATGGTGGCTTTGACGACATCGAGTTGGCCGAGCATGACGGCGGAACAGAGCGTGGGCGGGGCACCCTGCTCGATCAGGAATGTAGCGATGTCGCGGTTACCGACGTGGGAGGCGGCACCGAGGGCGGTTTCCCAATCGCCGAATCCCCAGTCCCAGGAGGCCTTGGCCAAGGAGGGGCGGGCAAGGACGAGTTCCTTGACCCGTTTCAGGTTGTTGTGGGAGACGCCGACGACTTCGCGAACGAGGTCGGGCTCCTGCTGCGGGAAGGAGGCGGGGATTTCGGGCGCGGCGTGGAGAGCGGCTAAAGTGAATGGGGCGGTTTGGAGGAATCGGCGGCGGAGAATGGGGTTGGTCATTGGTGATAGAGTGCCCGTTTGGCGGGGGCCGGGCAAGCAAAATGTGTGTTAGGTGATAAGTCGCTCGGATTCAATGAGATGGCGGATTAGATGAGGCGCGGGAGGAGACGCGGGACGATGGTTTGGGCCAGGTTCGCGGGGGATTTTAACGAGGCGCCTTCGCCGGTGGGGACGCGTGCGACGCCGACATGGGCTTGATCCGGAAGGCGGATGAGTTGGACGAAGAGGTTGAGGCCGGCGGTGTTTCGCTCCATGGAGCCGAGGAGGACGAAGCGCGCGTTTAGGGCCTGGCCGATGGCCGGGACGTCGCGAAGGGTATGGGAACGGCGGAGAATGGGGTCGTTGCCGACGACGGCCAGGCGGCCGGATTCCGCGGTGGTGAGTTCGGCGATGAAGGAGTCGGCGAGAGTTTCGACGAAGGGGTCGAAGGCGGGATCGCCGGTGTGGTTGTCGAAACGGGCGATGGCGACGCGGACGGGGCGCTTCGGTTTTAGGGTGAGATAGGCGGCGCCGGCAAGAGTGGCGGCGGCAGGGAGCGCGAGCCAAAGCCACCGGCGGGCCGGTGGCGGCGGCGTGAGGGGCGTGTCCGGCGCCGCGGCTGGGGCGATAAACTGATAGCCCTGTTTGGGGATGGTCCGGATGTAGAGGGGCGAGGCGGCTGAATCGCCCAGGGCCGAGCGGATTTGGGCGATACAGAAGTTGACGCCGCGGTCGAAGTCGACGAATGTTTTGTCACCCCAGAGGGATTGCCGCATGGTTTCGCGGGAGACGATTTCGCCCGGGGTGGCAAGTAGCAGTGCCAGAACGCGGGCGGGCTGGGATTGGAGTTTAACCAGGATTCCGTTGCGGCGGAGTTCCAGCGTCGCGGGGTCGAATTCGAATAGTCCGAAGCGGATGTTCATGGGGCCGGAGGAATTTGGAACCATTGTGGCACCCTGGAAGGGTGAGTCACTATGGGGCCGACTTGGCCTATATTAACGACGCCGGGTTCTCCGATTTTACAGACGGAACGGCGCCGGGCGTACTCGCGCTGTTGCGCCGGGCGGGCGTGAAAAGCGGGCTGGTGGTGGACCTGGGTTGCGGGAGCGGGCGATGGGCGAGGGTGCTGGGGGACGCCGGTTACGAGGTGATGGGCGTGGATCTGTCCCCATCGATGATCCGACTGGCCCGGCGGCGGGCGCCGGGGGCGCGATTTCAGACCGGATCGCTGTTAGGTATGAAGCTGCCAACGTGCGATGCGGTGACGGCAATTGGCGAGATCGTGAACTATCAGTTTGATCCGAAGCATTCGCGGGCGGCGATTTCTCAGTTTTTCCGGCGTGTCTATGCGGCGCTGCGGCCGGGTGGGGTGTTCGTATTTGACGTGGCGGGACCGGATCGTGTGCCGCCGGAGGTTCCCGCGCTGTACTGGCAGGAGGGAGCGGACTGGTCGCTGCACGTGGAAGTCGACGGCAACGCCGATGCGCGATGGATGACGCGAAAGAGCGTGTGCTTCCGTAGGAATGCGGCGGGGAACTACCGACGGACCGAGGAAATCCACCGGCTGCGATTGATGGACGCGGCTGAACTGGTGGAGGAGTTGGAAAGGATCGGGTTCAGCGCGGAGACCAGGAACAGCTATGGCCGGTTCCGGCTGTATCCGGGCATGCACGCCGTGGCGGCGCGCAAGCGGCGTTAGCGGGAACGAATTAGCGAGAGGAACTCGTCGCGCGTTTCCTTGCGGTCGCGGAACTCGCCGAGCATGGCGCTGGTCGCCGTGCTGGAGTGCTGCTTTTCGACTCCGCGCATCATCATGCAGAGGTGCTGCGCATCACAAGTAACGGCGACGCCTTTCGGCTTCAGAATCTCCATGAGGGTTTCGGCGATCTCCTGCGTCATCCGTTCCTGTACCTGCAGGCGGCGGGCGAAGACATCGACGATGCGGGGGATTTTCGATAGCCCGATCACTTTACCGTTGGGGATATAGGCCACGTGCGCCTTGCCGTAGAAGGGCAGCATATGGTGTTCGCACATGCTGAAAAACTCGATGTCCTTGACGATGACCATTTCGTCATAGTCGACGTGGAACAGCGCGCCGTTGACCAGTTTGGCAATGTTCTCGGTATAACCGCCGGTGAGGAATTTGAGCGCCTTCTCGACGCGGTCCGGCGTGCGGAGGAGCCCCTCGCGCGTGGGGTCTTCGCCGATGCCCGTGAGAATCTCCCTGACGTTTTCGGCGATCTTCCCGGATTTGGGAAGGGGCATGGAATGCACTACGCTCTTGCGTTTCATATCACCCCTTCGATGACGGGAAGTTCGATAACGTTGCGCTTGGTTTCCTGGACGCGGACGTGGGCAAGCGAGGGGAAAGACGCGGGCCAGGCGGCGCGGAGGCGGTCCCGGATGCCGGCGGCAATGTTCTCGGTGGTGGCGGTCATGGACGCGAATTCGGGGAGATCCTGATTCAAGTATTTGTGGTCGTAGCGGTTGATGATTTCGCGCTCGACGATTGCGTCCAAGGCTGAAGGATCAACGACCAGGCCGGTGGCGGGATTGACGGTGCCTTCGACGGATATCGCCATGACGTAATTATGACCGTGACCGTAAGGATTATTGCACTTGCCGAACAGGCGTTGGTTTTCCTCTTCCGAAAGCTGAGGCAGGTTCAGGCGATGGGACGCGCTGAAGCGGTAGTTTCGAGTGAGGCGGACGGTGGCCATAGGATTACTTTCCGAAGTAGTCGACGAAGGTGTCTTCGGTCTCGTAGAGGCGAACCGAATGCAGGCGGGCGGGGGCGTCCTTGAATTGCGGTTCCAGGCGGCGCCAGATCTCGATAGCGAGATTTTCCGTCGTCGGGACCACTTTGTCGAACGGGGGGATTTCGTGGTTCAGATGGCGGTGATCCATAGGATCGACCACTTCGCGGATGATTACGTCCTTCAGATCCTTGAGGTCGTAGATCATGCCGGTGGACGGATCGGGCGTACCTTCAAGAGCGACTTCCAGAACATAATTGTGGCCGTGGCCGTTGGAATTGGCTCCGGGGCCGTAGAGACGCACGTTCTCTTCCTCCGAAAGTTGGGGGTTCCGGCAGACATGGGAGGCGGAAAACTCGGCGCGACGGGAAATTAGCATGAGAGAAACAGCTATTGATTGGATTCAGGAAGGCGGGGAAACGATACAGTAAAATTATAAGGGATTACGATGCAGAAATTCGGAATAGACAAGGCGTTACGGGTGGGGATCCTGCTGCTGACAGTGGCACTGGTGGCGGTTGTGGCCAGTACGCTGCGCGACCGGATTATCGTGGCCGGCGACTCGGCGCCGAGCTTTACGGTGACCACCGATAGCGGGCGGAAGATCTCCGCCGACGACTTCGGCGGCCGGTTGCTGCTGGTGAATTTCTGGGCGACGTGGTGCCCGCCGTGTATCAATGAGCTGCCGTCGCTGAATGCGCTGGCGGCAGAGTTGAAGGGCAGCGGCGTGGTGGTGCTGGGGATCAGCGTCGACAAGGACAAGGCGGCCTACGACCGGTTCCTGAAAAAGGTGAAGTTGAATTTCGAGACATCGCGCGACCCGAGCGCCGATATCAGCGCCGATTACGGGACGTTCAAGTATCCGGAGACTTATGTGATCGACCGGAACGGGAAAGTGCTGGAGAAGTTCATCAACGAACAGCCGTGGATGTCGCCGGAGATCGTGAACCGGTTGAAAGGGTACGCGCGATGATGGTGGACGCGGACGCGAAGCGGTGGCTGCGGGCGATTTGCGGCGACGCAAACGTGCTTGATACCGATATCGACTTGCGATTGTATGAGTACGACGGCGGCGTGGACAAGCACCGGCCGGAGGTCGTAGTATTTCCGAAGAGCACCGAGCATGTTGTGAAGATCGTCAACCTGGCGCGGGAGCGGAAGATTCCGTTTGTGGGCCGGGGCGCGGGGACGGGATTGAGCGGGGGCGTGATTCCGCGGATGGGCGGGATCATGATTTCGTTTTCGCGGATGAACCGGATTCTGGAGATCGATCTGCCGAATGAGCGGATTGTGGTGGAGCCGGGGGTTGTCAATCTCGATGTGACGCTGGCGGTGCAGGGTCAAAAGTACTTCTATGCGCCGGATCCGTCTAGCCAGCGGGCTTGCACGATTGGCGGTAACGTTGCGGAGAACGCCGGCGGGCCGCATACCCTGGCATATGGCGTGACGACGAATCACGTGCTGGGGATTGAGGGCGTGCTGCCGGACGGCACGGTGATCCAGATAGGCGGAAAGGCGCAGGACACTCCGGGGTACGACCTGATCGGGCTGTTGACGGGCTCGGAAGGCACGATGGTGCTGGTAACGAAGATCGTGCTGCGGCTGATGCGCCAGCCGGAGGTGGTGAAGACCACGCTCGCGATATTCGATTCGGCCGAGCAGGCGGGCAACACGGTGGCCGAGATCACGGCGCGCGCGATTACGCCGGTGGCCGTGGAGATGCTGGATGGCGTGATGCTGCGAATGGTGGAGGAAGCTACGCACGCCGGTTATCCGATGGACGCCGCGGCGGTGTTGCTGATCGAGTTGGAGGGGTTGACGGAGGCCGTAGCGGAACAAGTGGAGCAGGTGCGGGAAGCGTGCATGGCGTGCGGGGCGCGGGAGTTCCGCGTGGCGCGCGATGCGGCGGAGCGGGACCTGCTGTGGAAGGGCCGGAAAAATGCGTTTGGGGCGGTTGGCCGCGTGAGCCCGTATTATTACGTGCAGGACGGCGTGGTGCCGCGAACGAGGATTTCGGAGACGCTGCGGTTTATCAACGAAGTCAGCGAGAAGTACGGGCTGAAGATCAGTAACATTTTCCATGCCGGGGACGGCAACATGCACCCGATTATTCTCTTCGACGCGCGGAAGCCGGGGGAGTTGGAGAAGGCGCAGCATGCCGGGGAGGATATTCTTTCGTTCTGCATCTCGGTGGGGGGCTCGATTACCGGTGAGCACGGGGTAGGGATGGAGAAGATGGAACTGATGGGGCAACAATTTACATCCGAATCGCTGGACATGATCGGAAGTTTCAAGAACTTGTTCGATCCCACGTGTTTATTGAATCCGGGGAAGGTTCTGCCGACCGGGCGGGGCTGTATGGAGATTCACCAAAAACCGCTTACCGCGTCCAACATGCTGTAGGGGGAGTGGGCGATGAAAATTTTGCTGTTGGCGATGGCCGGCATGCTGGCGGCACAGCCGTCGATCCGGCTGGAACCGGCGCTGATCACCGAGTGCCGGGACGGCGCAGGAGTAGCGTCGGTGATTTGGAATGCGCAAGGCCGGCAGCCGGTGACGATTTATGCGGGCGAAACGCCGATGAGCGGGCCGGAGCCGTCGTCGGGTGCGGTGCGCACCGGGGAGTGGGTCAATGATGGGATGCAGTTTTTCCTGCGCGATGCGGCGGGGGATTCGATTGCCTCGGCGCGAGCGGTCGTTCGCTGCGGCGCTGGAAGCTGGTGGCCGCTGGATGTGGGCAATGAGTGGCACTTCCGCTTGAATTCCCGGGCTGTGACGGGTGCGCATACCGTCTGGCGGGTGGCACGGAAGGAGCGGATCGATGGGTTGGACTGGTCGGTGCTGGACCCGGGGCCGACGGGGCCAGCGTATCTGCGTGCCGATGCCGATGGCCGGATCTATCGGTTGCCGGCCAATGGACGGGAGGAGCTGCTGGTCGATCCCTTGGGATGGACGAACGGGACGTGGGTGGTGGGCGGCCGGAACCCGCAGGGAGTGACATTGGCAGGAACATTCCCTGAGGAGCTGATCTGGCGCGGGCCGATTATCGGGCTGGGCATGGAGTCCGGACGGCTTGGCCGCGGTGTGGGTCCGACCTATTTCCAGACTAATGTGATCGCTGGATCTTCGGGAGGGTTCGGAAGCGGCCTGACGCTGCTGGAGGCTGTGATCGGCGGGGCGCGAATCGTTCCGAATTATCCGCGCGTGGAATTGAGCCTGGAAACCCAATCGGTAGACTATGGTTCGCGATCCGCGCGTAATTGCGCGATTCCCTGCTATTTTGTCGCGTGCTTCGGCGCCGATCCGCCCACGGCATATAAGCCCTGCATGGAGGCTTCGGTTCGCGGCGGGGCAGGGCGGCTCGCATTGTTGGATCCGGCAGGCGGTACCGTTTTTGAAACGGTGGCCGATGGGTGGGTACGAATTCCGCTCTACCGTGAGCCGGCAACTCTATTGCCGGCTGGCAAATACAGCGTCAAGGCGACCGTAAATGGCGCCGCAGTGACGCTGCCTTTGGACATTCAGTAGCAAAGTCAGGCGGCCTCCTCCAACGGGAAGATGTCGAGCCGCTTGCCGCTGGAGTGCAGGTCGCAGCGGACGATCGAGCCGGGAAAAATGGCGCCGTCGGCAATCAGCGCCGCGAGCGGCTGCATCAGATGCCGGTGAATGATCCGCTTCAGTTCGCGGGCGCCGTACTGCGTGCTGGTGCCGTTTTCGAGCAGGAAACGCCGGGTGCGGCGCGGAATCTGGAGGAAGAAACGGCGGTCGCCCAGGCGGCGGGCGATGTGATTAGCGACTTCCTGGAGCTGGATTTCCAGGATTTTCTCCATCGCTTCGGCGTCAAGCGGACGGTAAGTGAGCATGACGTCGACGCGATTAATGAATTCGGGTGCGAACTTGCGCTTCGCGGCGGCGATGGCCACCTCTTCCATCCGGGAATAGTCATCGGCGGCGGTCGAGCCACCTGTGACCGCTTCAAAACCGAAGGTCGGCCGCAGTTCGCGGGCCATTTCGCGAGCCCCGAGGTTGGAGGTCATGAAGATAAGCGTGCGGTCGAACTGGACCGTGGTATTGTCGCCGAGGCGCATTGTGCCTTTGTCGAGCACGCCCAAAAGCAGTCGCGCGAGCGATGGCGCGGCCTTTTCCACCTCGTCGAAGAGCACAATCGCCAGATTGGCGCGGTCACTCATCACATGGTTGAGCCGGGTCTGGGTCAACACGGGCTGCGTCTCACGATGGCCAAGGTAGCCGGGAGGCGCGCCGATGAGCTTGGCGACTTCGTGGTCCATCTGGTATTCGCCGCAGTCGATGCGAAGAACGTTCTTCGCCGAGCCGTGAATGACTTCCGCGAGCGCTTCGACGGTGCGGGTTTTGCCTGTGCCGGTCGGTCCCAGCAGGAGGAAGACTCCGGCCGGACGCCCCTCCGGCGCGAGGTTCGCCTGGTACATCTGGACGTAGGGGACGATGGCTTCCAGGGAATCGGGTTGGCCAATAATCCGCTCAGAGAGTTGAGACGCCATGCGCGTCGCCGCCGCGCCGGCGAAGGACGAGGCCTTCCGGCGGTTGCGAGAGGTGAGAGAAAGTTGCTTCACGACCCCATTTTAGAGAGTTGGCAAGGAAATCCGGCTCATGCGCCTTCGAAAAGCCGCCACTTTGCGAAATAAAGTGAAAACTTTATTTCCTTAAGAATGAATGGATTGCGGCTGAAATTCGTTCGCTGGCACGGCCATCGCCGTATGGGTTGTGAACGCGTCTCATGCGGGCGTGCAAATCGGGATTATCGAGTAGGATTTCGGCCTCCTCCACGATCCGGTTTTCATCGGTTCCAACGAGCTTGACCGTACCGGCTTCGACCGCTTCGGGGCGCTCGGTCTTTTCGCGGAGGACGAGAATCGGCTTGCCGAGCGAGGGGCCTTCCTCCTGCACGCCGCCGGAGTCGGTGATCAGGATATAGGCGCGGCGCATGAGGTCGACGAAGGGGATGTAATCGAGCGGGGCGATGAGATGGATATTCGGCTGGTTGGCGAGCAGCCTGTTTACGGGATCCTGAACGTTGGGATTGGGATGGACCGGGTAGACGATTTCGACATCCGGGCGGGCGGCGAGGCGGTTCAGGGCGCGGCAGATACGCTCGAAACCGGTACCGAAGCTTTCGCGGCGGTGGGCGGTTACCAGAATCAGGCGACGCTTGGGGTTGAGGAACGACCAGTCGTGATCGCTGGCGAGCGTGCCGTTTTCCAGGCCGTCACGAACGTAGAGAACGGCGTCAATGCCGGAGTTGCCTGTGACGAACGTCCGTTCGGGCGGAATGCCCTCGCGGTGAAGATTAGCGGCGGCCCATTCGGTGGCCGGAAAGTGGAGATCGGCTAAGCGGCCAGTGAGGACGCGGTTCATTTCCTCGGGGAACGGCTGGGCCATATCCCAGGTCCGAAGTCCGGCTTCGACGTGGCCGATGGGAACGCGGGCGTAGAAGGCCGCCAACGCGCCGCAAAGTGTAGTGGAGGTGTCGCCCTGAACGATTGCCAGATCCGGCTTCAAGTCACGAAAAACGGGTTCCAGAGCGGCGAGCATTCGCGAGGAGGACTGGAAGAGCGATTGGCCCGGTTGCATCAGATTCAGATCGATGTCCGGCGTGACCTGGAAGGCGGCCAGGACCTGGTCGAGCATCTGGCGGTGCTGGGCGGTGACACAGACTTTGACGTCGAATAGGTCCGGCTTCGATTTCTGGAGCCGGAGAACCGGGCAAAGCTTTATGGCCTCTGGCCGGGTTCCAAACAGGAAGAGAGTTCGAATGGGCAAAGGAATTCAGAGCCGACTGCGGACCAGGATTACTTGTGACGATAGGTAATGCGGCCCTTGGTTAAATCGTAGGGCGACATTTCCATGGTGACGCGGTCGCCTGCCAGCACACGGATTCGATTCCGGCGTAGCTTTCCGGCGAGATGGGCGAGCACCAGACGTTCCTGATCCAACTGGACGCTGAACAACCCGCTAGGGAACTTTTCGACCACAGTTCCGGTAACTTCAATGCAATCCTCTTTACTCATTGGCCTCCTGGGCGTGTTGATTGCGGGAGAACAGACATACTCTCGCTGTTACAAGTATAGCGGGATCAGCGCAAAACGCTGAAATGGGACTCATGGAACCTCCGGAAACTGCCGAAGAGGAGCGTGTGTGAAAGGATCGGGATGATTTCTCTGAAGGACTCATTGAGCGAACTGGACCGGAAGGTGAGAGAAGTCGAGCAAGGACGGGAATTCGCCCGGAAATGCCTGAAACTTTGGCAGAGTTCGCTGCGAGCGGTGGAGGAGCAGGTATTTCCCTTGTTTCCGGAGGCCGCGCGGAAGTCCGAGGAGGATTGGCAGCAGGTTCATTGTTGCGTGCAGGAGAGCGCGCCGCAGGATGTGTTGGATGCTACGCCCCGGCTGGTGGAACGGGTGCTGCATGATTACGCGCAGGAATCGCGGCGGGTGCAGCGGGAGGATCTGGAATCGGTAAAGGCGATATTGGAGGTGATGGCCGAAGCGGTGGGGTCGACGCGGATGCGGACCCGGACCTACAGCCAAAGCATGGAGGGCGTCTGCGAAACGCTGGGGCAACTGGGGAGTACCGAGAGCCTGGAGGAGATGCGGCGCCGGTTGGCGCAGGAGGCGCTGCGGGTCCGCGAAGGCGTTGCCCGGATGGTCCAGGAGAGCGAAGCGTCGCTAATGTCGATGGAGAAAGATTTACGTACGTTTCGGGCTCGGCTGGCGGCGGCCGAGGAGGCGGCATGCACTGATCCGTTGACCGGGCTGAGAAACCGGCGGGAGTTGGAGCGGCAGTTGGAGGCTCGCATTCAGGCGCAGGTTCCGTTCTGCGCGCTGCTTTTTGACCTTGACGATTTCAAGAGCATCAACGACCGGTTCGGGCATGCCTGCGGGGACCAGGCGCTGCGGCAGTTCGCCGAAGTCCTGAATCAGCAGGTGCGGCCCGGTGATGTGGTCGCGCGGTGGGGAGGCGACGAATTCTTCGTCATTTTCGACTGCACAATGAAGGATGCGCTGCGGCGCAGCCAGGAGATCTCGATGGTGCTAACGAGGCGATACAAACTGGACTGGAACGGCAAGCCGATCATGCTCCCGATCAGCGCGAGTTCGGGCGTGGTGGAGTACGGCCCGGGAGAGACCGCGGCGACGCTATTCCGCCGTGCGGACGAAGCCATGTACCTGGTGAAATCGAAGCGTCTTGTGACGCGGCCGGACTAGCCCCTCCCGGAAATGGCTAGTATAGGTAGGAAAGGCTTATAGTTAGGGCTGAGGCGGATTATGCCGCCCGCCGAATGATGGAATGACAGATACGCAGGTTCTTTCCGGAAAAAACATACTGATCACCGGAGCGGGACGGGGCATTGGCAAACGATTGGCGCTCAGCATGGCGGCTCGAGGCGCGAAGGTTGGGTTGTTGGCCCGAAGCCGAGGGGAACTCGATCTGGCGCAATTGGAGATCGAACAGGCCGGCGGAGTTGCGATGCGGCTGCGGGCAGATGTGCGCGAGGCGGATCAGGTTGCCGCCGCCGTCGACCGGATGAAAGTCCACTGGGGCCAAATCGATGTGTTGATCTGCGCGGCGGGCATTCAAGGACCGGTAGGCCCCTTGATGGAGACTTCGCCCAAAGCGTGGTGGGATACGGTGGAAACCAACCTTCATGGCGTGATGCTGGTGTCGCGCGCGGTTCTGCCGGAGATGATCGCCCGGCGATCGGGGAAGATCATTGCTTTGAGCGGCGGCGGTTCGTTGACGGCGCGACCGAACTTCACCGCCTATGCGTCAAGCAAGACGGCGCTCGTGCGGCTAATTGAAACGCTGGCGGCGGAGATCTCCGAGCACAACGTGCAGGCTAACTGCATGTCGCCCGGCGGTGCGTATACCTCGATGACCGACGAGATCCTCGCCGCCGGTGAAAAGGCTGGTTGGAAAGAAATCGAAAATGCCAAACAGGTGAGGATGACCGGGGGCGTGCAGCCCGACAAACAGGTGCAGTTGGCGCTGTTCCTGGCATCGGAACGGTCGAATCATATTACCGGGAAGGTCATTCACGTCAACGACGAGTGGAGAAAGCTGGAGCAGGGGCAGATAAACCCGGAACTGTATACTTTGCGGCGCGTAGTAAAGGGGTAGTTAGCTGATAAACTACGCGCATCTATGCGCGCGATCTGTCTTTCCCTGATCTCTGTTCTGCTTGCCGGCTTCGCCGCCGCTCAGCCGCCGCAGGGCCCGAAACGAAAGAAAATTCTCGCAATCGGCCAGACGAAAGGGTTCCAGCACGATTCCACCAGCGATGGTTTGGCGACGATCTGGAAGCTCGGCAAGGAGACCGGGCTCTGGGATACCTACATTCGCACCGATACGCAGTTAATCACGAAGAAGAAACTCGGGGCTAACGCAAAGAATCTCGATTACTTCGACGCCATTTTCTTCTACACATCCGGTGAACTGGATCTGGATGACGAGCAGAAGCAATCGCTGCTGGAATTCGTCCGAACGGAGGGAAAGGGGTTCATGGCCGCCCATAGCGGCGTCGATACGCTTTACACATGGCCGGAGTATGGCGAACTTGTGGGTGGATACTTCGATTTGCACCCGTGGAATCAATTCAAAGCCAAAATCGTCAATGAGGATGCCAAGCACCCGGCCACCGCGCATTTCCCGCCGGATTTCTTTCTGTTCGACGAGATCTATCAGTTGAAGAACTACTCTCGCGATCGCGTCCGGGTGCTGATGCGCCTAGATGTGGAGGGTGTGGACCTGGCGAAAAAGGGCGTTAACCGAACCGACAAGGATTTCGCAGTTTCCTGGGTGCGGAATTACGGCAAGGGGCGTGTGTTTGTTTCCACGTTGGGTCATCGCACCGAAGTTTGGGAGATGCCGCAAGTGCAGAAGATGTGGCTGGAGGCGGCCAAATGGGTAATGGGCCTGACCGCGGGCGGCGACGCGACGCCGCGCCCGGCGCCCTAGCGCCTGGCCCGTAATTTCCATCCAACGACCGAGAGCGCTGCGGAAACCACCAATAGCAGCAGCGCCAGATAAAAGAGCCGCTGCAAATCCTCGAGATCCATGGCGAGCAAATCGGCGGAAGCTTGCCGGACGTAGTAGCGAATCGAATCCAGTATGCCGGCATCGGCGGCGAGCGGCGCCGGCCGGTTCACCGCTGTCCGCCGCCAAAGTGGAAGCGCGTCCGGCAGAACGTAAAGTACGAAGCTGGCCGAAATCGTCCCGAGTATGGCGGCTGATGCCAGGAGAGTCTTTGCCAGACGCGGACGCCCGGTCATCACCCAGTGCCCGCGCGGAGATAACGGCTGAGCAGGAACAGAACGACAGCCACCGCGAAGACCAGCAGCGACATGGCGAATAGCCACTTGGTGATTCCATCGGCGAACGCCCCCAGGACATCGGCTGCCTTCCCCACTCCCTGCGCAACTATTTCGATTGGGTGGGCATTGTCGGCCAGGGGCGCGCGAGGCGCAGGCGGCGGCGCCATCCAAATCTTCGCTACGTCGATCCCAAAGTAAACCGCGAATCCGAACGAAACCGCACCCAGGGGGATGGAGATCCAGAGAAGTAAGATCGAGAAACCCTGGCGGACAGTCATATCCGGCTACTGTATCGTAACCAGACTCTCCGGTTGCATCTTCTTCAACTGCCCGCAGGCGGCATAGATATCCAAGCCGCGCGGGCGCCGCACGTAGCACGGCAGCGACCGCATGATGATCTTTTGAAAGCTATCGACGCGCTGCGGATCGGGCGTCTGGAAGGGAATTCCTGGACCGGGGTTCAGCGCGATAATGTTCAATTTCGCTTTCATGTTGCCGAGCAGGCTGACCACGCGGCGGGCGTCGGCATCGGTGTCGTTCACCCCGCGAAGCATCACGTATTCGAAGAAAAGGAACTCGCGGGGGCGTAGCGGATAAGCCCGGCAGGCCTCCATCAAATCGGCGAGATGGTACTTCTTCGTGATCGGCATTAACTGAATCCGCTGTTCCTCATGAGAGGCGTTCAGCGAAATCGCCAGATTCGGACGCACCTCGGCCTTTCCAAGCTCGGCGATCTTCGGAACGATGCCGGAAGTGGAGACGGTGACGCGGCGCTGCGAGAAACCCACGCCGTTGTCGTCGCAAAGGATACGTGTCGCTTTCAGAACGTTGGGCAGATTGAGCAGCGGCTCGCCCATGCCCATCATGACGATGTTGCAGTGGGAGTTGCGGGGATCGAGATTGTTCTCGCGGCAAACATGAAGCACCTGCCCGACAATTTCACCGGCGCTCAAGCTGCGTTCCAGGCCCATCTGGGCCGTCAGGCAGAACTGGCAATCCACCGGGCAGCCGACTTGCGAAGAGATACAGATCGTATGGCGGTCGTCCTGCGGCATCAGGACGCTTTCAACCGTCCGGCCGTCGGCGGGAAGTTTTAACAAATAGCGAATCGTGCCGTCGCCGGATTGAAAACGCTGGTCGACACTGAGCCTGCCGTGGGGAAGTTCGGCGCGCAGACGGTCGCGCAAATCCTTGGGTAGCGCCGTCGACTCGTCCAGATCCGCAACGTTGCGCTTGTATAGCGCATCATATATCTGGCGGGCCCGGTACGGCCGCGCACCCGGTCCCAGCAGGTCGAGCAGATCGGCAACATCCAGGCCGAGTAGCGTCGGCTGCACACGAAGTCCCATCTCTTCTAGAATAGCCTTCTACAATAGAACTAGAACTTTGTATTCACGTTTTCCATGTCAAAAACTCAGAATCGTTCGCTCGCTGTAGAGACCACGGTGTTACCGAATGGCCTCAAGATCATTACGGAGTCCATGCCCGGGACGCGGTCCATGTCGCTGGGATTGTGGCTCCGCTCCGGCTCCCGGCGCGAGACGGCCGAGGAAAACGGGATCTCCCACTTCATCGAGCACATGCTGTTCAAGGGAACGGAAAGCCGCAGTACGCAGGAGATCGCCCGCGAACTGGACACGATCGGGGGGTACTCGGATGCCTTTACCGGCAAGGAAATCGTCAGCTTTAATGCCAAGGCGCTGGAAGAGCACGCGTTCCACGCGTTCGACATCCTTTCCGACATGGTGATGCGCCCGTTATTCCGGGAAGAGGATCTGGAGAAGGAAAAGGGCGTGGTGCTGGAGGAGATCAAGATGGATCTCGACAGCGCCGAATCACAGACGCATGAACTGTTCTGCAAGAAGTTCTGGAAGGAAGACGCGCTGGGTTGGCCGATTCTGGGCACTCCGAAGACGGTGAAGAGTTTCCAGCCGAAAAAACTCTCCGAGTATTGGGGCCGGCATTACGTGCCGGGCAATATGCTGATTACCGCCGCCGGTAAGGTGAAGCACGCCGCTTTCGTGAAAATGGTGGACCGAATCATGGGCGGGATGAAGGCGGGCAAACCGCTACCGGCGCTTCCCGACGTGAAAGTTTTCCCGCAGTTGGCGCGCAAAACCAAACCGTCCCTGGAACAGGCGCAGGTTTGCATTGCGGCGCCTTCGTATCCGATGGGACATTCCAAGCGGTTTGCCTGTTATCTTCTGAATACGATCCTGGGCGGGGGCATGAGTTCGCGGCTCTTTCAAAATATTCGAGAGCGCCACGGACTGGTTTACAACATCGCGAGCGAACTTTCGCTCTACCGCGATTCGGGCGCGATGGCGATTTACGCGGGAACGTCACCGGCCACGCTGCGGAGGGTGGTATCGGGCGTGATGGACGAACTGCGTGCCATCAAGAACTCGCCCGTCGGCGCCGATGAGCTGCGGCGGGCGAAGGATAACTTGAAGGCGTCCGTCGTGTTGGGCTTGGAATCGACTTCCAGCCGCATGTCGAACCTGGCGCGCCAGGATATTTTCTTCGGGCGATTCTGGGATCTGGACGAGACCGTGGAAGCGATTGAATCGGTAAGCATCGGCGACATTCAGGAGATCGCCAACACCTTCCTAAAACCGGAAAACATGGCACTTACGGTTGTCGGTCCGGTGATGGACGATACGTTTACGAGGCGCGATCTCGCCTGCTGAGAATGTCTACTGGGCATATCGCGCGACTGTGCGCGCTGCTGACTGCCGCGGCGCTTGGCCATGCGGCCGACTGGGGCGCGCTCCAGCCGCAGGGGTACGTCAGCGACTTTGCCGGCGCGATCGACGCTGGTTCGCGGCAGCGCATTGACGCCTACTGCGCGGCGGTGGAAAAGGCGACGGGCGCGCAACTGGCCTTTGTCACGATTACGGATCTGGGTGGCGAACCGGTGGAGGATGTCGCCAATCTGCTCTTCCGCAAATGGGGAATCGGAAAGAAGGGCGAGAACAACGGGGCGCTGCTGCTGTTGTCAATTCGCGACCGGCGCAGCCGGCTGGAAGTGGGATACGGCCTGGAGCCGATTTTGCCGGACGGCGCGGCGGGTGCGCTGCTGCGCGAGATGCGCCCGGCGCTGAAGGCGGGAAACTTCGGCGAAGCGATGCTAGTTGCGGCGCATCAAATAGGGGAGAGAGTTGCGCACGAAAAGAACGTTCAGATCGACGAATCGGTGCGGCCGCGGCGGCCGGTGGCGCGCGTCAACCAGGGGATTCCATGGCCGATTATCCTGATCGGACTCCTGGGAATTCTGTTCCTGTTCAGCCGGGGCGGCGGAGGCGGCGGTCCCTGGTGGCTGCTGCCGATGATGATGAACAGCGGCGGGAGGGGAGGTAGCGGAGGAGGATTCGGCGGCTACGATTCCGGCGGCGGGTTTGGCGGATTCGGCGGCGGAGATGCGGGGGGAGGAGGAGCCTCGAGCGACTGGTAAAAGACTATGCCAAATGAAACGGATAAGAGACTGGCGGAATTGGCGGCGAAGCTGGAACGGGCCTTCGGTGAGCGATTGGTGTCGGTGGTGTTGTATGGTTCGGCGGCCGCCGGTGAACTGCACGGCAAGTACAGCGATTTAAACGTGCTATGCGTGTTGAAGACGATAGGGCCCGAGGAACTGCGGGTGACCGAACCGCTAATTCATTGGTGGCGATCATTGGAGAATCCGGCGCCGTTGTTCCTCACCGAAGAGGAGCTGCACAATTCTACGGACTGCTTCGCCATCGAGTTCCATGACATCGTGGAGTGCCATCGCGTGCTGGCCGGGCGCGACGTGGTGGCGGGGCTCTCGATCGACGACAGCTTCTACCGCGGGCAAGTGGAGCATGAGCTTCGCGCCAAGTTGCTTCGGCTGCGCCAGAAGGCTGGCGGCCTGCTGAGCGATAAGGGAATGCTGGTAAGGCTGATGGCGGAATCGGTGTCGACGTTCTGCAACCTGAGCCGCCATGCGCTGCGGCTGGCGGGCGTTCCGGCGCCCATGCACAAGCGGGAAGCCATTAGCGCGTGCCAGGGGCAGTTCGGGATTGACCCCGCGCCGTTTTATACTTTGTTGGATCTACGGGAAGGCGTGAAAAAGTCGCGAGACCTGGATCCGCCGGCGCTGCTGGCCGCCTACATGCAACAAATCGAAGCGCTTACCGGAGCCGTCGACCGGTTGGCCAAGGTTAGCTAAGGAAGAGGAATCTCATGAAAGTCGGATTGATCGTACTCGGAATTGTCGTGTTGCTGGTGCTGGTGGTGGGCGGCATGATGGTTGGCGTCCGCAATGATTTGACTGTCCAGAAGAACGCCATCGACGGGGCCTTCGCGCAGATGGATGTCGTACTCCAGCGGCGCGCCGATCTGATACCGAATCTGGTGGAGACTGTGAAGGGCTTCGCCACACAGGAAAAAGACGTGATCGCCTCGGTGGCCAACGCGCGAGCCTCGCTGGCTGGAGCGCGGACGACGCCGGAGAAAATCGCCGCCAACAATCAGTTGGACGGAGCACTGAGCCGGCTGCTGATGGTGGTGGAGAACTATCCCCAATTAAAGAGCGATGCGACGTTTATGCGACTGCAGGATGAGCTCGCGGGAACGGAAAACCGGATTGCGGTTGAGCGGCGGAAGTATAATGAGGCTGTTCAGAAGTACAACACAAGCATTGAGCTCTTCCCCAACAACATCGCGGCGAGCCTCTTCGGCTTTCAACGAAACGATGCTTACTTCAAGACCGACCCAGCATCCCGCCAGGCGCCAAAAGTTGATTTCAACAAGAAGTAGGATTCCTGATACGGGTGTGATCGCACCCTGAAATCCATACTCATCTACAAATAAACAAGGACTGCATAATCATGCCGGAAGTTTTTCGCAATTACATCGATGGTGAATGGGTGGACGGGCCCACGTTCGAAAACCGTAATCCCGCCAATACCGACGAAGTGGTCGGCCTATTCGTAAAGGGGACGGGGGCCGACGTGCACCGGGCCGCCGATGCCGCGCAGGCGGCATTTGCCGGCTGGTCAACGATGCCTGGACCGGCGCGCGGCGCGCTGCTCTTCAAAGTTGCCGACATTCTGGAGAAGAAGTTCGATCAGTTGGGCGCCGAAATGTGCCGCGAGGAAGGGAAGACCCTGCCGGAAGCCAAGGGGGAGGTTCGCCGTGCGATTAACATCTTCCGCTACTTCGGCAGCGAAGGATCCCGGCTGCCCGGCCACTTGGTGCCGAGCGAGCGCGACCGCGTCCACATGTTCGCCATCCGCAAGCCGATTGGCGTAATAGGGCTGATCAACCCGTGGAATTTCCCGATTGCCATTCCCGCCTGGAAGCTCGCTCCGGCGCTGATCTGCGGCAATACTGTGATCGTGAAGCCAGCGTCGGTTTCGCCGCTCAGTTCCTGGCGTATTATCGAGGCCTGCCATGAGGCCGGAATTCCGAAGGGCGTTGTGAACTACATTGCCGGGTCGGGCGGGGAGATCGGCAGGGCGCTGGTTTCGGCCAAGCCGCTGAAAGCGGTTTCGTTCACCGGCTCCTGCGAGATCGGCGAATGGCTGCACGCCGAAGCTTCCAAGCGGCGGCTTCGTATTCAGCTCGAGATGGGCGGGAAGAATCCGACCATCGTACTGGCGGATGCCGATTTCAAATCGGCCGTTGAGAACGTCTGCAATGCGGCGTTCTTCTCCACCGGTCAGAAGTGCACTGCTACGAGCCGCGCGATCGTCGAAGAGTCGATCTACGACAAGTTCGTCGAAGCGCTGGCGGAGCGGACGGCGAAATTGAAGGTCGGTAACGGCATGGAGCCGGGGATCGACATCGGACCGGCTGTCGACGAAGGGCAGTTGGAGACCGATTTGAAATATATCGAGATCGGCAAGCAGGAGGGCGCGCGCCTGGTGCTGGGCGGGAACCGCCTTACGGGCGGAGCCTACGACAAGGGTTACTTTGTCGAACCGACCATTTTTGCCGACGTTACAGAAAATATGCGTTTAGCGCAGGAAGAAGTGTTTGGCCCCGTGCTCGCTGTGATGAAGGCCAAGGATTTCACTGACGCGATGCGCATTGCCAATAACATCCCGTTTGGTTTGTCGGCGTCCGTGCAGACGACGAATTTATCTCGTGTATTTGAGTTCGTCTATGGCTGTGAGGCGGGTCTTTTGACCATCAATCTGCCGAGCGCCGGCGTGGAATACCAATTGCCATTCGGCGGAACCAAGGATTCCAGTTTCGGTCCTAAGGAACAGGGTCCGGCGGCAATGGACTTCTACAGCGACTACAAGACGGTTTACCTCAAGTACTAACTCATGCGACTCGGACAAATTAAGTGGAATAACGAAGTTACGGCGGCTATTTTCGAGAATGGGAATGCCCGCCCGATCCCCGGCCATACGCTGTATGACCTAATTCGGCGTTCGGAGGTGGAGAGCACGGAACTTGCGAAGCTCGCCAAGTCGATGGCTTCCAGCCATTCCGAAGAAGCGGCGGCGCTGATTCCTCTTGCACCCAAGGAAGTTTGGGCTTGCGGCTGCACCTATGAGATGAGCGCCAGCTTCCGCGACGGCGAACACAACACGCGCGAAGGCTTCTACGCCTATGTCTACAATCCGGCCAACCGGCCCGAAATTTTCTTCAAGGGCACAGCGCGGGTCTGTGTCGGTCCGGATGCGCCCATCGGCATTCGGTCCGATTCCAAGTTCACGGCGCCCGAGCCCGAACTGGCGGTTGTACTCGGCAGCAAGGGACGCATTGTTGGCTATACCATCGCCAACGATGTTTCGGCGTGGGACATCGAACGGGAGAACCCGCTTTATCTCCCGCAATCGAAGGTTTACACCGCCTGCTGTTCGTTGGGTCCGGTGATGGTGACGGCGGACGAGATCGCCGATCCCTACTCGCTCGAGATGACTTGCGTGATCAAGCGCGGGGATACGACGACGTTTGAAGGGAAGACATCGACCGGCAAGCTCGGCCGCAAGATCGAAACACTGGTCGAATATCTATTACAGTCGAATCCGGTTCCTTGCGGATCGGTTGTGCTGACGGGAACGGGCATTATCGTAACTGAGGAATCGGCGCTTGCCGCCGGTGACGTGGTCACCATTACTACGAGCGGAATCGGTTCACTTTCCAACCCCTGCGTGATCGTTTAAGTCACAGTTTTCGTAGTGCGCGCAACCACGTGGCCATGCCGTGCAGGTGGTCCACGTGGTCCGGAGCGCTGTTGCCGGCGAATCCCATGATAATTAGTCGGCCGCGGCGAACCTCGGAAAGCTGTTGCATGCCGCCCGGTCCGCATCGCAGTACGGGGAGACGGCGCAAGGTCAGTTCACGGAGCAGGTAGCCGGTCGTTTCGGTTGTGCTGGCGAAAGTTCCGGGGAAGACCTCCGAGTGCGTCATCAGCATCCGCTTGCGGTTGTTGACGGCGTCGCGCGCGAATTGCAGGAAGACGTCCAGGTCGGCCGGATTTGGTCTTTTTTCGACGTACGAACTGTGTAGCCCGTCCATTAGCAGCACGGTGTCAACGCGTTGGTACGAATGGCGGAGGATGGCGCGAACCGCTCCGTACCCGGCGCTGAAGGCGGTCAGGACTACCGGCCGGCGTTCGTGGTTGGGGCCCGTTTCGGTGATCAGCGCCTGAAAGGATTCCGAAGACTTCACCGCCTCCTGATATACATCGGACCCGTACCCGGCTTGCACCGCGATCACCGTGGCGTCGGAGTACGCCGCGGCCACCGATTGTTCTGGAAGCCACGAGTCTCCGTGAAAGTGCAGAATGATCGGCGATCGCGGACCGGGATGACCAATCACCCAGGCGCGTCCGATGCGCCGGCCTTTGGGAGTACTTCGAGCAACGCGATCGTGGCTCCGCGTATCTTCCGTCATCGGCGATGGATTTTGCGCTATTTGGAAGGCTAAGCCAGCGAGTAGCGCGGCGGTCCACATCCTCCCATTCTACGGGGGCTATTCTACAGGCCGGGGTGCAGTAATCCTCCCCATGATTTTCCGGACGTACTCTTGTGTTTCCGGGATTGCAGGAACGCCTCCAGCCGCGTCGACACGAGCCGGTCCGGCGTTGTAGGCGGCTAGCGCCTTCGCTACGTCGCCCCCATACCGCTCCAGCATTTGTTTCAGGTACTGGGTGCCGCCGATGATGTTCTGGCTCGGATCGAAAGGATCGGAGACCTGCAGGCTTTCGGCCGTTCCGGGCATCAACTGCATCAGACCCATCGCGCCAACCGGTGATACGGCGCAGGGCGAATAGCCCGATTCTGCTTCGACAACCGCTTGGACGAGCCGTGCGTCTAATTTATGGCGGCTAGCCTCGCGGTCGATGATCGGTTTGACTTCAGCGGCTGAAATTGGCGGGCAGTCGGCGGGGGGCGCCGCCGCAACTGCGTCGCCCGCGCTTTGACCAAACGGCTCCGGATAGTTTTTCCGAATCGACTGCAATTGGCGCTCGACACTCAGCCGCTGGCGCTCAATCGAAGTGAGCGGCTTGACCATCGGCGGAGCTGGTTTTTCTTCGGCCGGCGTCGTTTTGGCAGGTTGCGTCTGGCCCCAGGCCGCTACTGTAAAAAATACCGCCGCTGCGATGATTCTCGACATCTATACGCTTATCGGCCGCCGGGACGCGTAGCAATAGTTAAGGTTTTTCCTAAATCCAAGAGCGGCGTTATTCTAATTAATGACGTAAGAATGAGTGCCGTTTTTCCCACGCAGCCACCACTTCGCCGCCGTTCGATCGTCGGCGAACTTTTAGAGGAGCGTCAGCATCTTCGCGAAGCCGCCCGAATCGCCGCTGACTCGAGCGCACGCGCGTTGGTGGAAAAACAATCGGCCGATGGCTTCTGGTGTGGCGAACTGCTGGCCGATGTTTCGCTCGAAGCCGACTACGTTCTGCTCGAACTTTGGCTGAATCCGCCGGAGCACGGCGTCTGGAACCCGCCATCGAAGCACCGGCTGGAAAAGGCGTGCCGTCGTATCCTGTCACAGCAGATGTCCGACGGCGGCTGGTGGATCTACCCGGGGGGGCCGGCCGACGTCAATTCCACCGTGAAAGCCTACACGGCTCTCCGGCTCTGCGGCTATTCTCCGAACGAAGAGCCGCTACGACGCGCTTGCCAGCGTGTGCACGCCCTTGGCGGCCTGCAGGCCTGCAACAGCTACACGAAGATCAACCTGAGCCTCTTCGGCCTCTACCCGCGGAAATACGTGCCGACCATTCCTCCGGAGCTGGTCCTGGTCCCCGGCGGGTCTCTATACATGGGGGGCGTTTTGTATGAAATGGCCTCCTGGACCCGCGCCATTGTCGTTCCGCTGTCGATCGTGCAATCGGTAGGCGGTGTTCGCCCGGCACCCGAGGGCGTAAACGTCGATGAACTGATCCTTCCGGGGGCGAAACTTGGGCTGCCCAAACGGGATCGGTTTCTTTCCCTGCTTTTTCATCAGGTCGACAAGCTGCTCAAACTCTGGGAGCGGCGAGGGCACAGCGATGCCCGCACGGCGGCGATCCGGCAGGCCGAGCGCTGGGTGCTCGATCACTGCCGCAACAGCGACGGTCTTGGCGCCATTTACCCGGCCATGCAGTACACCGTTATGGCGCTGCAGGCGCTTGGATATCCCGATGACCACCCGGACCTGGTCGAGGCCAAGGCCCACTTCGAGAAGCTGATTACCGAAACCGGCGATGAACTCTACTTCCAGCCCTGTTTCTCGCCCGTCTGGGACACTGCCTATGCCGCGTTCAGCATGGCCGAGGCCGGTTTTCCCGACGGCAAGGCGCTGCAAAATGCGGCCGATTGGCTTCTGTCAAAGGAAATCCGGCGCCGTGGCGACTGGTCCGTAAAGCGTCCCCATCTCCACCCCTCCGGCTGGGCGTTCGAGTACAACAACGAGCACTATCCGGACATCGACGACACCGCGATCGTTCTAATGTGCCTGGAGTTCTGCCAGGCATCCGATCCCAACAAGCAGCAGGCCGTCGAAGCCCGCGCCATCGCCTGGCTGAAAGGTATGCAGTCGCGGGACGGCGGTTACGCCGCATTCGACGCCGATAACGATTGGGGCGTGCTGAACTCCATTCCGTTCTCCGACCACAACGCGATGCTCGATCCGACATGCCCGGACATTACGGGGCGCGTACTGGAAGCGCTCGCCCGCCGCGGAGTGCCGAAATCGGATCCGGCGATCCATAATGCCGTGCGCTATCTTGTTGACCGGCAGGAGAAAAACGGCAGTTGGTATGGCCGTTGGGGCGTGAACTATCTATATGGAACGTTTCTCGCGCTCCGCGGCCTCCGAGCGGCCGAGTACGACGATCCGAATCTCTACCGGCGCGCCTCCGATTGGGTGATCTCCGTACAAAATCCCGATGGGGGCTGGGGAGAAAGCTGCCTTTCCTACGTGCATGACGACTTTGTCGGCGCCCCTTCAACGCCGTCGCAGACCGCCTGGGCGCTGTTAACCCTGCTCGCAGCGGGGCGTAAAGATTCCCCGTATGCGGAGCGGGGCGTCCGCTACCTGGTCGACACGCAAAGCGATGATGGAAGCTGGCCGGAAGCGATGGCTACCGGTACCGGATTTCCTAACGTTTTCTATATGCGGTACACCATGTACCGGCACTATTTCCCGCTCTGGGCGCTGGGTCTTTATTCCAGTTAACCGGCTTTTTGGATCATGCCATACTCATTGGCTGCCTTCAGGCGGGAGTCGGCACGGGTTAGCCGCGCGACCACTTTCCGGGGTATGAGAGGCGTATAGGTAATCGTGTTCAAGTAGTTCGGGATCTGCCACGGATCGTCTTCCGATGTCATCCATCCGGATGGATCGAATTGGGTTAGATTGATTGGGCGCGAATAGCCCCGGAGCGTACGTTGCCCGCGCGGATTGAAATAATGTTCGAAATAGGACATCGCCAACTCGCGCAGAGTCTTGTACACCGGTTCCCGGTAACGCAGGCCGGAGTAGTTCGATTTCCCGATAGCTCCCCAAAGCCCATCCCGGCGAAACAGCGCGATCACATGGTCGTCGTCGTGCTGCGCGTGTAGATCCATGATCAATGGCGGCAAGCCGACCTGCCGCAATGCCGTACAGGCCAGCAGGGCGCCCTCCACACAATGGCCGCGTCTGTCCCGCAGCAACCGGCGCGGAGAGCGGCACCGGAAGCTTCCGTCGTAGACGATCTCCTCGTCCAGAAAACGCTGAATTTTCTCCGGAGTTGTTAACTGACGAAAGATGGCAAGCTCCTGCCGTGTAAATCCAAATGGGTTTTCGGTCCGTCCAGGCATATCTGACACTAGGTAATGTACCCCAACGCCCATGGGCAAACAAAGCGAAATATCAGTATTTTCGACGGATTGAACCAACCGCGAGTCCCGCCAGTCCCAGTGTGAAAAGGATCCATGGGCCGGGTTCCGGAATCGGCTGATCTTCGGGGGATGAAGAGGATGGATCGCTCGCCGGGGGATCGAACGGAGTTGGACCGGACGGGGGTGGGGCGACGGGCGGCGGACTACCCGGAGGCGGGCTACCCGGAGGAGGGTGTGTAATCTGAGGCGGTGTAGACACAGGCGGGAGCGCCACCGGCGGAATGGGGATGCCTGGCAGAATGGTGGAAGTTCCCGGATGGTTCCACATAAAGTCCGGTGGGGTGTAGCCGACGGGGGAATTCGGATTTGAAGGCGGCGGAAGCAGCGATGGGATGATCAAGGGCTGCGGCGCTTCGATTCGCTGCATTCCCGTACCCGCTGGAATAACGAGTGTCCCGGGCATTCCGACTTCCGGTCCGCCGGACGGCGCCGGGACCGGACTGCCCGGTAAGGGGAGGGTTCCGCCGCTGCCACCACCACTGCCCGCAACACCCCCAATGATCGCGTCTCGAGTGCCCCGATGCCCCGCGGTCCAGACTGGCGGAAGAACGTCATTGGCGTCGGGGCGCTTAAGCACGGCCGTGAGCTCCGGGTCGGTCCCAATTCGCATTGGATTTGTCATTGAACCGGTTTCCGTGACTGGTCTTTCGGGAACAGGAGGTGAGTACATCAACTGCACCTCCGGCGCGGGCCGGTCCATGGCCGGTTCTTCTGGTTCGACGTTCTGCGCCGCTACTGGTTCTCGCGGTGTCGCTGATATCAGGTTTCCGCATCGGCCCCTGATAATCGTGCGTCCGTCGGTGAGCATCGTTTCGCCGGCCTGAATAGATACCATCCGGCGGGTCCAATAGATCTTGTCCCGAATCCGGTAAGAGACGTAGCCTTGGCGCTTCGCGGGCACGACTTCAGCCGTAAAAGCGGCAGGGTTCAGTCCCGCGTAGTGCTCCTCCACCACTGGGTCCCCTTGCATCGCCTCCAGAATGGCCAGGGGAGAATCCACGCCGCCGGAGACCACCGACCACGGGTAAACGAGCCGGTTGGACTGGTGCATCGGAATCGCCGCCACAACGGCTTTTCGATCGGCGAGACCCTCGGCTGCGGTGGAACGCACGGCGCTGGACCGGCACCCCGCCAGCACCATCACGAACAGCGAACCGGCCAGCAATCTTCGAGGAGTCGCCCAAAACTTTTCTGGAATACGCATCCAAGGGGTCTCTTCGGAAGGTTTGGGAATATTGTGAGGGGAGGTTGAGGATACTCAAATACGTGAACAAAATATGGACCAGCCGTTTCGCTAAACCCGTCGTCTTCCTTCTTTGCTTACTGCCGCTTCTGTGGCTCGCGTGGCGATGGTTCAACAATGACCTGGGAATCAATCGACTCGAGACCGTGGCCCGCTACACCGGGAATTGGACGCTGCGCATTCTACTCGCCAGCCTCTGCGTCACGCCGCTGCGCCGGATTCGCGGTCTGGAAGGACTGCTGCGGTTTCGCCGCATCATCGGCCTCTTTGCTTTTTTCTATGCGTGTCTACATGCCCTGCACTACTTCGCCATCGACGTCCAGTGGAACACGGAGATCATATGGGAGGACATCACAATCCGCCGTTTTTTCATTGCGGGAATGGTGAGTCTGGCGCTGATGGCGCCGCTGGCGGCGACAAGCTTTAATGCGGCGATACGTTGGATGGGCGCCAAGCGCTGGCAACTGCTCCATCGGCTGTCCTATGTATCGGCATTGGCAGGAGTTATCCATTTCTTTTGGCAGGGTAAGGCGGCGTTATGGACACCGATCTACTACGGAATATTCCTAGGATTGCTGCTCTTGTTCCGAGTGGCGTATTGGGCGGCGAGGCGAAGTTGAGTGGAGGAGCATCAGAAAATCTGCATTTTATATTGACATCAAGGCGCTCATATAATATATTTGTCTTGACAGCAGATCAATCCCAACCAGAGGTTAATCCACCATGCGCATTACAAAATTCAACTCTTCTTACCCCTCTTCCTTCCGCTTCTTCGAGGACGCTATCAACGACCTCATTCAAGCCCCTGTCTCCAGCCGTCCCTGGGCCCCCTCGGTCGACATCTTCGAAACCGAGAATGAGCTCATCGTCAAAGCCGACCTGCCCGAAGTGAAGCTTGATGACATCAATATTCACCTCGAGAACGGCATCCTCTCCCTAAAAGGCGAACGCAAATTCGAACACAAGGAAGAAAAGGCCGGCTACCACCGGATGGAGCGAAGCTACGGCTCCTTCGCCCGCAACTTCGCGATCCCGGAAACCGTCGACCCCGAGAAGGTGCAGGCGGCGTTCAAGGACGGCGTGCTTACGGTTACGCTTCCCAAGAAAGAGATCGCCAAGCCGCGCGCCATCAAAGTAAACGTGACCCAGTAACTGCGGGTTGCCGGGGGCGGAGGCATTCCTCCGCCCCTTTAAACTATAAGGACGTGCAACCTCCCTCTCTCCGAATTCAACGCCGCGCCGCCGAACGCATCGCCGCCGGCCACGTCTGGGTTTACGCCTCCGACGTCGATCGTCCGGACAACGCCCAGCCTGGTGATACCGTCACCGTCCTCGATAACCGTGGGCTTCCCCTCGGCACCGCCCACTTCAGCGCCGCCTCCCAAATCGCCCTCCGCCTTTTCTCCACACAAATCGAGCCCATCGACGAAGCCTTCCTCCGCCAACGCCTGTCCGCCGCAATTGCCTTCCGCCGCCGCGCTGTCGAAAACTCCAACGCCTGCCGCCTGGTCTTCAGCGAAGCCGACCGCCTGCCCGGCCTGATCGTCGATCTTTACGACGATACGCTCGTCCTCCAAACCCTCACGCAGGGAATGGACCGCGCCCAGCCGATGATAGTTAAACTGCTCGATGAACTCCTGTCCCCCCGCGGCATCTGGGAGCGCAACGACGTCCCCGTCCGCACTAAGGAACAACTCCCTTATCGCAGCGGCCCCATTCTCGGCACCCCATCCCCAACTGCCGACGTCACCATGAACGGAATCGCCTTTCACGCCGACCTCGCGACCGGCCAGAAAACTGGAGTCTACCTTGACCAACGCGAAAATTACGTCGCCGCGGCCCGGTGGGCGCATGGCGCCGCACTGGACTGCTTCACGTCGACCGGCGGATTTGCCCTACACCTTGCCCGAAAGTGCACTTCCGTCGAAGCCGTCGATTCCGGGGCGGCCGCCTTGGTCGCTGCCGACCGCAACCGCATTCGCAATGGCATTGAAAACGTGAAGTTCGTCGAAGCCGATGTCTTCGATCTTCTTTCCAGCCATCGCGCCGCCGGACGCCGCTTCCAGACGATCGTCCTCGATCCCCCCGCCTTCACGAAATCCAAATCGACCGTCGACGGAGCCACCCGCGGTTATAAGGAAATCAACCTGCGCGCGCTACAACTCCTGGAACCAGGCGGCGTTCTCGTCACCTGCTCCTGTTCCCATCATATGAGTGAGGAATTGCTGCTCGATGCCGTTTTAACCGCCGCCCGCGACTCCTCCCGAACGCTGCGCCTGCTGGAGCGACGCGCGCAGGCATCCGACCACCCCGTCCTTCCCTCTATCCCGGAAACACTTTACTTGAAGTGCCTGGTCCTGGAAGTCGTTTGACGAGCCGTGCGTGAGTCTCATACTCGGTCAACCGAAGCATCCGGTCGGTCTGATTCCGATCGCGGATCTCCACCCAGAGCAGATAAACCGCGGCCATCGTGCCCAGCGACGTTACGCACTGCTGTACGGCCATCGCCGCCTGAATCAGCGACTGCCCTTGCAGGTGGCTAAAGAATGCCACTGTCTGGCTGACCGAGACAATCCCTACAGTCAACACCAGTGCCCGCAACCGGCGGTTCGGCTGCCGCCCCAGTAGTCTTGAAGCCCAGATCAAAGTGAGCGCATTGGCCGCGATTAACAATATAGCCATCCAATCCATCAATAACGCCTCCAACCTATATATCGGACGCCGACAGGGGAGACATTAGCGGGATTCGCGGCGCTCCCCGCGTTATTTGCTCTTTCCAGGTTCTATTGATACGCTGTTACCCTGTGTAACGGCTAAACCCTGGGGTTTTCTATTTTGGGAGGAATTGTTCGAATGCTGTCGCATTCCCTGTTGCGTATATTTTCAAAAGCGCCGGCAATCAAGAGTCTCTGTGGCAGAGTTCTTGTCTTCGGCCTGATCCTGCTTCTAGTGAGCGCCTGCGCCTTCGGCCAGGAGCCTGTCCGCCACGGCGGCGAAGCCAATCTCGTCCTGCCCGACTTCGATCAGGCAACTTTTCTGGACGGCGTCTCCGGCCGCACGCTCTTGATGAGCGGTCTGGTTGTCGGCTTTCTGGGCCTGCTCTTTGGCCTGCTGATGTATAACCACCTGCAGAAACTGCCGGTCCACAAATCAATGCTCGAAGTGAGCGAACTGATCTACGAAACCTGCAAAACCTACCTCCTGACGCAAGGCAAGTTTCTATTAATTCTTGAAGTGTTCATCGGCGTAATCATGATCTTTTATTTCGGCGTGCTGCTGCACTTCGAAGCGATAAAAGTAGTCGTTATTTTGTTGTTTAGCCTCATCGGCATCGCCGGCAGTTACTCGGTGGCGTGGTTCGGCATCCGCGTCAATACGTTCGCCAATTCACGCTGCGCGTTCGCGGCTTTGCGCGGCAAGCCATTCCCCTGCTATGCCATCCCCTTGCAGGCCGGGATGAGCATCGGGATGCTTCTTATCTCCGTCGAGCTTCTGCTGATGCTCGTCATCCTTCTCTTCGTCCCGCGTGACTACGCGGGCCCTTGTTTCATCGGCTTCGCCATCGGCGAATCGCTGGGCGCCGCGGCCCTCCGTGTCGCCGGCGGTATCTTTACCAAAATCGCCGACATCGGCGCCGACCTCATGAAGATCGTCTTCAAAATCAAAGAAGACGACGCGCGCAACCCGGGCGTGATTGCCGATTGTACCGGTGACAACGCCGGTGACTCCGTTGGCCCATCCGCCGACGGCTTCGAAACCTATGGCGTCACGGGCGTGGCGTTAATCAGTTTCATCCTTCTGGCCGTCAAGGATCCGCTCGTCCAGATCCAGCTCCTCGTTTGGATCTTCGCGATGCGTATCATGATGGTTGTCGCCAGCGCTGGCAGCTACTTCATTAATGAAGCCATCGCGAAGGGCAAGTACGGGACTGTCGACAAAATGAACTATGAGGCGCCGCTCACTTTCCTGGTCTGGCTCACCTCCATCGTCAGCGTCGTCCTGACCTATATCGTTTCCTACGCTCTCATCCCGAACATCGGCGGCGATCCGTCGCTGTGGTGGAAGCTTTCCACCATCATTACCTGCGGTACCCTCGCCGGAGCCATCATTCCCGAGTTGGTGAAGGTCTTCACCTCCACCGAATCCGGCCATGTCAAGGAAGTCGTGACTTCCTCGCGAGAAGGGGGGCCGTCGCTGAACATCCTTTCCGGTTTGGTCGCCGGTAACTTCAGCGCGTTCTGGATCGGCATGGCGATGCTCGTGCTAATGGGCGCGGCGTACTATGTCTCTAGCATGGGCATGGGCGCGTTGATGCTCGCCCCGGCCGTTTTCTCTTTCGGCCTGGTGGCCTTCGGATTCCTGGGCATGGGTCCGGTAACCATCGCCGTCGATAGCTACGGCCCGGTTACCGATAATGCGCAGTCGGTCTATGAACTCTCCATGATTGAGTCGATTCCCAACATAGAGAAGGAAATTCAATCGAGCTTCGGCTTTGCTCCTCAATTCGAAAAGGCCAAGCACAACCTGGAGGAAAACGACGGCGCCGGCAACACCTTCAAAGCCACAGCGAAACCGGTGCTCATTGGCACCGCGGTCGTGGGCGCCACCACGATGATCTTTTCCATCATCGTCAGCCTCACCCACGGTCTAAAGCCCGAGTTGATCAACAACCTTTCCATCCTTCATCCGCCGTTTCTGCTTGGTCTCATCGCCGGCGGAGCAGTCATCTACTGGTTCACCGGCGCCTCCATGCAAGCGGTGACCACCGGCGCTTACCGCGCGGTGGAATTCATTAAGGCCAACATCAAGCTCGAAGGCATCGAAAAAGCCTCGGTAGAAGACTCCAAGAAGGTGGTGCAAATCTGTACCGAATACGCCCAAAAGGGCATGTTCAACATCTTCCTTACCGTTTTCTTCGCCACCCTCGCCTTTGCTTTCCTGGAGCCGTACTTTTTCATCGGCTACCTGATCTCCATTGCCCTTTTCGGCCTCTACCAGGCCATCTTCATGGCCAATGCCGGCGGCGCATGGGACAACGCCAAAAAGATCGTCGAAGTGGAACTCAAGGCCAAGGGCACCGACCTCCATGCCGCCACCGTCGTCGGCGACACCGTTGGCGACCCGTTCAAAGACACCAGCTCCGTCGCCCTCAATCCGATTATCAAGTTCACCACGCTCTTCGGCCTTTTGGCCGTCGAGTTGGCGGTATCCATAACGGAATCCCAGGGCCCGCATCTCACCAACATCCTCTCGCTCGCATGCCTGGCGGTGGCGCTCTTCTACGTCCACCGCAGCTTCTACGGCATGCGGATCGCAAAATAAACGAACTTGCCCGCGGCGAACTCTCCCCGGTCCGCATCGGTATAGGAGAGTTCGCCCGTGGTATTTGAAGTTGTATTCTTCTTCCTTTCGCTTACCGCGCTCGGCTTCTGGCTCCTCACCAGCGATGCAGTCGCCGACTGGCGGCGCATTATCCGTGCCCGCCATGTCCGGCGTCTCATGCGCAGTCTCGACGGCAAACCGATAACCCAGGCCGAAGCCGTCCTCGGTCCACCTTCGGAAATTATCGATGGCGCTGGCGGCCGCCATCTCTACGTCTGGAAGGGCCCCGACGTCCAATCCATCCCCTCCGCGCCCAGCCTACTCATCATCACTATGACCGTCGACTCCGCCGGCGTTGTTACACATGTTGCCGTCGAAGAGCGTTGATCACCCCAACAGACGGCTATTTCACCCCGCGCCGATTGCCAGTCGCCCCGCTCCATGCTAATTTTCAGCTAGTGTTATTTCCAAAGGCCCAGTATCACGCCCATCAGCGTGAACGACACCGTGTGGTAACCCGCGTCGATCAACCACAGTCGAAAGCTGCGCGCCTCGAACAGATACGTGACGCCCATTGCGAAAGCCACCCATCCGAAACCCGCCGCGAACGCCGCCGCCACCGCGAACCCCAGCGTCGCCTCCGGACCGATGAAGGCCGCCAGGTTAAACGCCATCAACAGTGCCAACAGAAACGCCGGCCCGAACACCATCGCCGGGTTTCGTTCCTTCAATTGGGCATCGGTCAACCCCGTCTCCCGTTGCCACGCTTTACCGAATAACACCGGCGAATACCACACGCCTCCAACCAGGAAAGTGGCCGCAGCCGCCGCGAAAATCGCCAGGAAGTTCAGTTTAGACGGGTCCATCCCGCCAGCTTAGATCCCAGCCGCCATGTCAGCTACCGCGAATCTACCCAAACCGGAAATTCTCACGCCGAAGGCGGACTCGCGCATGCTGGAACGGCTGCTTCCTCGCCCGATTGAACTCGACGACCGCGGCATCCGCATTATCTGTATCCCGCTTTTCGGAGTTGCCATCCCGCTGGTCACCGGCCTGTTCGGCCCCATCGGTCCGGACTCCCCCGCCTTCTGGCTCGGCTTCCTCTGGTTCATCGCCGTCTCCGCGGCTATCTGGCACGGCAACCGCTTCTTCTATCTCCGCCAGCGGCAGACCCACGATTGGTTCCAGCATCCGGCTCGCCGCATTTTCTACATGCTGGCCGCTATCGTGTTCTATACCGTGCCCTGCAGCTTTGCCATGCTTTGGGCCTGGTATAGCGCCAACGCACTTCCTTCCGATTGGTCCGCCATCCGCGCTTCCACGCTGATCTCCGTCATCTGCGTCATCTTCATTACCCACGTTTACGAAACCGTCTATCTCATCCGCCAGCGCGAATCGGACATGGTGACCTTTGAGAAAATGGAGCGCGCCAAGGTCCAGGCCGAACTCGAAGCGCTCAAGAATCAGCTCGATCCCCACTTCATGTTCAACTCGTTGAACGCTCTGAGCTGGCTCATTGAAAACGATCCCACCCGCGCCCTGGTCTTCAACGACAATCTGGCCGATGTCTACCGCTACATCCTCCGCAATCGTGACCGCGCCCTGGTAACGCTCTCCGAAGAACTCGACTTTTTGCGCCGGTACTACGCCCTGCTCAAGCTCCGCTTTGAAGACGCAATTCTCATGGACCTTCCGGCCGCCCGGCCCGAATTCGACACTCTCTTCCTACCGCCCATCTCCCTGCAAATTCTTCTTGAAAACGCAGTGAAGCATAACGAGTTCAACCGCGAACAGCCGTTGGAAACGACGCTCCGGGTCGATGCCGATTCCGTTATCGTCGACAACGAGATTCGCCCGCGCCGCCATGCCCGCCCCTCCTCCCGTGTCGGCCTGCAAAACTTGAGCGAACGCTGCCGCCTCATCCTCGCCCGCGACATCGAAATAAATCCCGGACCGGGTCGCTTTTCGGTGCGATTGCCGTTAAAATCCATCGTTTAGGCGCATGCGCTTAGTGATCGTCGAAGACGAGGCTCTGGCCCGCGAAAAACTCGCGTCGTCTCTCCGCACAGTCGCGCCCGGCGCCGTCATCCTCGCCCAGCTCGCTTCCGTTGCCGAGGCCATCCGCTGGTTCACCGCCAACCCCGCCCCCGATCTGCTGTTCTCCGATATCCAGCTCACTGACGGCCTCAGCTTCGAACTCTTCCGCGCGGTGCCCGTGCGCTGCCCCGTCGTCTTCACTACTGCCTTCGATGAGTATCTTCTCGAAGCCTTCCAAACCAACGGCATCGACTATCTCCTAAAACCTATCCGTAACACCCAGGTCGCCGCGGCCATCGCGAAATACCACGCTTTCGCCGCCCACTTCACCGTCGATTACGCCCAGCGCCTCCACGCCGTCACCCACGGCGCAGCCGCGCCGCGCGACCGTTTTCTCGTCCGCAAAGGCGCCGGTCATCTGGTGATCAAAGTGGCCGATATCGCCTACTTCTACACCGAGGACAAGCTCGTCTTCCTGGTGACCAACGCTACCCAGCGCCATCTACTTGATAAGCCGCTCGCAGAAATCGAGAGCAATCTGGACCCCGCCGCCTTCTTCCGCGCCAACCGCGCCACGCTCGTCCACATCGATTCCGTCCTCCGCTGTACCCCATACGGCAAAGGCAAGCTACTTCTGGAACTCCGCCCTCCCACCCGAGAACCGGTAGTCGTCAGCCAGGAACGGGCCGCAGCCTGCCGCCAATGGCTCGGCGCTTAATTGATTGAGTACTTTTCACCGGTCTTTGCGCCTGAATGGGTGCATGCCATCTAAAGCAGCCATGCCGGCTGATATCGAAGAGATTATTTCGGCGCTCGAAGCCGCTACCCGCGAAGCGGACGAACTGATGGCATCCGCTCCGGCGAGCGTACTGGAACTGGCGCCGGCGCCCCATTCCTGGAGCGCCGCGGAATGCCTTGCCCACTTGGCGCTAACGAATTTTTCCTACGCCGCCGCGATGCGCGCCGCGGTAATGCCGGCCATGCACCTTCGCAACCACGAGCGCAGCGGTCCCGTCCGGCCAGGTCTTCCCACCCGCTGGTTTATCGCGAGTCTGGAACCCCCAGTACGCCGTCGCTTTCGCGCCCCTGGTTCCGTCCTTCCCGCGCCCTCCGTCGATGCGAAAACCGCCCTCCGGGAGTTCCAACGCTCCCAAACCGCGCTTATCGACCTTCTGATGGAGTGCCGCCATCTTGATCTCAACAAAATCCGCTTCGCCAATCCCTTCGTCCCCGCGCTTCGATTCACCGTAGGTTCCGGATTCCTCATCATTGCCGCCCATGATCGCCGCCATCTCTGGCAAGCAAGTATGGCAATATCGAGGCAATGACCTCTCGGCGCCGGGCCATCGCCCTGCTCGCAGCTACTCTGCCCGTGGCCGCCGGCGATTTCGACCGCCTCGCCGCCCGTTGGCGCTCCCGCATCACCGTGATTCGCAATGGCCGGCCGCTCTATACCCGCCTACGCCTGACCTTCTCCGCGGCTGGCAGTTTCTCAATCGAAGAGTACGCCACCGGTGGCCAAATTGCCTGGATCTACAACGGCAACGCCCGCCTATCCGCAAATGAGCTGTTCCTTGACGTCAACAGCGTCACCGATCCCAATGGCGCCGCGCCCGAACCGGGCCGTGCCCGCTACGAACCGGGCGAGTCCTATAACATCGGCGCCGTCGAATACATTTCCTCCGCGAGAGTCCGCATTGGCGCGCTCGAGCTGCAGAAAGAATTGGAATGACCGTGCAACGTGACGGTCACCGCCGATCGCGCCATGTACTAGGGCGTCGATTCCGGTACGTTCTTAGCTGCTTCCTCGCTGCCTCGGCGCCCTCCTGGCCGCAACAGGCAGAGTGGAAGGACCCGTCGCCGCATGTGGTGAAGTTCGTGGAGGTTGACACCGGCGTACGGCTGGAAGTGCTGGACTGGGGCGGTTCAGGCGGGGAGCTGCTCCTATTGGCCGGCGCTGGTGATACGGCGCATGTGTTCGACGATCTTGCGCCGAAACTGGCCTCACGGTATCGCGTGGTTGGCGTGACTCGCCGAGGTCACCCGGGATCCTCTGCCCCCGTCACCGGCTACGACGCCGCACGTCTCGCGGCGGACGTCTTGCGCGTTATTGATGCGCTCGGGCTGAAGAACCCGGTCGTTGTCGGCCATTCGTTCGCCGGAGAAGAAATGCACATGTTGGGCGCCCGCTATCCAACTCGAATCGCCGGGCTGGTGTACGTTGATGCAGCTTTTGATCGCGGAGATAGCTCTGACGACAAAACCTTCAACGCGGTGGCGAAAACCCTGCCCACTGCTCCAAGGCCCAACGAAGACGACTTGGCGTCCATCACGGTTCTGCGTGCGTATCTGGAGAAATACGGCGGCGCCGGACCTGAAGCGCACGTGCGGGCCCGGTGGGTTGTAAAACCTGACGGAACCGTAAGCGGCATGTATAGCCCGGAACGGGCGATCCTTCAGGCGATTGTAACGGGGATGCGGGCTGCGTTCGCCAAGCCGTACAATCCTGAGCGAATCCGGGTGCCGGCTGTCTCCCTCTATGCTGTCCCGAAGTCCGCGGATGACCTGATCCGGCGGGGCAGTTCCGACAGACTGCCACTTCCGGAGAACGTCATCGCCAGAGAAGCTGAGGAACACCCGGACCTTCGCGAACGCTTTGAGAAACTGTACCAATTAACCCGCGAACGGGTTCGACATCATGAAAAGTGGTTCGAGGCGTTTGCCCAGCGCGGTGCTGTGGTGGAACTTTCCGGCACTCACCATCTCCATATCAGCAATCCCGGTGAGGTCGTCAAGCAGATCGATGCATTCGTGGCGTCCCTTGTGGACAGCCGCTAACGGTCTGAATCGCCTCAAGGACGCTGGTCGCACGGTGAACATGAGGAGTGAGCCTGCTCAAGCTTCATCCTCACCGTTCCCAAACGAGTGCGAGCGACCGTGCAATACTCTCGCGGTCCCAATCAGAAATCGCTGCGTTTTCATGGACCATCCGAAGAAAATCTGCGACGGCGAGGAACTGCTCGGGTCTCAGTTGTGCTGATTTCTCCCGCAATCTATCGATACTCGCGGCCAGCTCATCCGGGCTATCTTCAGCCGTTTCACGGTAGAGCGCCAGATCGTATAGTGTCCATTCGCGGAATTTCTGATCCGCGGCATAGAGATCGTCCAGCGATCGCATCAGCCACGCTGGCAGGAACGCAGCCCACGCTTCTGAGCTAAGTAACGGCAACGATCCGAATTGCGCTTGCATCGTTTCTTCGCTCAACTCGTCCCACTTCTGGTTGAGCAGGACGCGGGCCAGCTCTTTGCATTCGTCGCATTCGCAGCCGACCGTTATTGTGCCAAGAAAATGCTCTGGCGGAAACGCCGACCGAATTCGCCGCTGCAACTCGTCGACTTCGAGCATGGCCGACCAACCGTCCTTCACCGCGCCTTCATCGTGTATCTCACCAACAGCCCTTCCACCACCGTCACGCTATAGGTTCGTTCCCCCTTAACGAACTCCCACTGCTGCGTCAGGATACCATCCGCACCCACCGCTTCCGACAGCAGCTTGCCTTCCCCCAACGTCTCCAGCACCTCGTCCATCGGCATGCCCCGCCGTAGCGCCGCACCCTGGCTCTGTTTCTTCTGCTGCTGTGAAATCACCGGCGGCGGACCGCCGAAGTCCACGAAGTCCTTCAGCCAATCCTTTACTTGATTCGACGTTACGTCCGCGGTCGTCGACAAATTCCGCAGGTTAAACCGCGACCCGCCGCGCAGCCGCTTTTCCATCACTTCCTGCCGCTTCATTGCATTGGCCGGTTCGGAAATGGCCCGCAGCCGCATCTCTTCCCGATGACGCAAGTCCTGCTCGTGCCGTAGCTCCATATCGAGTCGCCGGCGTTTGCCCGGATCGGTCTCCCTGTTCCGCGCCCGCTCCAAGCTAGTCTCCCGGCTCGACTTCGGGACATACGTCGAAACCGTCGTACTTGTATCGTCCCCAAAAGTTCCGAATCCGCCCCCATCAAACTGCATTTCGATTACGTCTTTCTTAACGACCAGCGACGTAACCCGCGCCGTGCGGCCCTTCGGAATCGAAACGCCGAAGTTCTTGATCCGCTGCGAATACTGCTTCCAATCCATCGGATCGTCCCGGTCCAAATGAAGATCCACTCCGTGTTGCGTTCCCGGCATGTCGATGCGCAGAGTCACCTCTTTCCCTAGAAACGCGCGGTGCAGCTCCGCATCGCTCGCCTGCAGCAGCCCGCTAGCCGCCAATGCCAACACCCACTTAACCGTCATGCTTCTATGCTCCTACGCCGGACATGCAGCGGAGAAATGTGCCTTGTCGAAACGGCCCCGGCAAGTTTCATCGTAATTGTAAACTCGGCTTGCATCAATTCCAGCACCCGCGCCACGCCCTCATCTCCAAATGCGGAAAGTCCCCAGATATATGGTCGCCCGATGCAAATTGCGTTCGCGCCAATCGCCAGCGCCTTGAACACATCCGTCCCCCGCCGGAACCCGCCGTCGATAAGTACGGGCATCCGCCCATTCACCACTTCCACAATCTCCGGTAACGCTTCCAGCGTTCCCTGCAAACTGTTCTCCTATCGCCCGCCATGGTTCGAGACGATAATCCCATCCACTCCATTGCGCAGGCAGATGGCCGCGTCCTCGGCCGTCATAACACCCTTCACGACGATCTTCATCTTCGTAATCGTCCGCAGCCTTTCCACCAGCGTCCACGTAATCGCCCGCCCGCCTTCCTTGGCCAGCGCTGGATCGATTCCTGAAAACATCCCGTGCTCTTTGTAGTAGTCGGCGTAGGTCAGCCCATGGCATCCCCGGCACCGCTGCTCGGTCTTCATGCCACCCCGGTTGGCCGTGACCCGGTTGGAGCCCGCCGCTGAATCGGCCGTCAGCGCTAGTACGGTACAGCCCGCCTGTTCCGCTGCCCCCACCAACGCCTTGGAGACTTCGAACTCCTTCTGCGAATAGAGCTGATGAACTAAACCGCTACGCGGTAGACGGGTGCCAGCGGGCATCGCAGCCGGAGAAGAAAGAAGGAGGTGTGTGGGGGCGAGATCCGGCAGACTGATATCGGGTTGACAGACAACCGAGATCGATCTTA